>Ga0315288_10007353_pt1 | contig 13947 bp, 10 predicted proteins | sample YL17G11_20_MG_FD_203454 | JGI IMG/M metagenome (GOLD analysis project Ga0315288, IMG submission 203454) | Sediment microbial communities from Yellowstone Lake, YNP, Wyoming, USA - YL17G11_20 | ecosystem: Environmental > Aquatic > Freshwater > Lake > Sediment | place: USA: Wyoming | collected...
ATAAAAATGATCGACACGGGATTGATTGTAAGCGGCCAGACGGTTCTGGTGACCTACATTGCAATAGAAAATTTCATTGTTACGTATACCACCAACTCGTTATTGTCGGATGTCCAGACGAAAATCAATCTGATGAAGCACGCCTGTGCCGACGTGATTGTTAAGGAAGCAGTTGAAAATCCCGTTGATTTTCAAATCACGGTGGTTCCGAAGGCGGGAGTGACTAATCTGGAACAGCTTTCGTCAAAGATTCAGACTGCGGTGGCAAACTTCATCGCCCAAGTCGGCATAGGGGTTTCGGTCAGCCAAAGCGATATTGATCACGTCATCAGAAGCGTACCCGATGTTGATTATGTCATACTGCCGTTTATTCATATGGCAAAGGCGGACGGATCCTTAATCGTACGTGATGATTTAGGCAGCCCGACGTTCAAGGTTTTCGGGCAGGGAATTTCCACGGCATACACCACCACGATTCCCGTGCTGAACTATAAAACCACGGACAAGGGTGGCTCGACCAACTTGTTCCGCGGCGTGTTCGAGGATGAGGTTGCTCTTGTTTTGCAGGATGATCCCTTGAATGTGTCGGGAGGTTCGGGTCGGGCCTATATACAGCCTGACGGGACGATCGTGGTCAGCACCTCTGACGGGAAACTGCCCGAGACAAAAGATTGGCAAGTGGCCTACTATGTGAAAGGCGAGTCGGGGTCTAAGGACATTCAGGTGGCGTCTTTGGAATATTTAAAATCGGGAAACTTTATAATTACCTATGAGAATCCTCGCATAAGCGGACATCAAAGTATATAAGGGAGTCAAAATGGCAAGCAATTTAGGAAACGGCGTATCGTACGCGTTTGACCCGACAGGGTTTAATTATGATGAAGTGATTTTTCAAAAGGGAAAGCCTCCGTTAGATTCGGAAATGAATTTGATGCAGGAGCTTCAGAATGCAATAGCCCAAAAGGGGCTCAGCAATCTTCCTTCTGGATGGATATCGCTTTATCCGTACTATACAAGCAGGACTCTTACAAACGGATTTTACACCCAGAACCCGACCAGTGCCAAGCCTGAATTTGCCATTATAAACGGAAAAGTCGTTCATGTCACGAATACAAACACTCAGACGGATAACGCCAACCTGATATATCTCGGAGAGCCTCCTCAGACGAGAAACCGAGTAAACGGCGTGTTTTTGGAAATGTGGCGGTCTCTGCTCGATCCGAACACAATCGGCAACCCTGCCGTGAAGCCTGATCCAAAAACGATTATTGATACATTCAGGGACATTTTCATGCATGACACGAATAATGGCTGGGTTTGTGGCGACAACGGACTCATTCTCGGAACCCAAAACGGCGGAGAAAGCTGGAACATCCAGTCAATCGACACGCAGAGACAGCTCAACGGAATTCATTTTGTTTCTTCAACGCTCGGATGGGTTGTCGGAAACAACGGGGTCATGGCCAGATCCAGCTCCAGCGGACAAAAGTGGACTTTGCTGACGGAGGCTTCGGTTGAAAATCTAAAATCCGTTTTTGCAATAAGTCAGCTGACCGCCTGGGCAGTCGGGGATGCCGGAACGATTTTAAAGACAACCAACGGCGTCAGCTTTGTTCCGAAATCAAGCGGCGTAACGATTAATTTAAATAAGGTTTATTTTCTCAATGCTTCGGTCGGCTGGGTGGCGGGAGAAAGCGGATTGATCCTTAAAACAGTGAACGGCGGCGAAACGTGGGGAATAGCGGCCAGCGGAACTTCGGAAAACCTGAATTCCATATTCTTTTACGACTTGAACTTTGGATTTGCGGTCGGCGACAGCGGAACCATTCTCAGATCTTCGGACGGCGGGTCCTCTTGGGTTTCTCAGTCGGGAAACATCATAGGAGGCAGCACAACAGAGGACTTAAAAGATGTTAATATGGTGCCGACTCTCGATCGTCAAGTTCTTAATGAAGAGGTTTCCTCTCAGCTCGGACCATATGGCGTCAGCTTCACAACGTTGAACAAGCCCCTTACAGTGGGCGACGGACTCGGAACCGTTACGCTTGATCCAGGGGATGTTGAGGTCAGAGTGGATGGGACTCGTGCTCTTGTAGACAGCATCAACGGAAACAGCGGTTTTGTTCTTCTCAACACCCCTCCAGGATCTGGTGCGGTAACTAAGGTTTCGTATTTTTATCGTTCGGACAGTGCCGTTTTTGAAGGGAAGGCTTGGATTGTAGGAACCACAGGAAGAATTTATGATACGACGAACATAGGTCAGACATGGCGGGGAGACGCAACGACTCTCGGCTATGATTTTTATGCCGCCAGTTTCGTTACGCAGCAGATGGGTTGGATTTGCGGGGCCGAATCCAAAATTTATGCAATTACTGACGGGATTACTTGGGTGCCTCAGTCGAGTGATGTGTTTCCTCACCAAGCCCAGAGAGTCTATCTCGAAGGCAATAGGGACAGCAGCTCATACATTCCCGAAGAGACGATTCATCCTGATGCAAAAATAGAAACCACAAAACGCGTACAAGTTCAATATAGGATTAGAGTTCGTGAGGCGGCCGATGCCGACGCTCACCCTGAAGCAGGCTTGAGCTCGAGCGTCTATGGACAGGGACCGAACGATGCAGGGTCGTTCGCATATGAAAACATGGGGACGATAAATGGAGATTACGGCTGTTGGCGGGCCAAGTGTCTGAATACCGTTGACGACTACTGCTACGCCATTCCTATGGCGTTCGTGAACCGCAGAAATTCGGAGCCATATCATTCTTACAGTAATCCTAACGGAGAGCACAGAAATTTAGTGTCCGTCAGGCCTGATCTGTTGCTGGCGACTAGCGTTGTCGATTCCGATATTCTGGATGTCAGAAGGAAAGTTAATTTTTCTGATACAAAATTTCTGCAGGAGACTTTTGATGCCTTGTCTTCAAACAATCTGAAAACCAATTTCGGGCACACTTCGACAACCTACGGGGTATGGTATGGGACGGAGCTCTTGCAGACCGATCGAATTGGTGGCAATACTAATGACGGAGGTTCTACTACCAGCGGTTCCATCGCTGATGTTTTGGCTGGTAAATTTTCTTCAGAGTCAAGTTTGACTATAATTCCTTCAGACGTGTCAGCAGGAACCTCTATTCCACTTCCTGAAACAATAACAGCACAAGGAGGAATATTTCATACTGACCCATCTCATTTTAAGGCTTATTATGAAGGGAGTTCCGCTTTGAACGGAAAGCCAGTTCCTGGAAATTTTACGGGACTAGGTTCTAGTACTGTAACTTTTACTTTTGATAATACAGTTGCTACTACTATTACCAATCCAGGAGGAGAATTGACTCAATATGTGCTTCAAGGAGATTTTATTTCGGATAGTTCAGAATCGTTGAATTATACTCCCTATGACCCGAAACTAGTAAAAAATTATGCTTCTTCCTCGCAGGCGTTTTATTATCAAGGAGTTTTGGATACCGTTGATTCAAAGGTTCTAGAATCTTGGGATTCCGGTATTCCTAGTTATCAGAATTATTCGTCGATCTATTCGGCGAAAGATGTTTCCGACACCACTCAGCAATATCGAGCCTCTCCTGTCGAACTACACGCATTCATAAGAGTCTCAGATACGACCAGTGATCCTGAATTAACTGGGGGTGTCACGCATGTTTTGTCTGGAACGAATCTTAGAATTAAGTCAGCAATATATCCCAATGGAACAGGTGATGTTCCTTATAATATTTTTACAATAAGAAAAATATATAACGTCACATCAGGGTTTTCTCACAGAATACAGTCTCTAACATTTTCAATTCCGGATCTTGTCATACAGCCTGTAGCTGGATATGAATTTGTCAAGGGAACAATTCTTGAAATAACTGCGGCGGTTCAGTCTGCGGCATCTGCGACCAATACCCGTAATGGGGCAGCGGTCAATTTTGACGCCCGCTTGAAGAAAATAGACCGTTTCACGAAATCAGACATGACTGCCTCTATTGGAGACGCTATTTTTTATTCAAACGCAAAAATACTTGGTTGGTCGACGACGGAAACAGCCAGCAGCCTAACACAAGCAATATGCTGGGACGGAGCTGGCAGCATGCAACAGGCTACAGTTACTCGATTGGCTGATAACGAAATCACACTGTCCGTTAGTAATGCGACCATTCAACTATTAATTCAAGAAACGGCTTTGACATATGGTGGTGCAGGATCGGGAATCCTTGTATCCTATAATCGGATTCCTTTACAATGTCAGACTCTTCCGACAACATTAACGGTTGAACCCGTGTCAAGCCCCTCTTTTATGTATGTCTCTAATCTCGGCTCTGGTGGCGGAACTGCTGGTGAACCTTATGAAATACCTTTGGAACACATTCCCGTAAATAATAGCTCAATAGACAATGATAATATATTCAACAATTTGATTCACATACAATTGGCAAATTATTTAATTGATAGCGGATTCGTTCAGCTTCCTGTAACTATTCCAGGAAATTTTTCCGGAACAGAATTTACGTTATCATCTCCGACAACAGATAATTTAAATCGCAGTTTTTATTCTCACTGCAGTTGCGAGTTAAAATTCAGGGCCGAAGGTTTACAGAAAACTGCTCCTAGGAAAATTTATTTGCCAATGATAGCCAAGGTAAAAAATTCTTCTTTGTTTATGAGTGGAGAATATGTTTTGATAATTTTCTCGAGGCCGTCAATTACGGATAAGGAGAATATCACCGGATATTTCACTGGAGGAAATTGTTCGATTTCCGTATATCGGCTTCCTAACAGACCTATAAATAGATAATACTCTTCTAATTTAATTTTATTAAGTGGAAGCTTAAGACCTTATACTGTAGGTGTTAAAAATCTAAATAGAGTCCTGTTTATAGGAGTAAGATGGAAGAATTAAAACAGTGGTGTATGGAGCAGTTTGACCGGTTTATAGAAAAGTCATTATTTTACGGCTGGATGAAAATAGCAATACCTGTTATTTTAATCTTTGTCAGCTCCTGCATAGCCTATGCCTTAGTCAACAATACCAGACTGGCCACGGCCGAACAAAAAATCACTCAGAATTCAGAAGAAATTGTAAAATTAAATAACGAGATCAATCGTAAACTGGATCTGCTGATTCAGCATGCCAATGAACAAGAACAGCAGGCAAAAATTGACAGAATCAGAAACGGTGGTAAATAAAATATGAAACCTATAGCCTCACTTATCCGAGTTGCGGCATATCGAGCCCTGACTGTTTTTAAATTCCCATCCAAGCAGGATGCTGATGAAGCTGACAAATTATTGAAACAAAAAATTGATTGGGGTACGGACCTGTCTTACAGCCGGGTTAACAATGACATTAATGTTGATAGAAACAAGGAGAAAGAAGTTTCCGATGCTCTAGAAAAAGCAAGAATAATGCATAAGGTAGATGAGGGCGTTGGGCGACGGGCTGAACTCACTCCGAAACATTTTGAGCCGAGCATACAGGTTACTGGAAAAAATCCCTATGGCCGACATGAAATGCTTTATTATGTCGAGTCAGAGCATCATAAGGAACCAATGCAGGTTTTGACGGGAACAAAAACATTAACGAGTCGGCACATTGAGGCACTTAAGGCTTTAGGATTCCTCGTTTACCATAAACCAGAAGGAAAACACCTCTAGACAACAACAGATCCTAAAATACTATTTAATCTGTATTTCATCTCTTCTTTGTTAAATTTTTTATTTTTTATTTTCCTACGGCCCTTCAATTTATATTTTATTAATCCATTTTTAACTGCTTCATAATAACAATTTTTATATTCTTTTGGGACTTTAGATCTTTTCCAGTCGTAAAACATTTCTTCTAATTCATTAATTAAAAAGTTATCATCTAAATCATAGGCTTCAAGTTTGAGCACCATATTCCCTTAAATCACCAAATGTATTCCTCTTCAAATGACCTATTTCGTGCAATAAACAGGCTAGTGTATATTTTTTGATCCAAGTATTTGGGTATTTATTAATTCATTTTTTTGTTTGTAACAAATTTTATTGCAATATCAGGTCTTTCTGATATTTTATAAAAGAAATGTTTTATTGTATCAGGACTGCATAACTTCTCTTTTTGTTTACAGTTTAACGAATCATTATCTGGTAGCATAGTCGTATTCACGGCCTAGGAAGCAGTTGTAGTACCTTCTTGATCCTCAACTACAGGGCTGGAATTGGTTTTGTATGATGACATGGCGTGACTCTTTGTTACTCCAATTATTAATCTATTTGATATAGCAAGACAATTAGTTTGGTTGTTTTCAAAAAAATCATTCCAATTTATCCAATAAGTACCGGCACTTTCCTTTTTTATAAAATTAATAGCTAAAAATAAACCGTTTTTATAGTTGGTAATTAAGAATCTATGCCCTTTTTGATCACAATTTTTAGATTTTTCTTCTCCTACTGTCCCTACTATTACAGGAGTTTTTTGTTGACAAAGATGAACAATATCAGGAAAAGATTTTTCACATATTAAGCCGTTAAGGCCCAAATCCCATAGACTATGTAATACTTGTTGTAAGGTGATGGGGGTAGCCAAATATTTTTTGTTTAATATTTTTTCTAATAATTTATAATCATAATTAAATCCATAATATTTAGCGCTATTCAATACAGCAATTATAGAACAATTAGAAATATTTCCTTGAATTAAATTTCCACATTTATCTTCTCGGCACCCAACCCTGCATTTCATATGTTTTTCCTTTGATGTGATCAATCCTGTTTCAATCGCTTTATTATAGGTGTATCTATAACATTCTGGGAATTCTGTTTTCGGATTTCCATAATCTAAAATTCTTTCCTCTAATTTAGCAGTTATAAGTAGATCATCCAATTCTTTGGATTTATTTAAAGCCCAATAATAAGCTAAGAATTCTCCTTCTTTTCGCCCCACTTCAGTCCCGTGTTTTAAGTGACCAATTTCGTGAAGTAGTGTTGCTTTTATACTAACATTACATTTATTTAATATTTTTTTATTAATTTCAAGAAGTGGCGGTTTTATTTTATCGTATAAACACATTGATGCTTCATACTCATTGTTAGGAACTGTGATGCTTTTCACAAATTTTATTATAACATCAGACGATCCAGATATTTTATAGAAAAAATTTTTTATCTCTTCTTCATTCATACTGTTTCCTATTGTTCTTCGGTCTTTCCGACATTTTGTAAAAGAAATGTTTTATTGTGGTTCATTGTTTCTTTATAACTTCCAGAAAAATTTTCCTGTCTTTCGAGTCCATCTTTTCATGATCGTCGACTTTCCACAAAACTTTTTTCTGGCTGGAGAGTTGAATCAAGCCGAAATCCTGTTCCACCAAATTACGAATTTGAGTCACTGGAACATCTCCTCCGTGAAGAACAATATACTTTCCGGTATACTTAAAAGTTTGGTGATCAAAATCTTTGACCACGCGGCCCCTCGGGATAGCCATATAATTAGTTTTTAGATCTTCAATCTGATCCGGTTTTAAAGAATATTCGTGGGCAATACTTTTTAATATTTTTTCCCAGAAGAACATGTGAGTGGCGTTTTCTATTTCATCTTCTCGTTGAGACAGAACAATAGCATGTCCGTCTTTACCAGGAACGACATAATAGATTCCTTCTGAAGGCGATCTGGCTTGTTTTGTAGTCGACATTATCTTGTTCTCCTTGTTCTTGATTATATATTCCGCCCACATCCTTTTTTAGGGAATGTTCATAATAATCAATTAATTTTAACTACTGTTAAATACACTGCCTGCGAACATTAAAAATCCCGAGGTTTTCTATGCTGAGCACCCTTAATAATCAAGCATTTAACTTTTCCTACGATTCAACCACCGATTCGACCGTTTATATCTCTCCAGGAGTGGCCGTACTGAACTCCTGTGTGATTCCCTTCCGCGGGGATTCCATCTCGTTTAGTCAAATGACCGACTTCAGCACGTCATCAAACGTCTATCAATATTCCGCTCTATCTATATATTATGACAACATTTATGTCGGTCCAGACTTGACCTGTAACACATCTTCGGGTTTTGACACGACTAGGGCACCTTCTTACCCGAACCTAGGAATAGACGCCAGTGTCATACATCCTATTGGACTGTTTTTGTTTTATAGACAAGGCACATCTGACGGGACAACAACGGAGCTTGTTTCAGCCTCAAAGGTCGATTAAATGGCCCAAGTATTCTATTTTGATCAGGAAAAATTGGGACGACGCAGGTTCCAGGATAATAAAGAATTTCGCGCCCAATTGAATTCCCAAGCCTCGCTGATCCTGTCTGCTTTAATGGATCTGCTGCCTTCAAATTATCCTAAAGATGATTCTCCGAATCTGGCCCAGCTGTATCGGGTCTTGGCACGGGAAGCGGCCCGTCAGAACATTTCCCTTAGCAACATCAACGACGATAAGGTTTTTGCCACCACGCGAATCGAGTATCTGCAGCAGGTTCTAGGGGAACGGCTTTTTCTCAACGATCAGATCGTTCCTTTTACTTCCAATGACGTTGCCTATCGCGAGTTTCTGATAGCAATAAAAAACGCCTACCTGAAAGGAAGCACCAAGACCAACATTGAGGATCTTGTCAATCAGTTTACAAAACTAAAGATAAATCTTAAGGAGCTCTATCTTGAAGCAAGAAGGCCAGGATCCGCCTACGGCCTGACTGATACACATAAAATGATACTCGAGGTTTTTGTCGATGATCTTCTTGCTTCAGGTCGGGACATAGCCACAATCAATTTCGATCTGTCCTTCTTCATTAACCTTGTCAGACCAGCCCACGTTCTTTATGACACAAAATTCATATGGACAGAAACATTTAATATTAATAAAATACATGATCTTATTTTTGGGGACACTGGTGGCGGATGCATACCGAGATACATCTACACTCCGTTCAATGAAAAGGTCGTTCTTGGAATAAGTATTGTCGTGGTTCCTCCCGAAACGACTGGCTCGGATGTATACCAGATTGGATCCATACACCCTGAGGAGTTGGTGGTTTATACCGTAGACGACACAAAAATAATTGTCGAACCCGGAACTGACGGAACTAAATTATTCAGCTTATCAGCAAGTCAAACTTTGCGTCGGATTCTTTTCAGCGATCTTCATATCGGTCAATACATACGACTTGTGGCAAATCCAATACCAGGAGACTTCAATTTTTACTACCTTCCTCCAGATGTTGACTTAAATTATCAATCTCGGTTTTATAAGAATGTGTTCAGAAAACCAGCCTTTCAGGAATTTGTAAAAAAAGAAATGGATTCACAGGGCAGGTTTCCGCTGCAGATACGAACCACCCCAACCACCTTATGTGACCGGTGGGTTCATGACGCACTGCAGCCTTTATATGAGGACTTGCGGAGAAACTGTGCCGTGCAGTCTGAGGCTTCAAAAAAATACACAATTACATTGTCCAAGCATATGTGGTCTCCTAGATTTTCTTATGAGAATCTTCAGGCAATTCCGAATGAAAGAGAACGCTCAGGAGACATCTATAGCTTCAGCATGCCCTATGGGCCGCTTACTGACGGATATGGCAATATAGCCAATACAACAGATGTTTCTGTTTACAAAAATGGAACTTCCTTAGTTAATCCAGTACAGAGCATCGATGCAAGCTGTTCCTATGTGTCACTATTCGATTCTACCGCCTACTGGGACACGACAGGAATTCCAAGCCTCGGCTCCATTTTCAGGTTCCGCTATTATTATAAAACGACAGGATCAGACTCTACTGGAACGACCGATTTTGTTTTCGGCATAGCCCCCTGGCAGCTTCCTGACGTTCCTGTTTCAAACGGCACAGGAACAAATCTGCTGGCTTTGCCGTCCGATGTTCAGGTGTATGTCGACGGCACGATGATTCCTGATGCAGTTGCGTCGATCGAACCAATTCTTGGCCAAGTAGTCCTTCACGATACGACGGATTTCTGGGTTGCATCACCACTCGGCCGGACACCCGTGATCGGAGATCAGATCGAGTTTGATTACTATCAAAGCGGTACGAAAATATATTCTATGCTTTTTGACGATCCTCCGAGAACGTTTGATGACAATATGACGTTTGATGGAGCTGAGGCCTTAAGCGATCCTGCTCTTACGCCCGTACCTCAGGCTGCTCCTCTTGAAATAGGATACAAGTTCAGGGCCGATCTGCTGCATCATGCGTCTGTTTTCAATTCTCCCGACACTCTGCTGCTGAACAATTATCAGAAGCCGGTCAATCGGGCGTCAATTGCAAATCGACAGGATAGTCTGAATCATTTTAATTATTTCTTCAGTCCAGAATTTTTGATTGACAAAGATCCGTTAATTACTCTAAACGATCAGTATCTGGACAAAGATATCGACCCCGTCATAGTTCTTGGAGAAGGAACTCCCCCGTTCCAGAAAACTTATGCCGCACAGTCTGGTTTGATCAGGCATGAAAAATTGAAAGACATCCGTACAAACAGGCACCTGCTGATGTACTGCGATCTTTTGCTGAAGGAATTCCGTTCTGGGGATGACAGCATTCCGTTGAGCAGTATTTGCGATTCGGCAACACCGAAGTTTAAGATTCGATTCAGGGAAGAGCTGGACAAGCTGAAAGAATGTGCCCCATGGATTCTTTTTGACACTGCGGATGTTACCAGCAAGGAAGTATCAATACCAGGAACCATGACTGGCGTGAAAAATATTAGAGTTCCTGACAGGACTCTGCGGGAAGACCTTATTCTGAGGGATACAACTTCAACTGGAATATCAGTCATAACATCAGAAACCTTTTATGCGGGAACTCCTGCCGACACCACTTATCAGATGCCAGAATACATCCATTACTACATTGGCGAAGATTCCATTGATTTTCCGGCACGCCCCTTAATGAAAGATGCAACCGCTGCTGCAGACTTAAGTGACATTGTGGTTAAATTAGACGGCACGGCAACATTGGGGCTCGTCACTTCCTTGGATGCTTCGACGGGAATAATAACATTGACTGGAATTCCTGATGAAGCAGAAATAGTTTTTATCTACAACATTCAGAGTACCCGTTTTGCTGAAGTCATGGATCCTGAAAAATCAAGGTTCTTGGATGATGTGTATGTTTTTCCAGACACAGGTACGACCAGTTTGGGCTGTTTTGATGGATATGGGCAGACGGCCAATCTTAATTATCATGAATATATTAACTTCGTAAGCGACTATGGCAAGGGTATTAAATTCAAGTACTTGAATAAAGACACTTATCAGATAGAAGAGCATGTCTTCACAGGACCTGTTTTTGAGTATTACAATGCAGAAGAGGACGAAATCAGTGCGTCGGAATCCTTCCCAGGGGCCCTGATACGCATCAAGGGGCCCTTAGAGCAGGATGATCCTCTTAAGACTACCTGTTTAGGGTATGACTTTTTAAACGACTCTGCGGTGCGTATACGGAAGAAAACGATTCAAGAATTGTTGCCTGACAGGACGTTCCGGACATTAAAAATAACAGAAGCTCTGCCTGTTTAACTTGTTAAACGAAATTAATAATCTTTCAATAAAATTAACTATATAGGCCTATCCTGGTCTTTTTATTGAAAAAGCATTGGGAGTTACGCCTTCATGGTGAAACCAAACCATGAAAAACCAATAAATAGGAGTTACCATGTTATTTTTTGAAAATTTGCGTCGACAGATGCCGTTCTGGAGAGTTATGGAGTCCGCCTTTGGTGGTTTCAGAATAAAATACGAGGAGAACATGCATCATCTTAAGGGCGAATATCTGATAACTCTTCGAGACGCCAAGACAGGCAGAGTCCTCGATCAGCGTCATGGTCACAATCTCATAGTCAATTCAGCCTCCATCCTCATTGCAAGACTCTTAAAGGACAGTTCCGACCCTGATGCCGGCATTTCCTATCTCGCGGTCGGGACGGGTGCAGTGGGCTGGAATCTTCAGAATCCTCCGCAGCCGACAGTCAGTCAAATCACACTAAACAGTGAAATAACAAGGAAAGCTTTTTCAACTCCAGATGTTGTTTTTATTGATCCAGATTCAGGTGAGCCAGTGAGCTATGCAACAGGAGTGGTTGATTTCACTGTTACTTTTGCAGAGACTGAGGCGGTGGGGCCTTTGGTGGAAATGAGTCTTTTCGGAGGGGACGCTTCAGATTCTCCAAACACTGGAACGATGGTAAATTACAGAACTTTTCCAGTCATCAATAAAACAAACAGCATGAATCTAACAATCACTTTTAGAATTACGGCATAAAGAAAAATGTTTGAAAAAATTGCTCAGGTTTTTTGCGGGGAAGATCGATTTGACATAGTCGATGAAAAAGCTCCTAAATGTTTTTTTAACGGCATTGATGTTATAGGGGTGAGGGCTCACGATGCGGGCATGTTTCCTTCTATAGTTGGCATGCTCGTCGTGTCGGCCTGTACCGTTCCGGAAACCGAAGTCAAGATCAAGAAAAATCCTTCATATGCGGATTTTTTGAGGGGGCTGGTTGATACGCTGACAAAGTCAGATCAAGTAAAAATTCAGGTTCTTGATTCAAAACCTGATGAAACCGTCGACAACAAGCCGAAGGAGTCAAGGTTCAATGTTCAGTCTCTAGATGACTTCAGGGATAAATTGAAAACATACGCCAGCTGTTTTGATGATACCGTGGCGTTGGCCGGGGTTCTTTTAAAAACGAAACTTCCTAAAACGATTCACGGGTTTAACGAACTGAATAAGATTCTGATTAAGACAAAAACGGCAACAGAGAACCTATCCTCGGTTAAAGAGCAGTATGAAATAGCTTCGGAACAAATGGATAATAAAATTGGGCAGGTCATGGTGGCTGTTGCAAACAGGATGAACGGACCCAGCGGAAAAAAGATATTACGATCCGCTATTGCTCAGGTAATAAATAATTTTGATACCGTTAAAAGGGTTTCGTCAGAAATGCTTTGTTCCTTCAACCCTCTTTACAATGTAAATCAGGTATTCAAAAAATATACTGGGTATCCGGCGACATGGTATTTTGATCCGTCCGTTTTTTATAGTTTTACCGAACGATATAAAGATGCTTCGGATAATTTAATAGACATGGCCAGAGCAGAATCAGCAATTATTAGACCTTTACAATTATGGAAAAATAGATTCACAGGAGTGTAAAAAAATGTCAGATTATCTCGGCCCAAATCAGACTCGCGTTCTGGATTCAACCAACCGCAGCTTTGAATCCGTAATCTACCAGAAACGGAAGCCCCCTCTTTCTTCTGAAGTCAACCTTGGAGGAAGTATTGAGGCCGGAAGAAGTCAGAAGGCTGTTCAGTCCCTGATTCCGAGCGGGTGGACAGCTGTCGGCCGTATAGTCGACGACGTTTCCGAATCAAGCAGCTTAGCTGGAGATGCTTTATGCTCTTCAAGTTTCCCTGCAAATTCGTTTAAGTTGATTGCTCTTGATAAAGGTCAGGAAGCTGAAAAATGCGTGGCGCTGGTAAACGGCTGGCGCGTTTTGGTCCAGGGCAGTCAGGTGGGGTCTTCCCTTAATACCAACGAGAATAATTTAATCGAATGCCCCACCCCGAATGAGGTTGAGGCTCGGGTTGATTTTGTTTTTCTTGAAGTTTGGCGGAAACTTGTTGTTCCAGAGGATGTTGTCTACCCTAAATATGGTAATGTGCTTTATTATGGAACTTGGTTTAACAATGACTTGATAGATCCTGCAATGGGTATAGAGACAGCCCTCAGAATACAGACTCAATATCGTATAAGGGTTGCCGCACTCTCAGATACTAATTTCAGTCTTTTTCCTGAGGGCTTTAGCGGCGAGGTTCATGTTCAAGGCCCTATGGACGAGCCCAACGAGAGTTGTTCGCATTCGACTTATACTCAGGTTCCTGGAGATCCTGGACTGTGGATTGCTGGAGCTGGAGACAGCATTGCTCAGGAAATA
>Ga0315288_10007354_pt1 | contig 13946 bp, 9 predicted proteins | sample YL17G11_20_MG_FD_203454 | JGI IMG/M metagenome (GOLD analysis project Ga0315288, IMG submission 203454) | Sediment microbial communities from Yellowstone Lake, YNP, Wyoming, USA - YL17G11_20 | ecosystem: Environmental > Aquatic > Freshwater > Lake > Sediment | place: USA: Wyoming | collected...
GTGGTTCTACCTGCTGTGGCTGCCTGGCTACCTGGTACAGGCGCGCGGAATGTCGCTGAGCAAGATGGCCATTGGCGCCATGGTGCCTTACATCACCGCCGACCTCGGCTGCCTGATTGGCGGCGGCACCTCCAGCCTGCTGATCCGGCATGGCTGGACCGTCAACAAGGCGCGCAAGACGGTGATGGTCGCCAGCGCATTCCTGATGCCCTGTGCGCTGTTCATCTTCACGGCCAAGAGCCCGTGGACGGCGGTGGCGCTGATCAGTCTGGCGACGTTCGCGCACCAGAGCTGGTCCACCAACATGCTCATCCTGCCCGCCGACCTGTTCCCACAGCGCGTGGTCGCTTCGGTGACCGGTATCGGCGGCGTGAGCATCATCGCCAGCGCGGCGGCGCAGTTATCGATCGGCTACGCAATCGCTCATTTCTCCTACGCGCCGGTGTTCACGGTTGCCGGGCTGCTGCATCCCATGGCCGCCATCATGATGCTGATTCTGCTCGGCAGGATTCGCCACACCGAGATCGAAGACTAGCGCTTAGGCCGAAATCAACGACAAAGACACAAAGAACACCAAGAAACACAAAGAAGTTAGTCTTTGTGTTCTTTGTGGCTTTGTGGTGAGATTCTGAGGTCATGAAGCGGAGAGAGGTGTTGAAAGCGGCGGGCTGCGCGGCGGTGGCCGCCTGGGTGCGTGCCCTCGGCGCGGCCGAGGTGAATGGCCTGAAGATCGGCGTTTTTTCCGACGAGATTTCCAACGACCTGGAAGCGGCCCTGCGTTTTCTGCAGAGCTACGGCCTGCACTACGTCGAGCTGCGGCGTATCTGGAAGACCTACATCGTGGAGGCCGACGAGGCCACCGTGCAACAGGTGCGCGATCTGCTGAAGAAGTACAAGATGAGCGTGCCCATGATCGCCAGCAATTACCTGAAGTCGGTGTTCCCGGGCTCGACCGTGCTACCGAACGTCAGGAAGTCAAGCCAGTTCCAGGAATTCGACCGGCCTCACGAGGAGCAAGCGGCGCTGCTGGAGCGGTCCATCGCGCGGGCGCTGGACGTAGGCGCGCCCGCCATCCGGGTGTTCAGCTTCTGGCGCACGGCCGAACCCGCCCCGCTAACGCGTTCTATCGCCGAGCACCTGGACCGGGCCGCCGCCGTCGCCGCGCGGAAGAAGGTGAAAGTGGCGCTCGAGAACGAGGCGGCCTGCAACGTGGGCACCGCCGCCGAGCTGGGCGCCCTGTTCAAGCTGGCCCAGCATCCCAACCTGCACATGGTGTGGGACCCGGGCAACGGATACATGCTCGGCGAGAAGCCCTATCCCGACGGGTTTAACTTCTTGCCCAAGGACCGCATCTGCCACATCCATTTGAAAGATGCCGCCCCCAATCCGAAAACCGGCAGGCCGGCGTGGCGGCCGATCGGCGGGGGTGAAATCGACTTCCAAGGGCTGATCCGCGCCATGCTGAACAGCGGTTACCGCGGCGTGTTCTCACTGGAGACACACTACACGCCCAAGGACGGCAAGGAACAGGGCACGCGGGAATCGCTGGAAGGCCTGCTGGCGCTGGCCAAGAAACTATAGGCGGGAAACGGGACGCAGATGCGTGCAGACCGGCTCTCGCTTCGGCGATAATGGCGTCGAGCAGCGTTGGTATTGACATGATCCACATTGGACCTCTGGAAGTCGATGAGGCAAAGCTCGCCGATATCTGCGGCCGCTATCGGGTGCGGCAGTTGTCTTTGTTCGGATCCGCGGCACGGGAAGAGATGCAGGCGCACAGCGACGTTGACGTGCTGGTCGATTTCCAACCGGAAGCGGAAATCGGCCTGCTTGAATACGCCGGCTTGATGCTTGACCTGTCCGAACTGCTGAGGCGTAAGGTCGATTTGGTGTCGAGGCGGGCCCTGAAACCCCTGATCCGGGACTCGATCCTCGCGGAGGCTCGGCTGCTTTATGCGGCGTGAAGAGCTGTACCTTCGCGATATCGTGGAGGCAGCCGATTGCATCGCTACTTTTATTGCTGGACTCCGTTTTTCCACCTTCCAGGCGTCCGAAATGGTCCGTAGCGCCGTGGTTCAGAAACTGGCTGTGATCGGAGAGGCGGCTGCGCGGCTGTCGGATGAAGTCAAGTCACGCCATCCGCATGTTCCCTGGCCCAGAATTGTGGCCTTTCGCAATATTCTGGTGCATGACTACTTCGGAATCGATTGGAATGTCGTCTGGCACGCCGCGGAAAAACAGACTCCCCTGCTTCGAGAGCAGATTGCCTCTGTGTTGCATGAGGAGTTTCCGGCCGGTTGACGGGGTGCAGACTACGGGAAGGTGATACTGGACCTTGAACCTTTGACCTTCCCCAGCAGTTCCAACGCGCGGGCGCGGCCGGCAGCGACCTGCCTGTCAAACTCACTTCCCTGCCCCGCGGCCTCGCCCTGGAACGGGCTGAGGCGCTGGGCTTCGTTGAAGGCTTCCAGGGCTTCGCGCGGCTGCTCCATTTTCAAATAAAGCTGGCCCAGCGCCCGGTAGCGGTCATGGGCATGGATCGAGAGCTGGGCGGCGCGGCGGATGGCATAGGTCGCTTCGGCAAAGCGGCCCATGGCGGCGTAGGCGCGCCCCAGCGCGTACCAGGCGGCGTCGGTGGGCTTCAGCCGGACGGCCCTTTCGTACTCCCGCAGCGCCTCGGGCAAGCGGTTGTTGGCCTGCAAGAGCTGGCCGCGGGTCAGATAGAGGTTGCCGTCGTCGGGGTAGATGCGGCGGGCCCGCTCCAGCGCTTCCCACGACTCCTCATCGCGCTCCAGCATGTAGAGCACCGCGCCGGCATTGGCCCAATAGTTGTACAAGTGGGCCGCACGGCCGGCCAGCGCCGCCGGAGGGCCGAACGGCTGCGCCTGGCAATCGATCTTCAGCCGGCTGATCCACGGCATGTTCTCGGGCCGGTTGCGAACGAAGATGACCGCCACCTCATCGAGGTAAAGCGGCGCCCATTCGCTGCTGCCGCAGAACTTCAGCAGTGGAATACTGCCCAGCCCGGCGTAACGGGCGACCGAAAAGATCAGCGTGTTGATGTTGCGGCGGTCGGCTTCCTCTCGCCAGGCGGGCGAGTCCGGCGGCTGCTGCTGAAGCGAGCGCTGCCGGAAGAACAATTGCGCGCCAAAGGGAACGGCGCGGCCGTCCAGGTAGTCGGGGTACCGCGGCCCGAGCCGCCAGACCAGGTAGCCGCCCAAGTTGTAATCGTGAAAGATGTTGGCCGGGAGCCGCTCCCGCAGCAGGAAGGCCGCGGCGCGTTCCGGATACCACCACGATTCTCCGCCGCCGAACAATGACGTCTCGCCGGCGGAAAGGTAGTAGCTGTTCGAGGCCAGGTCCGATATCCGCACGCCGGCGATCCAGACCAGCGCCGCCGCCAACAGCAGAACCGCCGGCGTGGTGTAGCGGCGACCTTCAGGTCGCCACCGTTCGCGGCACCGCAAAGATGGCGACCTGAAGGTCGCCGCTACATGGCCGCCGATCACCACCACGAGGCACGCGAACAGGGCCTGAAAACGGACGTAGCGGAGCGACAGCACGCTCGCCGCCGCAAGCAGCAGCGCGGCTCCGAATTCGCGGCGCCACAGCGCCGCCGCCGTCGCCAGGATGGCGGCCCCCAGGAGCCACCAATACGCGCCTTCGGGGCTGCGCCAGGCCAGCGCTTCGCGCAAGGCGCCGGGCGATATTCGCTGGCTGGTCCATTCACCAACAAACACGGTATGGATCCGGAGGATGCGGTTCTGCCGGGCGATGGCCGCGTAAATGAACGGTCCCCACGGGTTGAGCAGCGTGGCCACAGCGGTTGCTGCCAGCCACGGAGCCGCTCGCCGCAATCGCTGTTGCGCCGCCTCCCGGCGATCGGCAAAAGGCAATTCAAGCAGCTCCATTGCCACCCAGCCCGCCATCATGCCCAGCCCGGCAACAAAGCCCAGATGCAGGTTCACCCAGGCAAGCATGAGTATAGGTAGCAGCGCCAGGTGAAATTGCGGATCTCGGATTTCGGATTGCGGATTACTTGCTTGAAATCCGCAATTCGAGCGGTAGCGCCACAGAATGGCCAGGAAGGCGGCAAAGAGCAGCGTGGTGAACAGGTCGGCGCGCGGCGTGGTGCGCGCGGCGATCAGCGGCACGGCCACAATGGCCAGGGCGGCGCCGGCCAGCGGCGGCCTGGCGCGACCTTCGCTCCATGCGCCCCACAACAACAGGGCGGTGGTTGCCAGGCAGGCCGCCGCGCTCAGCAGGGAGAGCGCGTGGTAGCCGCGCAACAGCCATAACAGGTAGAACAGGACGCCGGAAAAAGGCGGATAAACCCAGGCGTTTCCGCGCGCCGTATAGGAGAACACGTCGGTCGAGGGAATGCGCCAGTGCTCGAGGACATAGCGGCCGGTGGCCAGTTGCCAGCCCACATCGAAGTCGCCGACCGTGCGCAGGCCGGCGAAGGCCGCATAGAGGAGCGCGACAACGGCCAGCGCCAGCGCAATGTGCCGAGCGAGATTTCCCTGCCCGTTCATTCCTTCAGTTCTCAGTTGTCAGTTGTCAGTTCTCAGTTATCAGTTTCCGGTTCGTACAACGTCAGAACTGAAAACTGACGACTGACAACTGACGACTTCTTGTATTACCGCTCCCGCTGGTGCAAGCGTTTCGCAGCTTCCGCGCGCCCGGCGGTCAGCTCGTCGCGGAAGCGCGCGGCCTGGGGGTCGGCCAAGGCACGGTACGGGTTGCTGCGTTCGGCGCGCTCGAAAGCGTCGAGGGCCTCGCGCGGCCTGTCCATCGCCAGGTACACCTGTCCGAGCACCCGATAGATCTCGTGCGGGAAACTCGCGTACCGCGCGGCGCGGCCGATGGCCTCGGCGGCCTCGCCCCAGCGCCCCTGGGCGGCCAGCGCCTGGCCGATCGCGTACCAGGCCTGGTCGCCCTCCCGCAACCGCAGCGCGGCGCGGTACTGCGCTTCGGCCTCGGCCAGGCGGTTGCCGGCCTGCAGCATCGAGCCTTTGATCAGGTAGAACTGCGGGTCGGCATCGAACAGGGTCCTGGCCTGCTCCAGCGAAGCGAGCGCCTCGCGGTCCCGGCCCAGCAGGAACAGGGCCCAGCCGGCGTCCATGTGGAAGTGGTACAACCGGCCCTTGTTCCGAGTCGCGGGCGGGGCGAATTGGAGCGCGCCGCAATCGATGCCCAGCCGCTGGATGCAGGCGGCATTCTCCGGCCGGTCGCGCACAAACACCGCCGCCGTCTCGTCCAGGTAAACCGGCCGCCACTCGGCGCTCGCGCAGAATCGCCTCAGCGGAAAGCCGGCGGAGCCCTCGTAACGGCTGATTCCGACCACCAGGGTGTTCAACCCCAGGCGTTCCGACTGCTCGCGCCACAGCGGCGAGCCGGGCGGCTCCGACAACAGGCGCCGGTGTAGATGAAAAAGTTCGGAGCCGAAGGGCACCGCGCGGTTGTCGATGGAGGTGCGATATTCGGGCCAGAGCGCCCAGGTCAGGTAGCCGCCAATGTTGTAATCGTTGAACAGGTTGGGCGGCAGATGCTCGCGGCGGATGAAGCGGGCGGCGCGTTCCGGATACCAGTGCGAAACGCCCGGCCCGAAGATAACGTTGTCGGGCGCGCTCAAGTAGGCGCGGTTGGAGACGGCATCGGCCACCCGCACGCCGACGAACGCCCCGGCCAGCACCAGCGCCGCAGTCACGGCGCATATGTTGAAGGCCGGTTTGCAGGACAGAAGGCGGAAGGCAGAAAGCAGAAAGCAGAAAGAGCGGGTGGGGCTGCCTTCCGCCTTCTGCCTTCTGCCTTCGGCGAGCTGTAGCCTGCAGCCTGTCAGCAGGTCGCCGGCGGTCACCACCGTGACCATCGCCGATAATGCCTGGAAGCGAACCCAGTAGAGCGAACCGAACAGGCTGCCGAGAATCAGAAGGGCCGGGCCCAGGCGCTTTTGGAGGAGGGCGGCAATGGCCGCCAGCAGGCCGGCCAGGGCCAACCAGAGATAGGCGGAATCGGGATTGCGCCAGTCGAGGACGGCGCGCGCCGTGGCCGCCGAGAGGCGCAGCGGAAACCATTCGCCCACAAACGAACCAAGCCCTTCCAGCAGGCGGCTCTGGCGGAACAGAGCCCCATACAGCCACGGCCCCCAGCGATTGGCCAGCGTGGCCAGGATGGCGGCAGCCAGCCAGGGCGCGGCGGCGCGCAGGCCGGCCAGCGCCGCGCCGCGGCGGCCGGGCCAAGGCAGCTCCGCCGCTTCCATCACCACGTAAGAACCGATCAACAGCAGGCCGGCGATGAATCCCAGGTGCAGATTCGCCCAGGCGCACATGATGACGGGCAGCAGCCAGAGCGGCGAGCGGCGGCGCTGGAAGTGCCGCCACAGGATCACCAGGACGGCGGCAAACAGCAGGGTGCTGAACAGGTCCGCGCGGGGTTTTGTGCGTTCGGCAATCAGGGGCACGGCCAGAATGGCCAGCGCTGCGCCGGTCGCGCTGCCGCCGGCCAGCAGTAGCGCCGTGGCCGCCACGCAGGCCAGGCAGCCCAGCCAGGAGAGAGCCGGATAGCCGCCCAACTCGTAGATCAGGTACAGCAAGGCCCCGGAGAACGGTGGGTAGATGAACTCACGCCCCGCGGCCGTGTGCGAGAAGACATCGTGCCAGGGGATGGCGTGGCGCTGGACCAGGTAGCGGCCCATCGCCAGTTGCCAGCCCAGGTCCGCGTCCGCCACCGTGCGCAGCCCGGCTCCCAGAGCGTAAAGGAGCGCCAGGCTACCCAGCGCCAGAACCAGTCGCCGGCCGCAAGGCATCAGGAAGGCCACAGGCTACAGGCTACAGGCTACAGGCCACAGGTGACAAGCGCCACGAACTCAACCTGGTGCCCGCGGCCTGGAGCTTTTTTTCGGCGCGCAAAAACAAAACAGGGAGGGTGCCTGGGCGCCCTCCCTGTCTGCTCAAAGCCAAGCCCGAGTTTAGAGCGGGTTGTCGCTGAGGGTCGCCACCGTGGTCGCATTGGCGCGAATCACGGCCGACTCGTTGCTGAGGAAGGAGCGCTGACCGCTGGAGCCGCGCGCCTGCGGGTCCGCGTACATGTTGTACTGCGCGATGAACCCGAAGGTCAGGTTGCTGCCGGTCGGCACGTAGGTGAATACGTAGCCAGCCTTTATGAAGCTGGTGTTGTTGCCCGTGCCGGTTTTGCCCGCCAGAACCGGGTCAACCAGGTCGGCATTGTTCGTGTCCGGCTGGCCGCTGGCCGGGGCGCCCAGACGGTTCAGGCCGTCCGTGAAGCCCGAGTTGTACGTCGATGCGAACGTCACCTCAGCGGTGTTCAGGGTCCGCAGGGAGCTGGTGGTCGAAGCCTCATTGGCCGCGATTCTGGATTTCAGCAGGTTCGGAATCGCGATGGCGGCGATGATCAGAATGATCGCCACCACGATCAGCAGCTCAATCAATGAAAAGCCTTTCTGTTTCTTCATGTCGTCGTTGCCCTTCCGCCCCCCCGGGGGAGGCATTGTCTGTGTTGTCTTCAGTTCGCTGGGAGAAGCTCCCCAATCGAGTCCTCGCCGGTACTTGTTGCAATCCCGGTTCCAAAAAAAAGGTTAACGCTAAGAGCATGCCACCGTTGCTAACGTGAATCTTATCAGCCTGTTGTGCAATGGCGCGGGCTCCGCCGGGAGGCAACGGTCGCATGACCCGGCAGGAGTGACTAAAAACGTCACTCCGGAATGACATTTTTTGCGGTAGGCGCCAGGCGCATCACATGGGAAGGTCGTTGGCCGTGGCCGTGGTGGTGCCGTTAGCCCGAATCACCAACGGCTCGTTGGTGAAGAACGAACGCTGGCCGCTGGAGCCGCGCGCCTGCGGATCGGCGCTGATCTGATAGGCCGCAATAGAACCAAAGGTGGTATTGGTGCCGGCCGCCTGATACGAGAATATATATCCGCCCTTCATGAAGCTGGTGTTGTTCCCAGTCCCGGTTCGGCCGGAGAGCACCGGGTCTACCAGATCGGCGTTGTTGGAATCGGGCTGTTGCCCGCCGGTTGGCGGTCCCAGCCGATTGAAGCCGTCCGAGTAGCCGGAACTGTAGGTGGCGGCAAACATCACCTCGGCATTGTTGAGCATCCGTACCGTGGCAGTCGCCGAGGCTTCGTTGGCGGCCATCTTTGATTTCAGCAAGTTGGGGATGGCGATTGCCGCGATGATGAGAATGATGGCCACCACAATCAGCAGCTCGATCAGCGAAAATCCCGATTGCCTGTGCCGGCGCATTTTTCCCCTCTCCCCCTTGTCTGAGCAATCTTAAATCCAAACTCAAGCGGGAATGCGAACATTTTGAGGAAATTAACATCGGTGGCTGGAATCAAAGGCGCTTTTCAGCCAATCATGTCCAAAAAATAGCGATGGACACGCGGGTCATCCGTCAGCTCGGGATGAAAGGTGGCGGCCAGCAGACTGCCCTGCCGCACCATGACAGGGGAACCATCGTGTTCGGCCAGAACGCGAACGCCGGGACCTACGCGCTCAATAATGGGGGCTCGAATGAACACCAGCTCCAGAGGTCCGCCGGGGAAAACTGGTGTTTCGCGGCGCGCGATGAAGCTGGACAATTGCCGGCCGTAGGCGTTGCGCCGTATGGCGATATCGATCAGGCCCAGGCCCGGCTGGCTCTCCGGCACCACCATGCCGGCGGCGACGTGGTTGCTCACTTCGCGGGCCAGCAGGATGGCGCCAGCGCAGGTGCCCAGCACCGGGCAGCCGCGCCCCGCCAATTCCCGGATCGCATCCGCCAACCCGTCTTGGAGCAAGAACTTGCGTGCCGTCGTGCTTTCCCCTCCAGGCAGGACCAGGGCCGCGACATCGCGCAGTTGTTCGGCGTGCTTGATCAGGACGGGAACGGCGCGCACCCGCTCCAGCACGCGCGCGTGGGCCTCAAAGTCGCCCTGGACGGCCAATATGCCAACCCGTCGCCCGTTTTGTGCGCTAACGCCCATATCAAAGGTGTCTGAATTTCGGATTGCGGATTGCGGATTGCGGATTTCAAGCTGGCAATCCGGCCAAGTTTGAAATCCGCAATCCGAAATCCGAGATTCTACCAGCCGCGCGTCTGCATCAGTTCCTTTTCGTCGAGCTTGGCGACATCGATGCCGCGCATGGCCTCGCCGACCATCTCGGAACATTCCAGCAGGACCGCCGGCTCGTTGTAATGCGTGGTGGCCTTGACAATGGCGCGCGCCCGCGTGTCGGGATCGGCGGACTTGAAGATTCCGGAACCCACAAAGACGGCCTCCGCGCCCAATTGCATGACCAGGGCGGCATCGGCGGGGGTGGCGATTCCGCCGGCGGAGAAATTCGGCACCGGCAGCTTGCCGTGGCGCGCCACCCAGCGAACCAGCTCCAGCGGCGCGGCCAGTTCCTTGCTCCTGGCTACCAGTTCGTCTTCGCCCAGCACGGTCAAGCGCCGCATTTCGCCGACGATGGCGCGCATGTGCCGCACCGCCTCGACGATGTTGCCACTGCCGGCCTCGCCCTTGGTGCGGATCAGGGCCGCGCCCTCGGCGATGCGCCGCAACGCCTCACCCAGGTTGCGCGCGCCGCAAACGAAGGGCACCTTGAAGCCGTGCTTGTTGATGTGGTGCTCCTCGTCGGCCGGCGTCAGCACCTCGCTTTCGTCGATGTAATCGACCTCCAGCGCTTCCAACACCTGGGCCTCGACGAAGTGGCCGATGCGGGCCTTGGCCATGACCGGAATCGAGACGCTCTCCATGATGGAGCGAATGATCTTGATGGAGGCCATGCGGGCCACTCCGCCCTCGCGCCGGATGTCGGCCGGGACGCGCTCCAGGGCCATGACGGCGACCGCTCCGGCGGCTTCCGCGATGCACGCCTGCTCGGCGTTGGTGACGTCCATGATCACGCCGCCCTTCAGCATCTCGGCCAGACCCACCTTCAGGCGGAACTCCTCATCCGTAAAATTCAATGGCTCCGACATAGGCCTCCTCCCACCCTCAATTGCGGATTGCGGATCTCGGATTTCAACCCCGGACTGGCGGAGCGAAATCCGCAATCCGAAATCCGCAATCCGAGATCGAAGGCGGTTGTCGCTCTCCCCGAAAACTCATTCTACTACATCCAGGGCCGTGCCCACGCGCCTGCCCAGGGGCGTGTCTGCGACGGATGCCCCGCTGGCAGGAGCGGGCCTTGTGCCCGTGCCGTTTTCACGTATCCGCGCGGCACCTTGGAAACCTAGCGGCGATTCTGGGGTCGCCGCTGCATGGGCCAGCCCGTTCTTTAGGGTAGCGGGGGAATTTGGACCTGGGCATCAATAGATACCGCAGAAGGAGCCAGCTTGAAACGTTGTGACGCCATAAAGGCTGTCTGGGCCTTTCGTTAGCCGGGGCCACGGCTTTGTGTCTTTAGTTTCATTGACACTGGTACCCGGCTGTGGTAGTTTCGGCCCGTTCTCAAGGGTTTGGTATCCTCCCCCCTTTTCCGCGCTCCCTGCGCCATGCGAGGTGGAAGTTGCGGGCTCGAGATATTGCGTTTGCGACGTGGGCACTCCTGTGTGGTTTGGTATGCCTTCTGGTATATCCGCTCAACCGCGTCCCGCGGCGAAGCGGTGAGCCCGGCGGCGCCAGGCAAGTTCACGCGCCGGCGCCCGCCGTGCGCCCGAATCAGGCCCACCCGAATCGGGCGCGCCTGCTCGGCGACTACGGGCGGCTGCCTCTGCACTTCGAGGAGAACCGCGGGCAGACCGATGCGCAGGTGAGATTCCTATCGCGTGGCGCCGGCTACGCGCTGTTTCTCACCCGCGACGAGGCGGTGCTCCAATTGCGGAAGGCGGAGCCCCGATCGCGGAATGACGACCGCCAGAGCCCCTCCAGGCCTCAATCGGCCACGTTGCGGCTGAAACTGCTGGGGGCGAATCCGGAGCCCCGGATAACAGGCTTCAACCAACTGCCGGGCAAGGCCAACTACTTGATCGGCAGCGACCCCAGCCAGTGGCGCGCCAACATCCCCACCTACGCCAAGGTGCATTACCGGAACGTGTATGCGGGCGTGGACCTGGTTTATTACGGCAATCAGCGCCAACTGGAGCATGACTTCGTGGTGGCGCCGGGCGCCGACCCCAAGCAAATCCGGCTGGCGGTGGAGGGCGCCGAGCGGCTGGAACTGGATGCGCAGGGCGATGCCGTGCTATGGGTTGGCGACGGCGAGGTGCGCCTGCGCGCCCCGCTGGCCTATCAGGAAATCAATGGCCGGCGGCAGCCGGTCGCCGCTCGCTATGCGCTGAGGGAAGGAAATCCGCGACCTGTCCCGATGCAGTCGGGATCCGAAATCCGCAATCCGCAATCCGAAGAGCTTGCCTTCGAGCTTGGCGCCTACGATCCGGCCCTTCCCTTGGTGATCGACCCGGTGCTGGTTTATTCCACCTACCTGGGTGGTAGCGGCAATGACATTGCCAACGGGATCGCGGTGGACTCGGACGGCAATGCCTACATCGCCGGGCAGACTCTTTTGGCAGACTTCCCCACCAACCCTTTGAATGCCCGGCTGGGCCCCACCAACACTCCCGGAGCCCTGGATGTGTTTGTGGCGAAGCTGAACTACACGGGCTCGTCCCTGATGTTTTCGACCTACCTTGGCGGCAGCGGCGATGACGTGGGCACCGGCATTGCCCTGAACTCCTCTGGTAGCGCCTACGTCACCGGCTCGACCATGTCCACGGACTTCCCGACAACCCTTGGCGCTTACCAGTCCCCCAATCCAGGCGGGCAGGATGCCTTTGTCACGAAGTTGGCGCCCGACGGTTCGGCCCTGGTCTATTCGGTTCGCCTGGGTGGCGGAAGCATAGATGTCGGCAGGGGCATTGCCGTGGACTCCAACGGCAACGCCTATGTTACCGGCGAGACCTTCTCGACTAACTTTCCCACTTGGAACGCCTCGCAGACCAGCAACGGCGCGGTCTGGGACGCCTTCGTCACCAAGCTGAATCCGGCGGGCTCCGCCCTGCTCTATTCAACCTACCTGGGCGGCAATGCCGACGACATGGGCAGGGGCATTGCCGTGGACACCCTTGGCAACGCCTACGTCACCGGCGATACGCGGTCTACCGATTTTCCGACGACCCCCGGTGCGCTCCAGACGGCCGGCGTCGGCTATGATGCCTTTGTAACTAAGCTAAGCGCGGCGGGCTCACGGGTCTATTCGACATACCTGGGCGGCAACAGTACCGACTACGGCCGGGGCATTGCCGTGGACTCCAATGGGAGCGCCTACGTCACGGGTCTTACCGCCTCGACCAACTTCCCGAGACTCAGCGCATTCCAGGGCAGCTTGGGCAGCAACCTGAGCACGTGTTCCGGAAATGAATGCTTTGATGCTTTCGCGGCGAAGCTGAACACGACGGGCTCGGCCCTGGTCTATTCGACCTTCCTGGGCGGAGCGGCCTACGACGGCGGCAACAGCATTGCCGTGGACTCCTCCGGCAACGCCTACGTTGCCGGCGCGACCGCTTCCACCGACTTCCCCACTGCCGGCGCTTACCAATCTGCGCATGGCGGCATGCAGGACGCTTTCGTCCTGAAGCTGGGTCCGTCGGGTGCGGCGCTGCTTTTTTCGACCTTTTTGGGCGGCGCGGGGATTGACAGCGGCAATGGCGTCGCCGTGGACGCAGGCGGCGCAATCTACGTCGCCGGAGAGACCCAGTCGTTCAACTTTCCCACCGTGCCCACTCCCCTGCAGGACCACCTGATCGCGGGCGGTGATGCCTTCGTCGCCAAGCTCATGCCGCCGCCGGGCACGGACCTTTCCCTGGCCATGTCGGCGCCGACGAACGCCCCATTCGCTTCCGACTTCAGCTACACGCTCACGGTGACCAACAACGGCCCGGTCACGGCCACCGATGTGGTGCTGACCGATGAGCTGCCGACCCCGGTCAGCTTCGTGCCGGCCACGAGCAGCGCGGAGTGCGGCGGTGCCCCCATGATGGCCTTCACCTGCGCGCTGCCGAACATCCCCAGCGGGGGCAACGTGGTCATCACGCTGACGGTTCACCCCCTGGCCATTGGACCAGTCACCAACACCGCCAACGTCACCGCCAACGAGCCGGATCCGAATCCCACCAACAATAGCGCGTCGGCGGACACCTTTATCTCAGAGTCTGGTGTCGGCGCGCTGACAATCACCTCGTTGAATCCTCCCAACGCCATGGCCGGCGGCCCCCCATTTACGCTCACCATCAACGGCTCGGGCTTCGGTGGGAACTCGTACGTGTACTGGAACGATGTGGCCGTTCCGACCGCGTTTGTCGACGGCACGAAGTTGACCGCGGAAATCAGCAAGGACTATATCGCCGCCCCGAGCACCGCGCAGGTGAGGGTTTTTGATTCGATGGGCGGATGGTCGAACAGCGTTCCATTCCTGGTGTACGCGGCCAGCGGGAGCGCGCCCACCATTGGCTCGCTCAGTCCTTCCAAAGCCGTGGCCGGCGGCGACCCCTTTCCGCTCACGATCAACGGCTCGAACTTCAGCCAGAACTCCATGGCGTACTGGAATGACGTGTCGGTTCCGACCACCTATGACAGCCCCACGAAGCTGACCGCGTCAATCAGCAAGGACTATATCGCCGCCCCAGGCGCGGCACAGGTAAGGGTTTTCGACTCGACGGGCGGGTGGTCGAATGGCGCGCCGTTCGTGGTGTACTCGCTCAGCGGCCAGGCCGGTTGCACGCCCCCGCCCGCCGACCTGAAGCTGTGGTGGCCAGCCGATAGCGATACCAACGACCTCATCTCCGGCAACTCGTGGGCGTACGGCTATGTGAGGTACGCCCCCGGCAAGGTCGGGCTGGCCTTTGACTTCAGCAGCAATGCGTACCTCTATCTTCCGTACTACTACTACCCATCCACGACCGGCCAGCAAATCACCATCGACGCCTGGATCATGCCCCCG
>Ga0315288_10007357_pt1 | contig 13943 bp, 6 predicted proteins | sample YL17G11_20_MG_FD_203454 | JGI IMG/M metagenome (GOLD analysis project Ga0315288, IMG submission 203454) | Sediment microbial communities from Yellowstone Lake, YNP, Wyoming, USA - YL17G11_20 | ecosystem: Environmental > Aquatic > Freshwater > Lake > Sediment | place: USA: Wyoming | collected...
CGCATCGCCGTTGCGGTACGGAACCACTGGTGTGTAGAGAACGAGTTGCACTGGTCGCTGGATGTGTGTTTTGGGGAGGATCAGAGCCGTGTGCGGATCGGTAATGCGGCAGAGAACCTTTCCCGAGTACGACGGCTTGCCCTGACGCTGCTAAAACAGGAGAAAACCGCCAAGGTCGGCATCAAGGCCAAGCGTCTCATGGCTGGTTGGAATGAAAGTTACCTGCTCAAAGTCCTCAGAATTTAGATGCGTTTGCCCTGGATACGTGGCTGTATTTGAAACACCCCGTGACAGGTGGAAAATGGGCTGTCGCGAGCAATGAGTATTGACATGAATCTTGAAATTGGCTATAATGACATGCTTAGGGGAAAAGTGTTTGCCTGCCAAAGGATGGGCGTGGGTGCTATCGCAAGGATTTTCCGTGGGTTCCCGACGGATGTGGGCGTTTCTACTCGGGTACGGAAAAATGGTTGAATTCACAAGCCGAATGGTCATAGATACAAGAGGTTCCGCTTAATGAAGGATGTTGCGTCAGAGAAAACTGATCTGGAGCAGGTGTCCCCCAAGGCCGGGCACGTGCCGCCCGATACTCCGATTCAGCAGGCTTTGGCGGGTATCTTCGCTGAGGTACTCGGCGTGGAAAAAGTCGGCATCGACGACGACTTCTTCAAGCTGGGCGGACACTCGCTGATGGCGACCAAAGCCATATATCGCATCCAAAACCAATTGAACGTTGAGGTGCCGATACCGGCGTTGTTCGGACACCCAACCATCGCTGAGCTATCCCGGCTCATCGAAGAAAACTCACGCGGGCACGATGCTCATCCCTCTGCCGATCCAATCCGGAGGATCTTACGCAACGGCCCATTGACCACATCATACGCCCAGAAACGCATGTGGTTTCTCTATCAGTTCGAGCATGAAAGCCCCCTTTACAACGTCTCGTTCATGCTCTATCTGAAAGGTGCGCTCCACATCCAAGCCATTGAAGAGAGCCTCAATAACATTATCCAACGTCATGATTGCCTGCGCACGACTTTTGAGATGCGGGAGGGCGAACCGGTCCAGATCGTACATCCGCATACATATCGGCAGTTACCGGTGGAGACCGTATCCGAACTCACATCGGAAAGACCGAATGGTCTTGTTGACCACCCGGTGATAAAAGAAGAGGTCAAAAGACTTTTTGATCTCAAGCAGGGCCCCCTGATTCGTTTTAGGATTTTCCGCCTGTCGCAGGATACGCATGTCCTGCTGTTTACGGTGCACCACATTGTTTTCGACGGGTGGTCGGTCGATGTCCTTCTTCATGAACTGGCCGCCAGCTATGAAGCAAGGGTAGAGGGGCGAACCCCCAAACTTCCTTCTTTGCCAATTCAGTATGCCGATTACGCGTATTGGCAGCAGAAGTGGCTCGAAGGCGAAACTCGCCAGAAACAGCTCTCCTATTGGCTTGAGCAGCTCAGGCAACCGCTGCCAATTCTTGAACTGCCTACGGATTACCACCATCCGGCTGTTCAGACTTACAGAGGGCGCAGAGACTCTCTGACCCTAAGCTCCAGACTCGCCAATCAACTTCGGCAGTTGAGCTACCGAGAGGGCAAGACCCTGTTTATGACCCTTTTTGCCGCCTTCAATGTTCTGCTGCACCGCTATACGCGCCAGGAAGACCTCATCGTAGGCTCGCCAATAGCGAATCGTACGCGCGAGGAAATTGAGCCCCTGATAGGCTTTTTCGTAAATACCCTGGCGCTGCGCACGAATCTGTCGGGGAATCCGACATTCCGCGAACTCCTCGATCAGGTACAACGGATTTGTCTGGACGCCTACGTCAATCAGGATTTGCCGTTTGAGCAATTGGTCGTTCACCTCCAGCCTGAACGCAGCGTGAGTCGGACACCTGTTTTCCAGGTAATGTTCGTTCTGCAGAATGCCCACGACCGTAAAATCACCTTGCCGGGCCTTGAAGTGGCCTGTGAAGAGATTTCTACCGATACCTCCAAGCTCGATCTGACGCTGTTCATGGAGGAATTCGGGGACCAGTTGATTGCTACAGCCGAGTATAATACGGATCTGTTCAAGACAGATACGATCCACAGACTGCTGGGCTATTATCAGCGCCTGCTCGAGGAAATCGTCTCTAATCCGGATAGTCACCTCCGCGATCTTGTGCTTCTGACAGATTGCGAGCCTAAGCCAGTTGTTGAGGACTTGAGGCAGGCCGCTCGAGATTATCCGCAGGATAAGTGTGTTCATGAGCTATTTGCTGACCAGGCCGCCAAGACCCCGGATGCCGTGGCTGTTGTTTACGAGGCTCAGCAGTTGACTTACCGCCAGCTCAATGAACGAGCTAACCAGTTGGCCCACTATCTGAGAAAACAGGGCGTTAAACCGGATACGCTGGTCGGCGTATGTCTGGATCGCTGCGCCGAACTCATAGTCGCCCTTTTGGGCATACTAAAGGCAGGCGGCGCTTATGTTCCTCTGGATTCCGCCTACCCCAAAGGCCGCCTCAGGCAGATGATTGAGGATACAGATCTCAAGATTATCCTGGCACAGGACTCCCTGATTTCACACTTAGAGGCGCATAACGCACAAACCATTTGCCTGAGTGCCAATTGGGATACAATCAGCCGCGAGCCTGTAGATAGTCCGCCATCCGTGACCAAACCCGACCACTTAGCGTATGTTATGTTCACATCCGGCTCAACCGGCCGGCCCAAGGGGGTCGCAATACCGCACAAGGGAATCGTGCGTCTCGTGTTCGGCGTGGACTATGTCAACCTCGAGGGCTACCAGACCTTCCTGCAACTGGCTCCTATAAGCTTTGATGCCTCCACATTTGAAATATGGGCCGCCTTGCTGCACGGGCATCGCTGCGTACTATTCCCGGATCGGATCCCGAACCTGCACAAACTCGACGAAATACTCAAGACTTGTCAGGTGAGCTGCCTGTGGTTGACCTCGTCGCTGTTCAACTTCATTATTGATGAGAGACCTCAAGCACTCAGAGGCGTCTCTCAACTGCTGACCGGTGGAGAAGCACTGTCCGTAGAGCACGTCCGGCGTGCACTCGATTTATTGCCCAACATGCAGTTGATCAATGGCTACGGCCCCACCGAGAACACCACATTCACGTGTTGCTACCCTATTCCGAGGCGTATCGACGAGCGATTGCGTTCTATCCCCATTGGCCGTCCGATAGGACATACGCAGGTTTATATCCTGGATCAGCAGATGAATCCTGTTCCGGCCGGCACACCGGGGGAATTATACATCGGGGGGGACGGCCTGGCCCGGGGGTACGTGAACCGTCCGGAGCTGACACGGGAACTGTTCACCGGCAATCCCTTTGACCCGAGCGGTCGAACAAAGCTCTACAAGACCGGAGACCTGTGCCGCTATCTGGCTGATGGGAACATAGAATTCTTAGGGCGTCTGGACCACCAGGTCAAGATTCGGGGCTTTCGTATAGAACTCGGCGAGATTGAGTCGGTGCTTGGAAAGCACCCCGCCGTTCGGCAGGTAGTGGTCCTGGCCCGCGAAGACGAACCCGCAGACAAGCAATTGGTCGCGTACATAGTGCGTGCCCAGGGAGCAGCAGCCAGCCCCGGAGATATGAGGGACTATCTCAAAGACACTTTGCCGGAGTACATGATCCCTTCTGCCTGGATATTCCTGGATTCGATGCCTCTGACACCCAACGACAAGATCGACCGCAATGCACTGCCCACCCCCCCGATGGGGCGTGGTGCCGCACGTGGTTTTGGGCTGGAACAGGAAATTGGAACCCGTCAGGCCGGCTACGTGGCGCCCGAAACTCCGGTTCAGAGGGCTTTGGCCGGGATTTTCGCTGAGGTCCTGGGCGTGGAGAAGGTGGGAATCGACGATGACTTCTTCAAGCTGGGCGGGCACTCTCTGCTGGCGGTGCGGCTTGTGGACAGGATACAGGTGCGATTCGGTCAATCCCTTCCGCTTGCCACTCTTTTCAGAGCTGCGACCGTTAAAAAACTGTCCGAATTACTCGCGAGCAGACAGGCCGACACGCCCCATTCTTCAACGGTGCTTATTAGGCCCGGGGGCTCAGGAGAGCCGATCTTCATTCTGCCCGGTGTAGGCGGGCATTCAATGGCATTTTCCACCTTGGCGAACCACCTGGATCCGGACAGACCCATCTACGGACTGGAACTACAGGGCCTTGATGGAAAAGCTAAGCCACACAAGACTATCCAGGACATGGCCGCCTATTTCGTCGGTTTGGTCCGAGGCGTTCAGAAACAGGGGCCGTACTATCTGGCCGGATACTCTCTGGGCGGCAGAATCGCTTTCGATATGGCTCTTCAACTGGCCGAACAGGGTCAACAGGTGGGCATGCTCGCGCTAATAGCTGCTACGGCGCCTGGGTATCCGCGCACCTCAAAATATCGCCTCGTCCGCTATGCCTTGCGCTCGATGGAATTCCTTCGCCTGCCCTTCAAGGAGAAACTGAATTACCTATCCTTCAAACTCAGGAAGGACCTGAGAAGACGAATCGGGCGTTGGCGACAGGAACGCGTATTCAAGTCAGCGGCAACAGTGGCCGACCGCAGTCTCCGCGCCAACATCAAGAAAGTCGAGGCATCTGCCTATGAGGCCTGGTACACCTACAAGCCCAAAGGCCGGTATTCCGGCAACGTCCTGCTGCTTCGAGAAGCCAATATCGATAGCCCGCTCTATCGCGGCAAGATTCACGCACTGGCCGGCTGGGAACACTATATGGCAGGCACTATCGAATGCCATGAAATTCCATCGGGCCACGTTGATATTCTAAAAGAGCCGTATGTAGATCTCCTCGCCGAGAAAATCACAAACTACATTCGCCAGACTCGACATGCCGGCCGAAGTCCCTCTTCAATCCGGCGCATCGCCGAAGAACAAATGCAGAACAAAGCAGAGGCCACTAATACCCCACGAAGGGGCCTTGCGGCCTGGCCGTCAGCCCCCGACGTCGTCGCCATCCCGCGCGATGAAGTGCACGTGTTCCTTGTCAATCTGGACGGCTCAGGCTCTCTGCCGAGGCACAAGTCACTGTTGTCATCGGACGAGATAGACCGTGCCAACAGCTATGCCCAGACTCGAGACAGAGACCGCTTTATTGCGAGGCGCGGTTTTCTGCGTGAGCTGCTTGGCCGATATACAGGCATCAGAGCAGCCCACATCGGCCTTCAATACTCTGAGAACGGCAGACCCTATCTCTGCAAGAAGCAGAATGAGTTGGCCCTGACTTTCAGCCTGTCTGCTTGCGAAGGTCTCGCCCTGTATGCCTTCACGTGCAATCGCCCGGTTGGTATCGATCTGGAGCGCATCCGTCCAGCGCCGGATCTGCTCGAAATCGCCAAGCGGCAGCTCTCTTTGCGGGAATACGAAGATATCAGCAAGCTGCCGGGGAACTTGCAGCGGGAGGCCTTTTATACATGCTGGGTCTGCAAAGAAGCCTACATCAAGGCTCGAGGAATAATTCCCCTGAAGGGATTTGACGTGTCTGCCGAACCAGGGCAGGCGCCGACGCTCCTGGCTGACCGGAGCTGTCTATCTGAGGCTGGACAATGGTCTTTCTCACTTCTGGACCTCGGTGCACACTGGCGCGCCGTGGTAGTCGCTCAGAGCAGGACCCTGCCTTTGAAGTGCTGGAAGATCGACAAGATGTGTTGCTAAGTACTTGTAAATAAAGAGTTAAGGTCATGGGTTGTGGCTGAACCACACTATTAGGTTACAGGTGTCTTTTATTTGCTTGACCTTCTGTGACGAATATGATATACTACCGAGCGAGGTTGTGAGCAGAATTTGCCTATGCTTCCGAACCAGGAGACGTTGATCCGTGCGGTCTGGACGAGTTGTGGCTTATCCCGTGCAGAGCAGTCCAGCTACCGGACGTATAAAACGGAAGTGGAAAGTATAAATGGATTATGTTGCTACAGTGCGGGATTTTGTGGTCGCCAATTTTCTTTTTGGCGATGGGGAGCTGCTAAAGGAAGATACTTCGTTTATGGAAAAGGGCGTTGTTGATTCCACCGGGATGCTGGAGCTAATAATGTTCCTGGAGGAAACCTATAACATAAAAATCGAGGATGATGAGCTCGTACCTGAGAATCTGGACAGTCTGCAGAATATTTCGAGGTTCGTAAGCCGAAGAATCGGTTGAAATTCCGCACGAGAATGCAGATTGCGGCGCGAGGTTACAGGGATTTGGTTTTATGATTTCTGCCTATGTGCGGGATAGCTGGCATCTACAATCTAAATGGTCCGACCGGCGTTTCACTGTCTGCCATAGAGCGGATGATAACTGCTTTACACCACCGGGGTCCGGATGAAACCGGAGTGTATATTGACGACCGAGTCGGGCTCGGCAACGCTCGGCTGAGCATCATAGACCTCTCATCGGGCACTCAGCCCATCCACAACGAAGACGAGACCATGTGGATTGTCTATAACGGGGAGACTTTCAACTATCCGGAATTGAAACAGGATCTGCTGCGAAGAGGGCACCGGTTTTATACGACCTCTGACACGGAGGTAATACTTCATCTTTACGAAGAAGAAGGAGCAGAGTGCCTGCGGCAGTTGAACGGTCAATTTGCATTTGCGATTTGGGACGTGACGAAAAGCGAGCTCTTCCTTGCACGGGATCGAGTTGGGATTCGGCCAGTACACTACACAGTCTGTGACAATACTTTGATTTTTGCATCCGAGATTAAGTCGATTTTTATGAACGAGAGCGTCCACAGGGAGCTTGATCCCATAGCGATAGACCAGATCTTCACGTTTTGGACAACTCTGGCACCAAGGACAGCATTCAAGGACATCTACGAATTGCCTCCCGGGCATCATCTGACAGCCCGGGGTGATCGTATTGTAGTCAAGAGGTATTGGGAGATTCCTTTCCGTCCGCGAGCGGAACAATCGAATTTGTCGGTGAGAGAGGTTTGCGACGAGATCCAGGAGCTTTTGCGGGATGCAGTCCGGATTCGCCTTCGGGCCGACGTGCCTGTGGGTTGTTATCTGAGCGGGGGCCTTGACTCATCGGGGATTGCCGCCATCATAGCAAGAAACTTTGACAGCGATCTTACCACCTTCGGCATACGTTTTGAAGAGGACCGCTTTGACGAAGGTGAGCACCAGAAGAAAATGGTATCCTTTCTCGGTGTGGATCACAGCGAGATTCGGGCAACGAACGATAGAATCGGAGCCGCGTTTCCGGATACTCTATGGCACTGTGAGAAGCCCTTACTGAGAACGGCACCGGTTCCTTTGTTTATGCTCTCCAAACTGGTGCACGAGAACGGCTTCAAGGTAGTGCTAACGGGTGAAGGGGCAGACGAGGTTTTTGGCGGCTACAACATCTTCCGGGAAGCTAAGGTGCGGAGGTTCTGGGCGAAATATCCCCAGTCGCAGAGGCGGGCTGGGCTGGTTGGCCAGCTTTACCCTTACATATTTAAGGATCCTCGGCTGAAGCGCACCTTAGGGCCGTTTTTTGCCAAGGGGCTTGACAAGACGGATGACCCGATTTTTTCCCACCTCATAAGGTGGGAAAATACGAGCAGACTCAAGACATTCTTTTCGCAGGAACTCAAGGCGGCGATAGGGCAGTATTGTGGATACGAGCAGGTCAGGCGGAGCCTGCCCGATGCCTATGAGAAGTGGGATATCCTCTCCAAGGCACAGTACCTGGAGATGACAATTTTTTTGAGCAATTATCTGTTGTCTTCACAAGGGGACCGCGTGGCAATGGCCCACTCAGTGGAGATAAGAGTCCCGTACCTCGACTTTCGGGTAATCGATTTTGCGGGTCGGGTTCCGGCCAAATGGAGGATTCTGGGCATGCGCGAGAAGCACATTCTCAAGAGGTCTTTTCAAGGGATTCTGCCTGAGAGCATAACAGGGCGTCCAAAACATCCTTACCGCGCCCCAATTAAACAAAGCCTTCTGAACCAGAAGACGGCGGAATATACAGAAGAGATGCTATCGAGGCAGTCGTTGGAAAAGACAGGGCTGTTCGATGTGAATAAGGTAGCAGGGCTACTGCAGAAAATTCGCAAGCTCGACAATCCGAGCGAACTGGATAATATGGCCCTTGCTGGAATTCTGTCTTGTGAGCTTATCTATCATCAGTTCGTAGATGACTTCCGCACGAGGCTGGACTTTCCTATCTGTCCTGATCTTGTTATAGATCGGAGGTCGGAAGCTCTGAAACACTTGAATTGAAGGTCGGCAATCAGGTTCGCAATGAAAATGGTTCATTATTGGGAATAGAGACAAATGTTCGAATTCGACCCAACTTTGGTGCATGATTGGCTTTCTCGTTCGGCCCGGCGTCTGCCGGATAAGGTGGCGCTTGTGTGCGGGCAGGAGCGCTGGACATACAAGGACCTCGACGTGCGTTCCAGCCACTTGGCCAGAGCTCTGCTGAATAGAGGTCTTCTGCGCCAGGATAGAGTGGTCATACTTTTGGACAATTCCGCCGAGACTGTAATATCGTTGTATGCCACACTGAAGGCCGGCGGCGTCTTTATTATACTGGCCGGCTCGGTCAAGGGAGCGAAACTGCGATACATCCTGGATAACTCGGATGCCAGCGTTGTGATAACGCATACAAACAAGGCCAGGGTGGTAAGTGACGCGTTGCGCGCCGGACAGAAAAGTTGCAAGAGAGTGATATGGGCGGGGCCGAAAAAGGGAATCCCCAAGGAATTATCGTCTCTGTCCGCAAGCTGGGAGGAACTATTTTCAGACTTTACCGGCGGCCTTACGGACTTGAAGGAGCAGACAGCGAATACACTGCCTCGCTTAATCGACCTGGACCTGGCTACTCTTATCTATACCTCGGGTTCCACCGGCGAGCCAAAAGGAGTAATGTCCACACATCACAACATGGTCTCGGCAGCACGAAGCATCATTCAGTACGTGGGAAACGTGCAAGACGACGTCATTCTTGATGTTCTGCCTCTCTCATTCGACTACGGCCTGTACCAGGTTATTATGGCTTTCATGTTCGGAGGCACGGTTGTCCTGGAGAAGTCTTTTGTTTATATTCACCAGATACTTGAACGCATTGCCCAGGAGAAGGTAAGCGGCTTCCCAATAGTGCCTACAATTGTGGCTATGTTATTGCAGATGCAGGATTTGCAGAAATACGACTTCGGCACTCTTAGGTATATGACCAACACCGGAGCTGCACTGCCGGCGGAGCACATTCGCAGGCTAAGACTTATGTTCCCCCATGTGACAATGATCTCGATGTTCGGACTGACCGAGTGCAAGCGTGTCTGTTACCTGCCGCCGGAAGAGCTGGATCGGCGTCCTTCATCGGTGGGAAAGGCTATGCCGAATTGTGAGGTCTTTGTCGTGGATCAAGATGGGAACGAGGCAGCGCCCGGCGAGACTGGAGAACTGATTGTAAGAGGCTCAAACGTCATGCAGGGCTACTGGAAAGACCCCGATCTGACCGGGAAAGTTTATCGTCCCGGGCGCTATGCCGGCGAGAGAATACTTTACTCCGGGGATTATTTTCGCAAGGACGACGAGGGATTCCTGTATTTTCTGGGCAGAAAAGATGACATGATCAAAAGCAAGGGCGAGCGCGTAAGCGCTAAAGAAGTGGAAAACAATATCTGTTGCATGGATGGTGTAGTGGAGGCGGCTGTTATTGGGGTGCCGGACGAAATTCTGGGTGAGGCAATCAAGGCCTTCATCGTTTTGGCTGATGGAGCCAAAATAACCGAAAAAGACGTACTGAAATATTGCTCCCAGAATATGGAGACATTTATGGTTCCCAAATACGTCGAATTTATGGACAGCCTGCCCAAGACGTCTAACGGCAAGATAGACAAAAAGCAACTGAAGAACAGGAAGGTCAAATAAAGATGACTGCCCAAGAATCATTCAGTGCGAAGATGCTCGAGCTTGATTGCGCCAAAGAAACGGAAAAGATAGCAACGAAGATTAGACAGCTTGTTTCACGCGTTTTCAGGCGGCAAGGGGCTGTTGTTGCTCTATCCGGGGGGATTGATAGTAGCGTTGTTGGGGCGTTATGTGTGCGTGCTTTGGGAAAAGAGAGGGTCTTTGGCCTGCTGATGCCGGAAAAGGACTCATCTGCGGAGACCTTAAAACTAAGTCAGCTCATCGTTGATTCACTTGCCATTGAAAGCCATCGTGAAGACATAACGCCTGTCCTTGAGGCTGTTGGATGCTATCGCTGCCGCAATGATGCGATTCGACAGGTCGTTCCGGAATATACAGATGACAGCAAATGTAAAATTGTCCTTCCGAAGGTCACTGATGACGACCGACTGCGCATCTTCTCGGTTGTCGTGGAACTGCCGGACGGCAGGCAAATAGAGAAAAGACTCACACATCGGGCCTATCTCGAGATTGTTGCTGCGAGCAACTTCAAGCAGCGCGTCAGAAAGATGTTTGAGTATTTTCACGCGGACCGCCTCAACTATGCCGTCGCAGGGACGCCGAATCGGCAAGAGTATGACCAGGGTTTCTTTGTCAAATTGGGAGATGGTGCGGCCGACCTCAAACCGATAGCTCATCTGTACAAGACGCAAGTTTACCAGATGGCGGAGTTCCTCGGAGTGCCGCAGGAGATTCGAAGGCGCCCACCGACAACGGATACCTATTCAATGCCACAGAGCCAGGAGGAGTTTTATTTCTCAGTGCCTTATGACAAAATGGACTACTGTTTGTATGGTCTTAATCACGGAATTGCGGCAGAGGAAGTTGGTAAGGCGGCAGGCCTGACGGGCGAGCAAGTTGAGCGAGTGTACCGGGACATTCGGAGCAAACGAAGTACAACGCGATACTTGCATACGCCGCCTGTGCTTGTGGAGGAAGTGGCGGAGATCATGCTTCCCTGACATTTCACAAAATCAAAGAGAATCTCTCCACTTGAAGTGCGTGCCAAGATGCCGACCACCCGAAAAGAGGCGTCATAGCCGCCAGAGTACTCGGCCAGACGCCTATATTTTGCCGTACTATTCTTTGCTCGGCAAACACAGAACAAGTATGCTAAGCAAGTGCGAATAATCTGTCGGGCACCGCTTTTCTGCTCAGCTTGAATGCGGTGAGGATGAGAAGCAGATGGCAGACGTCATTTGCGAGGAGTAGAACGATGAAAAGGGCGAATCTGACAATTTCGGCAATAGCGGCGCTCTTGTGCATCCCACAGCTTCAGTATCACCATCACAACGGCAAGTCCGAGATATGGAATAAGGAATTCGACAATGCTGCCCTGGCCACCAGGAGATAGGGAGCACCCACCACCACCACCACCACCACCACCTCCTCCGCTGGCATCGCCGGCAGCGCCTGCTGTGGCGTCGGTTGTTCCGAGCACAACGTAAAACGGAGTGAAGTGCGTTGTTTTGAAACGAAGGGCGTGTAGCGTCGGTGTAATTACGATGATTTCGACAGCGGTTATTCCCTGCTGGCTCAAGTCACCGGTGCGAGAATTGTACCAGTACGTTGCAGGTATGCCGGTGGCGCCTGTCACAGCGTATGGTATTGTAATCGTGACCGGCGTGTTAAACACCATTCCGCTTGGGCTGAAATCATACCCGTTCAAGAGCGGTAGGGTACAGTCGCGCGGATTCTCGATTTTTGCAATAGTAATAGTAACATCGTATGGGCATGCGCCCGCCGGCAATACTATGGAAACATCGTCCACGCCGGTTATGCTTGCTGGGTTGGTTCCAACGGTCCCGCCCGAAGCAGCGGTAATTAGCTGTGACGCCAAAGCGGATGACTGCATGAAAGTGCTTGCGGCAAAGTATATCTCCGTATTCGCGCCTCTGTCGTCGGTCCATACAATGTATGGATAACCATACCGGTCTATACCCATTGCAGGCTCGGTTTGGTTTGAATTTGCGCCTGCATCGCTTATGGGCACGTTTGTCCCGGAGCCGGCGTTTGCCTGCACCATGTAAATATCTGTATCGCCGGTGCTGCCTGAGATGTTTCGCTCATCCGCCCAGCACGCAAAGACCTTCAGGCTGCTGCCCGTGCTGCCGGTAACGGCGATAGCGGGCGATGTCTGCTCCGCGCCAGAGGTGTCGTCGATGAGGTTTGTCCCGGTCAAAGGGCTGCTCGGCAAGCCGTTTGAAGAGGCATAATAAATGTCGCTGTTGCCGGATGTTTGATCGACCCACAGGATATGCAAAATCGAGCCGGCGGATTCGACGGCAATCGCAGGGCTTGACTGGTCGGCTGCTTTTGTCACTATGGGGACATTTGTCCAGCCGGCGCCCGCCGCCCCGTAAATATCACTCGATGAATTCCTGGCGTCCGTCCAGAGGACGTATACCGTATTGGATGAACTGACCGCGACAGCCGGGGCGGTTTGGTTGGCAGTATTCGAGGTTATTCGTGTGACCGTACTTGTAACAAAAGAGTTGCTCGATGTGGCGATGTATATGTCCTGATTGCCTGCGCGATCATCCTGCCAGACGACGTGAGCGCGATTTGGCGACTGACGGTCAACCGCTATGGCGGGATTGATTTGATTGTCGTTCGAGTCGGAGATCCTTTGCTGGGCGGACCAGGTCGTTCCGTTCGTCGAGGTCGATCCATAGATGTCCCAGTCACCGAGCCTGTTATCCTGCCATACGACGTACAGCTTGTCATCGGTTCCCAACGCTACGGCGGGATTGCACTGGTCGGCGGCATCGGTCGTAATCTGTAGGCCGGCGCCGAAAGAGGTCGCTCCTGCAGTGAGTTTGGCGAGGTAAATATCCCTTGAGCCTGCCGTCCCTGCGTGCCAGGCTGCCCATATATTGCCGCTGCTGTCCCGCACGGTTGCGGGGGCAGCCTTGTCCAGACCTTCAACAGTCGAATCGACACTTTTGTTTTGCCCGAACGACCGCATCTCGGTCCTGAAGGAATAAGACTGTGGGGTCATCACATTTGCGGCGAGGTCCGTGGCATTTACGGTGACCGTTTTGGTCTGGTCAAAATCGAAGTTCTGGCTTGACTGGTAGGCGTATGTGTAATCCGCTGCGGCGCCGGTCCTGCGGCAATTGCCGGTTGCGCTGACGTAATTGGACGTATCGCCGGAGCATATCGTGTTGCCGTCGAGCGTGATAGTCACGGTGCCGGCGTTTACGCCTGTGCCGGCGTCGGTGGCGTGTAGAATTATGAGGCTGTTCAAGGGCGCCTGAATGGAGCCGGCGGCCGGGGAGAGATTAGTGACCGACGGTGCTAAGGTGTCAGTGACGGTCATGGTCACTATCTGTGAGTCGTCCAGTTGCCCATCACTGGCAACGAAGGTTACCTGATAGGTATTGTCGGCCTGGCTGGCCGAGGGAGTCCAACTGAAGGTCTGGCCGGCAAATGTCGCTCCGCTGGGTAATCCGGTTGCCGAGTAGCTAAGCGGATCGCCGTCCGGGTCCGTTGCGCTTACACCGAATGTCAGCAGGGTGTTTTCATTGACAGATTTGTCGGCAATGGCGTCAAGCACCGGCGCCCTGTTGGTATTATTGACGGTAATCGTGACAGTCTCGGAATCCTGGGTGTGGCCGTCGCTTGCAGTGAAGCTTACACTGGCGCTGCCGGCCTGGTCGTATCCAGGAGTCCAGGCGAAGGTCGAGCCGGCGAAGGCTGCTCCGCTCGGCAGGGCGCCCGTTGAGTACGTTATCGTGTCGTCAATATCAGGATCTGTGGCGCTGAGCGAGAAACTCAGAAGGCTGCCTTCATTGGCGGACTTGCCTCCGATTGCTGCAAGCACGGGCGGGCGATTGGTATTGCTCACTGTGACTGCGACTACTTCCGAATCCTGCGCTGCCCCGTCAGAAGCGATAAAGGTTATGTTGTGCGTGCCTGCCTGGGTATAGCCGGGCGTCCAACTGAAGGTCTGGCCGGAGAAGGTCGCGCCGGTTGGCAGGCCTGTGGCCGAGTACGTTACTGTG
>Ga0315288_10007359_pt1 | contig 13942 bp, 7 predicted proteins | sample YL17G11_20_MG_FD_203454 | JGI IMG/M metagenome (GOLD analysis project Ga0315288, IMG submission 203454) | Sediment microbial communities from Yellowstone Lake, YNP, Wyoming, USA - YL17G11_20 | ecosystem: Environmental > Aquatic > Freshwater > Lake > Sediment | place: USA: Wyoming | collected...
GGTCAGTTCTGCGCCGATTCAGGACGGCATAATTCTGATTCGCGACGGCAAGATAGAAGCCGTGGGAAAGGATATTACGATACCCGAAGGCGCTGAAGTTATCGATGCTAAGGATAAGGTAGTCATTCCGGGGCTGATCGATGCTTTTACGACGCTCGCGGAACCAGGACGGGACGATGAAGAGTCGGTAACGCCGGATATCAGGGCTGTCGATGCCTTCAACTTCTACGGCGAATATCGGCGCATGCTGGCTGGCGGTGTGACAACGGTTTATGTTTCGCCTGGCCAGAGGCGCTTGGTGAGCGGTCTTGGTTCGGTTGTTAAGCTTGCCGGCGATTCGGTTGCCAAACGCCGCCTCAGAGACAGTTCGGCGCTTCGCATAACAATCGGGGAATTGCCGAAGAACCCGCCGGCCCTCTGGAATCCCCCGGTCCCGCCGGATCCGTGCCATCCGATGGTGCCGCAGGAAAAACAGTTGCCGACAACGCGGATGGGCGAAATGGCCGTCCTGCGAAACGTCTTCGGACAGGCGCAGCAGTACTTGAACGATCGCCCGCAAAAAATAGACTGGAAAATGGAATCGCTGCTGCCGGTGTTGACACGCAAGCTGCCGGTCCGAATCAATTGCCATAACGCCCAGGATATCCGCAGCGTAATCCTCTTCAGCGAGGTCTTCAATCTCAGGCTAATTATCGAAGGCGGCACGGAAGCATACAGCGTTATCAACCAGATTAAATGGAGCGGTGCGCCCGTGGTTGTCACCGGGGCATTCGAGCCCGGCCGGCAGTATCAGAAAGACGACACCATGGATATCATGCTCGGGCGCGTAAATCCCGCAAATGCAAGGCTCCTGGCCGAAGCAGGCATTAAATTCGCGCTTTCGGCGCCGACCGATGATACGATCGGCGACCTGCAATTCGTTGCGGGCTACGCCGTCAGCCAGGGATTGTCGCCGGAAGAAGCGCTCAAAGCGATTACAATTACGCCCGCTGAAATCCTTGGAATTGCCGATCGCACGGGGAGCATCGAAAAGGGCAAGGACGCCGACCTGGTCATCCTGACATCCGAGCCGTTTGACGTTCAATCCGCTGTCGATAAAACGCTCATCGACGGCAAGGTTGTCTACACGCGTTCGGAAGCGGAACCGGAAAAAGAACACGCGGAAAAGGCTTCCATCACGGCAATTCGTGCAGGCAAAATCTTAACTGCAAGCCGCGGAATAATCAGCGACGGCCTGATTCTCATTAAGGGTGACAAAATCGCTTACGTAGGCAAGCCGAAAGATATCCCGGAACAGGCAACCGTTATCGATGCGGCTGAAAGTGTCGTCATACCCGGCCTGATTGACATCCATTCTCATCTTGGGCTGCACTGGGAAAGTGAACCGGTTAGAATGAATCCGGCCTCGCCGACGAGCGGTTCGGGCGGCGTGAATCTGGTGAGCATCTCCAACGCCATCAAGCCGAACGACGAAAGTTTCCGGGATGTTTTGCGCTCGGGAGTCACTTCGGTTCTTCTGGCTCCGGAGACCGGCGGGCTTGTCAGCGGCAATGCCGCTCTCATCAAGCTCACCGGCGAGGGCACGAAGGATATGATTGTCAAAGAATACGCCGCCGTAAAATTCTCGATGCTTGGATCGAGCGCAAAAATGACGCAAATCTGGGAGGCGCGGGATCTTCTGAAAAGAGCAAAGGAATATGCCGAGAAATGGGATCAATATGAACGCGAGTACGAGCAGTACGAACGCCGCCGGCAGTACGAAAAAGATAAAGACGACGACAAAGACAAAAACAAAGATAAAGAGTCGAATGAAGAAGATGCCCTCAAGGAGCCGGAGCGTCCACGGCGCGATACAAACCTTGAGCTGATGAGGGGACTCTTCAATCGCAGGATGCCGGCGCTCGTGCAAGCCGGCCGGGCCGACGAAATACGAAATACGCTGAAAGTATTTAGAGACGAATACAATCTCGATGTTATCATTCTTGGCGGCGGCGACAGCTTCCGAGTCACGGACGAGCTGAGAAAATACAACGTCGGAGTTGCCATCGGCCCTGATATCCTCCGGTACGAAAAAGGAAAGGCGATCAATAATGCCGACCTGCTGACACGAAGCAGGCTGCGCGTCGCGCTGCATACAAGCGCCACTTCGGGGACGCAATATTTACCGATGAACGCGGCTTACGCCGTCCGGTACGGGATGGATGAAGACAACGCGTTTCGGGCAGTCACCATCTATCCGGCGGAGCTGCTGCACGTGGACGACCGTATCGGAAGCATCGACGAAGGTAAAGACGCCGATCTGGTCATACTGTCCGGCGAGCCCTTTGATTTTCGAAGCAGGGTGGAAAAAGTTATCGTGAACGGGCGGGTTGTTTTTGAACGAGAAGAATAGAAACGTTGGCTGAGGGCGGAAAGCCGCTCCGGCGGTTATATAACAGAAGTGTGATACGAATGAAAATAGGCTCAAGAATTGTAATTTTTTTTATCTTGTGCGTGTTTCAGTTTGGCGATGTTACTGAAGGTGCGCCGAAGCCGTATGCGATCAGGGCCGGCAAGATTTTAACGATGGTGCCGGCCAAAGGTTCCGATACGAGCCGGCGTGTCATCAATCACGGCGTGATCCTTATCAGTAATAGAAAGATTGAAGCTATCGGCCCAGCCTCGGAACTCAAAGTCCCGGAAAGGTACACCGTTATTGACGCATCGGATCGATGGGTCATGCCCGGTATAATAGAAGCGCATACCCACATCGCCATCGAGGGCGGATTTAACGATATGATCACGACGATCAACCCCGAGCTGGAAATCGACGAATGTGTCGACCTGGAGGATATTGCCGCCGAAAAAGCAGTGACAGGGGGGGTGACTACCATCCATACCCTGCCGGGCAGTGGGACGAACCTTGCCGGTTTTACTGTTATCGTCAAGCTCGACTGCTCACACCCTGATGAATCGGTTGTTCGTGAAATCGGCGCGATGAAAATTGCCCAGGCCTATAATCCGGAACGAGACGCGGGCGACCTGGGACTGACCCGGATGGGCATGGCCTGGATGCTCCGGCAGATTCTCAATCAGGCGAAAGAATACACGGATGCATGGAGGTCATACGAGAGCGGCCAGAGTAAAAATAAGCCTGCTTATAAGCCAGAGCTGGAAAACATGCGAAAGGCCTTCAAAGGCGAAATCCCCGCTATAGTTCATAGCGCCGAGCCCTGGGGCATCCTTGAAAGCATGTACATGTTTCACGATGATTATCAGATGAAGACCATTGCTACACATACGGATTTTTGCGGATACATGGCCGGCGAGGAAGCGGCAAAACGCGAGAAAGTCCACGTCAACATCGGTCCGCGACTTATTGATTTCCAGGGATGGAACGCTCCGATAGACGGTCGATTTCACGGAATGGGCGCCGAATACATAAGTCGTGGCGTGAAGAATCTTTCGATCAATACGGATTCCGTCGACTGGAGCGCCTGGATCGCTCCCCAGGAAGAACTGTCGTTTCAGGCCTCGATGGCAGTTCATTATGGCCTGGATGAGATTGTTGCGATGGAGGCCATTACCATCCAGCCGGCCCGCGCACTTGGAGTCGACGACCGCATCGGTTCACTGGAGGTGGGCAAGGATGCCGATATCGTCATCAAGAAAGGGAGCCTGCTCGATGTCGCTGCCGCGGTTGATCTTGTGCTGATTAACGGCAGAATCGTCTATCAACGCAATGGCGTAAATTTAGTTGCGAAGGAAAAATCGTCATAATTTCCGAATAGGAAGAACGTTGAATCGAAAGGTTTGACGCGGGACAAACGAATGAAACATGTGTGTTCCATTGCAGTGATCATTCTTGCGGCTTTGACCGTCAGCTCATCAATTGCCAAAGATGAGCCGGCTCCGGCAAAGTACGCCATAAAAGCGGGTAAGATCCTGACGATGGCGCCGGGCAGGGAATTTGTCGTCGGCAAAGGTGTTATCAACCACGGCATTATTCTTCTCAGCTATGGAAAGATCGAGGCTCTTGGGCCTTCATCGAGCATCCAAATCCCGAAAGGATATACGGTGATTGAAGCTTCGGACAGATGGGTCACTCCCGGCATCGTCGAGGCCCACACGCATATCGGCGCCGAAGGCGGATTCAACGACATGGTCACGCCGATCAATCCCGAACTGAAAATCGCCGACAGTGTCGATCCCGAAGACATCGGCGTCGAAAAGGGCGTGACAGGGGGCGTAACTACAATCAATGCAATGCCCGGAAGCGGGACAAACCTGGCGGGCTTCAGCGTCATTATAAAGCTCGATCCGTCCGACCCGGAGAAGATGATTTTACGCGAGTACGGCGCGATGAAAATGACACAGGCCTTCAATCCCGAACGCCGTGCCGGCGATCTGGGTGCCACGAGAATGGGGATGTCATGGATTCTCAGACAGATTCTCAAACAGGCGAAGGAGTACACCGAGGCATGGCGGGCGTATGAACGGGGCGAGCGAAAGGAAAAGCCCAAATATAAGCTGGAGCTGGAGAAGATGCGGAAGGCCTTCAACGGCGAAATACCGACGATCGTGCACACCTACTCGGGCTGGGGCGTTATGCAGTCAATCCGCATGTTCAACGACGAGAACAACCTGAAAGTTGTCCCCACGCACACGGCATACGGCGGGTACGTAGTGGGCCAGGAGGCGGCGAAACGTAATGGGGTTTTTGTCAATATCGGCCCGGAATTAAGGGAGTTCTCTCAGCCCGCCTTTGACGGTCGATTCCACGGGATGGGCGCCGAATACCAGAAAGCCGGCGTAAAAAACCTGTCGATAAATACCGACGCAGTCGACTGGAGCGCCTGGATCGCTCCGCAGGAAGAACTGTCGTTTCAGGCCTCGATGTCGGCCCACTTCGGGCTCGATGACCGGGACGCTTTAAAGGGCATCACTATCAATTCGGCCCGTGCCCTCGGCATAGACGACCGCGTCGGCTCTCTCGAAGTGGGCAAAGACGCCGACATTGCCATAAAAAAAGGCAGCCTGCTCGATCATACGGCCCCGGTTGATCTGGTCCTGATCAACGGCAAAATCATCTACCAGCGAAAAGGGGTCAATTTGGTCGTCCAGAAAAAAGTAAATCCTCGTGAGAAGGAATCATAATATGAGGAATATTTGTCACTATATTCTTTTATGTATATTGACAGGTGGGCTTTCAGTAGGGGCCGCAGCCGAAGAGATAATCGCCATCAAGGCCGACCGGATCGATACCGTCACCTCCGGTGTGATTGAAAACGGCATCATCGTCATAGCCGACGGCAAGATTAAAGCGATCGGAAACGACGTCGAAATTCCCGAAGCTGCCGAGGTTATCGAGGTGCCTGACAAGACAATCTTTCCCGGCCTCGTGAATCCATCATCGCGAATCGGGCTATCGCAGCCGGCGACCGGTGGTCCCGGGTCCAATCCACACTACCGGGTCGTCGATGAATTATATCCTCATCAGGATCAGTACAAACGCATCCTCGGAGCTGGATTCACGACCATCGGATTGCTCCCCGGGGACAAGGGGACTGTTAGGTATATTTCAGGCTATGGTTATTTATTCGGCGGAAGGTCACCCAGTACTGGTATTACCGGACAGGGAGCCATAGTACGGCCGACCGGCCGGAACCCCGAAGAGATGATCGTTGCCGAATCCGGATTTGTGATGATTCATTTCCAGGCAAATGACAAGGTCAAAAATGTCATCAAATCTGCGCTGGATTCCGCAAAAAGCAAGACAAGTTCCACGGATCCGAAAGATCAGCCGCTCGTCAATGCCCTGCAGGGCAAGGTGCCGACGTTCGTGATGTGTAATTCGCCTGGTGAGATGCTGCATTTGGTGAAGTTGCTCGAACCGTATGACAAAATGAAACTGGTCCTGGTTGCCGGCACCGAAACTTATCGGATTGCGAATGAGTTGGTCAAAAAGAAAATCCCGGTGATTATTACGGCTAAGATAGACTTCGAGGAATCAACGCTCACTCGCATTAACGTGCCCAGGATGTTGGCCGAAGCCGGGATAAAAATCGCATTGAGGCCTGAATCCGACAACGTTGGAGGGTGCGAAGACTTCCTGAGAAAAATAGCTGAGCTGGTGAAATCCGGATTGGACCGGCAAGTCGCTAAGAAAGCAATCACTATCAATCCTGCCGAGATGATGGCGGTCGACTACCGGCTGGGAAGCCTGGATGTCGGCAAGGATGCAAATCTCCTGATTCTAAGCGGAGATCCACTGGACGTTGGAACTAAAATTGACAAGGTGATGATCGAAGGCAAGATCGTTCATGAAGCTCCGTAAGGAGAAACCATAGATGGGTAAAAAACATATACATCATGTCGTGCCGATGCTGTTGTTCGCGCTGGCGATATCGGTGATGTTTGTCACCTCGCCGCTCTCGGCAGCCGAGGAGGTCACAGCGATTCGAGGCGGGGACCTGTACACAATCACCGGTGGGATTATCAAGAACGGAACGATTCTCATCAAGGACGGAAAAATCTCCGACATCGGACAAAATATCGAAATTCCGGAAAAAGCCAAGGTGATTGATGCCAGTGGAAAAGTTATTATGCCCGGCCTGGTAGCAGTCAACGCCGAGGTCGGTGTCATCGGCTATCCGGATATAACCAAGATATCCGATTCTCTCGATCCGTTTGAGTTCAGCATCTCTCTGGCACTGGCATCCGGCATCACGACAGCCATGGTATCGGCCGGCCGTCCCCCAGGCGACAATCCCATCGGGGGAACAACAGCCGTCATCAAAACCTTCTACGGGGATTTGGATCAGATGCTGGTCAAGGAATCGGTCGTGCAGCCGGTCTTGATTTCCAACAGGGATTGGCTGCGTAAAACCACCTTTAAACAGAATCTGCGAAAGGCTCAAAGTTACCTGCGAAAACTTACGGAGTATCAGCAGGCCGAGGACAAGAAGAACGCCGAAGAGCCGAAGAAGCCCGGCGGGCTTGATGAATATATCCGGCTTCTGCAGCGGGAAGTGCCCGCGGCGCTGGTGGCCTCTACGGCAGACGATATCCTGGCGGCTCTGGAGCTGGTGGATGAATTCGGCATACGGATGATTTTGGCGGATGCAGTCGAAGCATGGATTGTTGCCGAAGAGATTGCGAAACGGGATGTCCGCGTCGTTATCAACCCGCGTCAGAAGCAGCGTCCGAACGAAGATATCTCGGGGCCTTCCGGTTCGAATCTTGAGAATGCCGCCATTTTGAAAAAAGCCGGCGTCAAATTCGCGATCATACCTCCGAGCACCTCCTTTGAGACATGGGGAGTTGTCGGTCGTGACATGATGGCCCTGCCGATGGAAGCAGCATTTGCCGTCAGCGGCGGGCTCGACGAGCAGACGGCGCTGGAAGCAATCACTATCACGGCCGCCGAAATCATCGGCGTTGCCGACCGCGTCGGCAGTCTGCAGGTAGGAAAAGACGCCGACATAATCATCCTGGACGGCCATCCCTTCCATCACAAAACGTTCGTCGAATCGACGCTTATCAACGGCAAGGTACTGTACGAAAAGGCGAAATCGCTTTATTTCTCACATATCACAAATGATGAATAAATCTTTCCGGCGATATATACGTATCCCCGGCAGGGAAACGCTCAGAGAAAATGTTTTCAAATTAATCGAGTCTCACTTTAATCTCCGCCGAAGTTGGTCGAGCAGTTGCGTGCTGAGCCTGGAGCGGGCCAGCTCGCCGGTGCCGCCAAGCCGAACCTGCTTGTTTTCCATGAGTCCGTCCGGGAGCTTGAAAGCAACTTCCACGTAGCCGGACCCGTTTTCATCCCGCCTTACCTCACCGACGGCAACCGCCCATTGGCTTGCGGTCGCATCGGCGGCGGCTGCAGCCAGCCGTTTTATTCTTTGGTCTCCGGATGTGCTGCCGGTCAGGTCATCATTGTCTACGGCGAGCAAGTGACACAGTTTCTCCACGGTGGGAGCCACATACGCCCCGGCCAGTACCTGCCCGTTCCCGTCGGCGCTGCTCAGTGCCTCGGCCAGAGCCCCGCCGCTGCCGGCTTCCACCAGAGCCAGTGTCTCGCCGCGTGCTTTCAGCAGCTTCAAGATGTGTTCTTCCAGCGACGTTTCGTCGTCCGCGTATACGTATTCACCCAGGTGTTTCATAATCTTTTGTTCCAGCTCCAGGAGTCTCGCCCGGTCCTGCGGCGTGTCTTCGGGCAGCGAAAACGTAAAATCCACCCGGCTGCCTTCGAACTGCGATGAAACGGTAATATCGGGTGCCAGCGGCACGTTATCTCCAAGCGACTGATCGATCTGGGATTGGCCGAGGCCTACAAACCGCAGCGTCAGCGAGCACGCGGGCAGTCGTGTGCCGAATCGCCGGCTCAGATACGGCACAAGCTCATTGCGAACCATGGCCTGCAATTCGCGAGGCGGCCCCGGCAGTGCGATGATTACGGCCTCGGCCGACTCGAAAGCAAGGCCGACGGCTGTGCCTTCGGTATTTCTGAAATAGGTTCCTTCCGTTGGCACTTGTGTCTGCCGGCGTAAATTTGCGGCAAGCCGATCGGGTGACACGCGGAATCTTAGTGCCATCTCCTGCAGCACGTCGGGGTGTTCTTTCATCGCGATGCCCGTGAAGTCGCAGAGCGCTTCGCGGGTGATGTCGTTGTCGGTCGGACCGAGACCTCCGGTGACAATGACCAGGTCGGCTTTGTCCGTGGCGTAGCGGAGCGCCTCTTTGAGATCGGCCTGCTTGTCATCGACGCTCATCGAGCCGGCGCATTCCAGGCCCAGCGGGCGCAGGATTCGGGTCAGATAGTAGGTGTGCCCGTCCGGATAGACGCCTGAGAGCAGTTCGCCGCCTGTGACGACGATTATGTATTTAGTGGATTGGGCAGCGCTATATTTGACATAACGATCTACCCAGTAGCCGGTGCGATCCAGATAATATTCGGGATCGTGAGGCGTGTAGTCGAGGTATTTGAAATCCGGGATCTGTTTGGGGACGGCCGGTTCGATTTGTGTGCCTTCGTGCCATTCGTTGAAGCTTGTGATGCTGACGATGGGCGGGCGAACGGCGATGGCGGCGGCGAATTCGCGGTCGTAGTAGGCGCCGTTCTGACGGTCCCGTGTATTGACATCGTTCCACGGCCGAATACGCAGATCTATGTATCCCGGTCCAACGGAGGGAATGAACAGCTTGTCGTTTTGCTGTGCCCATTCTGCGAGCTTCGGCCAGTTCCCGATGGCCGAGCCGTACGTGAAGCCGTCGGTTGCGAAGTAGGTGTAGCAGCCGTCGAAGTGACCTTCCGTCATAAAAGCTTGTTCGTTTTCTTTGACCCATAGGCCGATGACAACCGAATCGTATTTGGTGTTTCGTATGGTTTGCGGCCCGTCGGGCGATAGGATTGTCTCCCACTGCTTTGCCGGCGTAAGGTAGGAATCATAGACGTAGAACATGGGGCGTGGCTTGTCTTTGCCGTAGCGGTAGAATGCCGAATGTGAGCCGTACTTGTCGATGATATAGACAATAGCGTCGCGGGTGGTCTGAGCGTTTCGGCCTGGAAACGGCTCGATATGAAAACACACTTTGATGTTATGCAGTGCTGCAGCTTCGAGCAAGCGCGGAACGGCCTTGTCCGTATATGTATCTTTGCCCCACCATGATGTGCAGATCACGCCGGCCTTCGCCCGGCAAAGCATCAGCATGTGAGCATCCAGATCCTGATCGCTGTTGGAACTGTAGCAGCCAAGCTTCGGGTAGAAGCTGGCGGCAATGTCGTCCCCGCCGGGGTAATTCTTCGGTTCACCTTCTTTTACAAATTGCTGATGGCTCCAGTGGTAATGGAACTTGTCGGTTTGGGGATTCCCGTACCATGGGTAGTAGAAGGCATGAACTTTATCGTATGGTCGTGAATCACCGGCCCGGACAGAGCACCGGCTAAAGCACATCAACAAGGCAACTGCAAGTAAAACCGCCATCCGAATCTTTGAATGTTGTTCCATCAGACTTCAACTCCTGGATTTATTGTTGGCATCTTTGCGTTCTGTTTTCTCTATTCTACATGATTTAGGCTTTCATGTGCACCCCTGGCATTAACGCGTTAGGGTAAAATGATTATCTCATACGTACCGGAGAATAGTTGTCATAATTATACCGACCGGCGGGCGGGACTTGAATTTCCAGGCAACTGAGGATAAAATAATCGGTCGGTTTCGCAAGCGAATACCGGGAGCGAACTCCCTGCTTAATGCTTGCTTAAGTAATGGATACCAAGTGGTTCGTGATTCATGGCCATCGTAACGTTGTCTGACATTCATGTAGCTTTCGGCCCGGAAGTCGTTCTGGATCAGTTGGATCTTCGACTCCATCCGGGCGAAAAAGTCGGTATGGTGGGTGTAAACGGCTCAGGAAAGAGTACGATATTAAAGCTGATTGTCGGCCAGATCGAGCCCGATAAGGGCAGGGTAGTCAAGCAGAAGGCACTGCGTATCGGCTTCTTATCCCAGGAAACTACGTTCAGCGGCGACCGAACAATTATGGAAGAGATGCACGCCAGCGTAGGGCATCTGCTCAAAATCCAGCGTGAAATTCAGGCCGTCTCTCATGAAATGGAAAGCCTGAGCGGTTCGGTGCTGCAGGCCATGATGAAGAAATACGATCGCCTGTGCCACGACTTCGAGATAGCAGGGGGGTATGCTTATGAATTCCGCATCCTCAAGACTCTGGCGGGTCTGGGCTTTGAGCCCGAGCTGCATTACGTCAAGACATCGGCTCTCAGCGGCGGCCAGTTGTCGCGCCTGGGCCTGGCCCAGGTTTTGATGCTGGAAACCGATCTGCTGCTCCTGGACGAGCCGACCAATCACCTGGACCTGCAGGCTACCGAATGGCTGGAGAAGTTCCTGACCGGCTATAATGGGGCTGCTGTCGTTATCAGTCATGACCGGTGCTTATTGGATAAAGTGGCGTGCAAGATAATTGAAGTTGAAAACCGGCAGGCCCGCGTTTGGAACGGCAATTATAGCAACTATGTACAAACCAGGCAGATCGAACGGCTGCAACGGGAGCGGGAACATACCAGGCGGGTCGAGATGGTCGATCGCACGCTGGACTTCATCGCCCGAAACAAGGATCAGGAAGGGATGCGCGGAACTGCTCGCGGCCGGAAGACTCGCTTGAAACGCCTGCTCAAAGAAAATCCCGGCTACCTGGACAAATCCTCAAGCCAGAAAACAATCAGCTTCTCATTCGGCAAAACCGGCCGGAAAAGCGACCTTGTGCTCCGCTGTGAAGGGCTGAGCAAATCCTTTGGCGATCTGAGGCTGTTTGAGAATCTGACATTTGATATCCTCAGCGGGCAGCGCATCGGTATCACCGGCCCGAATGGTATGGGTAAAAGCACCTTTTTACGCCTGGCTCTCGGCCAGCTTGAACCGTCGGCAGGCCGCATCCGTATGGGAAAGAATCTCCGTGTGGGATATCTCGATCAGCACGGCGACGTTCTGGATCCTTCCAGAAGCGTTCTGGAGGAGGCTCTTAGCACAAATCCCGGGCTCTCATCGGAGCAGGTGCGCAACAGACTGGGCGGTTTTCTCTTTACCGGCGACGATGTGTTCAAGCAATGCGGGGATTTGAGCGGGGGGCAGCGCAATCGCCTGATGCTTTGCAGGTTGGTTCTGGCCGATTCCGATGTGCTGGTCATGGATGAGCCTACCAATCATCTTGATATTGCCAGCCGGGAGATGCTGGAAGCTGCGATGGAGGATTATACAGGAACCATGATTGTTGTGAGCCACGACCGTTATTTTCTAGACCGTGTCGTAGACAAACTGATTGTGGTCGGTGTGGATGAGTTGGGCTCTCGATGCCTCGGCAAGACGGAGTTCATCGATGCTAAACCGGCATACTCGTATTATGCATCCCTGGTTCGCAAGCGAGTTGAAAACCAGCAGCAGAAGCTGGAATCCCGTGCTGTCGGCCCCCGAAAGCGCCGGCCTGCCAGCGCCGGGAGCAAGCCCCGCTCCAGAATCCCCGAAGAGTTCAAACGCTTTAATAAATACTCCGTACAACAGATCGAGGAGCTGATAATTGAACTCGATCAAGAGCTGGCCGGCATGAAAGAACGTTTTGGCGACGAGATGATCTACAAGAATCCTCAGCGGCTCGCGGAACTACAGCAAAGCTATGATGCCAAGACCGCCGAACTGGACCTGCTGTATCGGGCATATGAATGTCGAGCCGGATAGCGGCTGACGGCAGCGAGCTAAGAATCGGACTAATAATCCGCCGCCTGTAATTCACAATCCATTTCAAGAAAATAACTTACAAATACCCATGAAGCGGGCTTGATAAAAGTGCCGATAATAATTAAAGTAAACACTATCTTATCCGGCAAGAGGGCAGAAAATTGACCTCTGGTTCAGGTAGCAGAAGTTTACAAAAAGAAAAAGAGCCTCAAATAGTGTCTTATATAGAGGAGGAGCTTAGGCGTCGGCCCCTGTGCGACATCTTAAAATTCTGCCGGAACAAGTTTTAAAACGAGTTAATGTGACAGGCAACAATTGGAAGATATTTCCAGCCAAGGACAAAGATTTACCGAAGCGCATATTCGGACTTGCAGCATTGTTCGCCTTGAGGTACAATTATGTATTGTACGGAAACACAAACGACATAAGGAATGAACCATGAAAAGCCTTTTTAGTATTATTTTAATTGTTCTGATAGCGTGTCAGTGTGTCAATGCGGGTAACAAGGACCCGAATGATCCCAATGACACAAACTATCCAAATGATCCCAACTATCCCAATGACCCAAACGAACTGTTGCGAGTCAAATGGGATGCCGTCATTACGGTCTTACAGAATAAAGAAATAGATCAGGATGCGAGAGAAAAGAAAATCAATAAGATCGTGAACTCGATCTTTGATTTCCCACTGATGGCCAAACTTGCATTGGGGAGAGAGAACTGGCCAAAATTGACCCCGCCACAACAAGAGAAATTCACCCGGCTGTTCATTGAACGGCTGAGGACCTCGTATCGGGAGAAAGTCTCGCTCTACACAGATGAAAATGTTCAGTTCATGCCGGCCGTGAAGAAAAAGACTACTGTCTACATCCCGATAGAGTTGAAATCCAAGGATAAAAAGGTAGCCATACTGCACAAGCTTCGCAAGGTCGGCAAACGCTGGAAGGTCTACGATGTGGAAATCCAGGGTATTAGCATTCTCTTGACTTACCAGTCCCAATTTGATGATATCCTCAGCAGGGGCACAGTTGAGGATCTTCTTTCTCGGCTGGAGAAACGATCGACCGAGTAATCTCAATTTGGCAAGCCGGGTTCATATCATGACTAAGCGGAATTTATTCATATCATTTTTTTTTGACCGGGTGGTTTTGCAATATCCAGGGATAATCGTTCTCTGTGTGCTGGCGGCGGTCAGCTTTCTTGCCATTAAGGCCAGGGGGTTCAGGCTGGATGCCTCCGCGGAAACGCTGGTCCTGGAGAATGACGAAGACCTGCAGTACGCGCGTCAAATCAGCTCCCGCTACGGGCAGCAGGATTTCCTGATTCTAACATACACTCCCAAAGACACTCTGTTTTCCCCGGATACCCTGGCTACCCTGGCCCGGCTCCGAGATGAGTTGAGGTCTCTGGAACATGTCTCATCGGTAAATTCCATCCTGGATATTCCTCTGCTGGGAAATCCTCCCGTTTCCCTTAAGCAGTTCAGTACCGACCTGCCAACACTCGAGTCGCCTTCGGTTGATAAAAAGCAGGCCGGTATCGAACTCAGCGAGAGCCCCCTTTGTCTTGACCTTTTACTAAGCCCGGATTCCCGGACGACGGCGTTGCTGATTAATCTCTCGGATTATGACGGTGATAGTGACGCGGTGAAAAATCCCGGCGCATCGCAACAGGAGAGCACCTCCGGCTCGCTGCTACCCGAAA
>Ga0315288_10007360_pt1 | contig 13941 bp, 12 predicted proteins | sample YL17G11_20_MG_FD_203454 | JGI IMG/M metagenome (GOLD analysis project Ga0315288, IMG submission 203454) | Sediment microbial communities from Yellowstone Lake, YNP, Wyoming, USA - YL17G11_20 | ecosystem: Environmental > Aquatic > Freshwater > Lake > Sediment | place: USA: Wyoming | collected...
GGCCCCAATATTATCGGCATATATCCATTCCCTCGAGCTGTCAAAATCCGACCTGCTGTCTTCGATTTTAAACTTTGAAAATCCTGATCGAGACAGCGTAGTTGCTCAATCCTTCAAGGATTCTTCTTATTCCTTCTCCCGGTTACCTTCTATGGATTCCAGGGTGGCCATTCTCCGCTGCTAAGAAGACCGGCTGCTATTGTTCCTCCGTAACGCTCCACTTTTTCATCCGTTTATAAAGGAAAGGAGACCATCGTTGGCTTATGGATCGCCTCGGTAGAATTTGCGATCAGCTTTTTAAAAACTGGTCTTGTTTTTGTGATTCCAGAAGCCGGCTTGGTTAAAAAAATGAAATTCTTGAAGATCATGAGCCGTGATTTCATCCTCAGTTTCTTCGCTCAATTTGTTTTCTCATCTGTTTTCTGCATTCTCATTCCGGCCATTCCCATCTATCTTTCAAAATTCGGAGCCAAAGAGGCGCAGATCGGTTTTCTGGTTGGAATTTTTAGTGTCTCCTCATTGATCCTTCGCCCATTTGTGGGCAAAACCCTTTTGACCGTCCCTGAGAGAAAAATCATGATCGCCGGGACCCTTCTATATTTCTTTTCCTGCCTTGCCTATCTCATCGCGCCCCCTTTTTGGCCCCTTTTCGCCGTACGGGTCTTTCATGGAATTGGGCTAGCCTTCTTTTCGACCGCTTCGTTTACCCTATTAGCCAACATAACCCCTCAAAACCATCGCGGTCGGCTCATCAGTTACTTTTATTTGTCCTACAATATGGCTTTTGCTTTGGGGCCGTTCTTTGGAATGATGCTCATCAACCGATCTAACTTCACCGTTCTTTTTCTGGTCTGCACCGGTCTATCTTTAGGCTCTTTCTACCTGACAACGAAGTTGACCAGGCGGGAGGCTGTTTCGTCGAAGGATGGGTTTCCGAGGGTGCAATCCATGCTGAGTCGGGAAGCTCTTCCGTCGGCCATCATAGCTTTCATGCTTAACATAGTGTGGGGGACCTTGTGTACTTTTTTCCCCCTCTATGCTCTCGGCCACGGGGTTTCCAATCCTGGAATTTTCTTCATTTTCTTAGCACTCACGCTCATGTTGGGGCGCGCCCTGGGTGGAAAGATATTGGATATCTATACCAGAGAAAAGGTGATCCGCCCTTGCCTTGCCATCATCGTCATTGCTATGGTGATCCTTCCCTTCTCCAACACTCTTACCATGTTCATTCTTGTTGCGGTGATGTTGGGAACGGGATGGGCATTCCTCTATCCCTCCCTGATGATTCACACCATGGAGAATGCGGGTTCGGCACAGGGGCCGGCCATGGCCACTTTTACAGCCCTGGGTGATTTGGGGGCGGGGCTGGGTCCGATGATCATGGGCTTCATACTTCAAAAGACCAGCTATCCCATTATGTTTGTCTGTTTAATACTCACTGCGATCACAAATTTTCTTTATTTTTACTATGCCATTGAAAAAAAGAGGAAGAATGTTCAAAGGGAGTCTTTTTAATGAAAAGGTAGCAAATCCTCAGCAGGTGGCCAGGTCCTTGATTTTCTTCTTACCGATGAAGGTCTGGAACCGGAGGTCCAATTCTTGGGGTTTCTGTGTGGAACCCGGTGAGAAATCTTGGTAATGACATTGACGGGTTGGGGGGGCCATGGTATTTACCAGAGAGAGTTTTAATTGACTGGAAAGCCGGAGGAATCCGTTGAAAGAACAGCTGGCGAAGTTGCTGGAGGAGCTTTCCCTGCTCGACGGGCTTCCGGGCCACGAGCAGGCGGTATTTCTCGCAGACCGGGTGATCGTCCTCAGCGCCAGGCCGGCCCGGATGGTGGCGGCCATTCAAGTCAATTTGCCCCGTCCCCGGACGATGGAACTGAAGGCGGAAAAGGAGTTCGGGCGGCTTTGCCTGGAGATCTATCGGCTCCTGGAAGAGAAATGAGACCAAATACGGAATTCGGATTGCGGAATACGGAAGGAGAGAAAAGATTTTTCAGCCGCATCCCGGTATTTCAGAAATTCGAATTCTGGAAGGAAAATGGAAAAGAATAAGTCTCGGTTTCAGCGGATTTTGGAATTGAATACTTTCCCCACGCGCGATGAGATGGGCAAGGCAGCGGCCGGAGATGTAGGCCGGGCCATGAATCGCTTCATCAAAGAAAAGGGAAAAGTTAACGTGGTCTTTGCGGCTGCCCCCTCTCAGAATGAATTCCTGGCCCACCTTTCGAAAAATCGAAGCATCGACTGGTCCCGGGTTGTTTGTTTTCATCTGGATGATTACGTGGACCTTCCCCGTTATCATCCCAATACTTTTGAAGTTTACCTGAAAGAGAACCTTTTTGACCTGGTAAATCCCGGGCGCATCTACTTCTTCAAGGCCCTGAAGGGGACCGCTGCCCGGGTCGCTCGCCAGTATGCGGAGCATATCAGACGGAGCGGCGGTCTGGATATTGCCTGTATCGGCATCGGGGAGAACGGCCACGTTGCTTTCTGCGAGCCGGGCTCGGACCTGAAGGACCCCCAAAAGATCCGGATCATCCGCATCGACGACCGTTCGGTCCGCCAGCAATACCGGGACTATAAAGGCCACCCCAACCCTGAGGCGCGATATCCCTCCCTCAAGGCCGTTCCCCGCCGGGCCTTTACCATGACGGTCCCGGCGATCCTTGCGGCAAAGGAGATCTACACTATCGTCCCCGGATCGCAGAAGGCGGAGGCGGTAAGAAAAATGTGGGAGGGGCCGATCACTTCCGCATGTCCCTCGTCCGCTTTGCGGCTGCACCGCCAGGTTAAGATCTACCTGGAAAAGGATTCCGCTGGGAAATTATCCTAACCAAAGGGGCGGTTCACGAACCGCCCCCCGCATTCCATTTGATCCTCTCCTTCCGGCATCACCTATTTTTTTGAATTTTCCTTCTGAGTATGTTAGCATATCTGCTCAAATTCCAATCATGGGAGGGAGAGATGAAAAAGACGTTTCTTGGTGCGGTATTTGTGGCCATCCTGAGCTTTTCCTTTTTGGGCCCGGCCAATGCAGCCGATCCGATCCGGGTGGGAATCTGCAAGCCCTTCAGCGGCCCCGTGGGTTTTATCGGCCAGGATTTAAAGCCAGGATTCGAAATGGCTCTGGAAGAGATCAACGGCGCGGGTGGCGTTCTGGGACGCCCGCTGGCCCTTTACTACGCCGACAACCAATGCAACCCGACCGAAGGGGTCAATGCCGCCCGGAAGCTAATCGACCTGGATAAGGTGTCCGTCATCATTGCCGGAGCCTGCAGTTCGGCCACCCTGCCGATCATGCCCATCATCCAGGAGGCCAAGATCCCCATGCTGACCCTTTCGGCGACCAGCCCCCGGATTACCCAAATGTCCGGGAAAGGCGGAAACATATGGGAGTTTCGCCTCAACGTGGATGATTCGATCATGGCTAAGACCTATTCCAAGGTCATCGCGGAGAAGGCGAAGAAGGTCGTGATGGTGGCGGCCAATAATGACTGGGGTCGAGGTGCCGTAAAGGCCTACTCCGAGGAATTTAAGCCCCTGGGAGTAACCCTCATGAGCGCCGAATATTTTGAGCAGGGGCAGTCCGATTACCGCCCGAGTCTGACCAAGGTAAAGGGGATGAGACCTGACGCCCTTCTGCTCATCATGGAATCAAGGGATGCCAGCGTCCTGGTGCGGCAGATGAAAGAAATCGGCTTCCGCCCGCAGATTTTTGCCCGCGGCAGTGTGGTCACCACCGAGTTTGCCAAGGCCATTCAGGATGACTGCTCCATGGGAGATGGCATCATGGAAGCGACCTTGAATGCCTTTGGCGCCAACCCGGAATTCGACCAGAAATTTGAAAAAAAGTACGGCCAGAAACCCCACCTCCATGGAGGAATCGGTTACACCGGATTGAATGTTTTGGCCAAGGCGATCCAGCTGGGGGGAAAAGCCGAACCCCAAGCCATCCGCCAGGGGCTCAAAGACCTTGCCTACATGGATAAAACCATGGGCCCCATCAAGTTTGACGAATATAACCAGGCGCATACCTCGATGTTTATTACCGTCATGCAAAACTGCCAGGTGAAATTGCTGAAAATCGTCCCCACGCACCAATGATAGCCAAAAGAAATAATCCTCCGGCGCCAGACCGCAGGGGATAGTGAATATTGCAGCACCGGTCAGGGGCTCCTTCGGGGAGAGCCCCTGACTTTTTATTCGCTCTGGGGAAACCTTGGTTTCCCATGGAGACTTAGGTTTATTCCATCCTCTGGAAAAGCAGGATTTTTCGGCCCCTACCAGCCCGGCGGAAAAATTTAGAACGGCACCGATGGAAATTTTTATCGAGCAGATCTTGAATGGCCTCACCCTCGGCTCCCAGTATGCGCTGGTCGCAGTCGGATTGGCTCTTATTTTCGGAGTCGTGGAGATCGTCAATTTTGCCCATGGAGAGTTCTTCATGCTCGGGGCCTATGCCTTTGCCATGGTGTATCCCTACGACGGCCCCATCCCCTATCCCTTGGCCATTCTTTTGGCCACGGCCATTATGGTTCTTTTTGGAATCGGCTACGAACGAGTGGTGATCCACCCGATTCTGGACAAAACCTGGCACATGCAGATTATTGCCACCTTGGCAACCTCCATCATCTTCATCAATTCGGCCATGGCCATCTGGGGCACCACGCCCATCACCACCCCCACTTCTCTGGCGAAGACCACCGTTCAGACTGCCTATTTTAATATTTCTTACCAGCGGATGATGGTTTTTGGGGTAACGGCTTCGGCCTTTATCGCCCTGCATCTTTTCATCCAGAAAACGAAGGCGGGGAAGGCCATGCGGGCCATGTCCCAAAACCGGGAAGCCTGTGCCGTTTATGGGATCAACATCCGAAAAATATCGGTCCTTACCTTTGCCATCAGCTCCGGCCTGACCGGGCTGGCCGCGGCCCTGATTGCCCCCCTGTTCAACGTTCTGCCCACCATGGGAATTCTGCTCACCCTGAAAGCTTTTGCCGCCGTCATCATGGGTGGATTTGGACGGGTCAGCGGGGCCATCTATGCTTCTTTTATCATCGGCCTTACGGAGGCTCTGGCGGCGGGATACGGGCACTATTTGAATATCGACTCAGCCTACCGGGATGCTTTCCCCTTTGGGATGATGGTCCTGGTGCTTCTCTTCCGCCCCCATGGCCTCTTCGGGAAAAGAGTGGGTATATGAAGATTCCCCGAATTCTATTCTGGTTCTGCTTGGTCACCTTCCTGGCCATTTTTCCCCTGGTCGTGAAGACCCCGTATTTCATCCATATCTTCATCCTGGTGGGCATGTACGTCATTTTCGCCCTGAGCTATGACTTGAGCGTGGGGCAGGTGGGCGTTTTATCGCTGGCCCACCCCGCTTTCTTTGGGGTCGGAGCCTATACGGCTGCAATCCTGTCCGTCAATTATGATTTCCCCCCACTGCTCTGTTTTCTCCTGGGAGGAATCCTGGCCGCCGTTTTGGCCCTGGGGATCGGGATCCCGTCTTTTCGCCTCTCGCAGCACTCCTTCGCGATCGGGACGCTGGGATTTGCCCTGATTGCCGAGCTCATTTGCCGCAACTGGATCGACCTGACCCGGGGGCCGATGGGTATTCCCGGAATTCCCAGGCCGACCTTGTCGATTCCCTACCTTTTCTCGTGGAAGGTCGATACCCTTACGAAATTCTATTATTTCATGGGAATCCTGGTCCTCCTGGGAGTGGGTTTCTACCATACGCTGGTGACTTCGCGCATCGGGCGGGCCTTCCGTTCGATCCGGGAGGATGAAATCCTGGCGGCTTCGGCGGGAGTCCATATTTTAAAATACAAGATGATTGCCTTCATTTCCGGCGCCGCCATGGCCGGGATCATCGGCGTTTATTATGCCTACTGGTATACGCTGGTTTCCCCCGAGCAATTAAGCCTCTATTACACCACCAATCTTCTGATCATCGTTTTCCTGGGCGGCCGAGGGAGCCTGCGGGGAATCGTCCTGGGAGCGTTCCTCTTTACGGCCCTTCCAGAGTTCTTACGAATCACCCCCCAGTTGCGGCTGATTCTTTACGGGATCATTCTGCTTTTTGTGGTCCTATACTTTCCCGATGGGATTGAGCGGATCTTCCAGCGGCTGACGACCCCCAAAAAGATTATTTCGGCCTTTGAAAAGGAGTAGAGAACCCCTTGGCCAGCCATCTTCCCATCTTGCACATCCAGCATTTAACCAAACGCTTCTTTGCCGTAACGGCTGTGGACCGCGTGGACTTGTCCATCCACGCGGGGGAGCTCGTTTGCTTAATCGGTCCGAACGGTTCGGGGAAGACGACCCTTTTTAACTGCGTGACCGGATTTCTATCTCATGAGGAAGGCCATATTCTCTTCAAGGGCCAGGACATCACTCATCTCTCCCCTCACCAAATTGCCCTGAGCGGTTTGACCCGGACCTTTCAAATTATCCGGGTCTTCCCCAAGCTCACAGTCCTGGAAAACCTCATGCTGGCCTTGCAGCAGCACCAGGAAGAGAGTTTCTGGAAGTGTTTTTTCCGCACCTCTTCGATCCGCCAGCGCGAGGCCCAGGCGCGCCTGAGGGCGGAGGAACTTTTGAAATTTGTGGGATTGACCCGCCTGGAACATGAGCCGGCAGAAAACCTATCGTATGGCCAGAGAAAGCTTTTATCCTTCATCTTCGCCCTCATGCCCGACCCCGACCTTCTTTTGCTCGACGAACCAGCGGCGGCGGTGAACCCCACGATGATCAATAAGATGAAGGAGTACATCAAAACGCTTAATGGCCAAGGGAAAACGATACTTCTTGTCGAGCACAACATGGAGGTGGTGATGGACTTGGCGCAGAGAATTGTCGTGCTGGACCACGGGCAGAAGATTGCCGAAGGGTCTCCGGCTGAGATCAAACAGGATGAACGGGTGATCGAAGCCTATTTTGGGAGGTAAGGACTTTAGGGACAAAGGCGCCGGGATGGTTCAAGGAGCAGGCGGCAGGGAAACTCCGTATCTCTGGAGGGGAACATCCCAAATAAGTTGACATTATGCGGGCTAGCATTGCGAGGTAAGCGCAGGTGTTCCCCGAAATCCCCTTCGTTCCCCTTTGGCAAAGGGCCGGATGGGGGGATTTTCCAAGGATGTTGGCCTGTGCGTAATGACAACTTAACCCTGCCGCTCACTTTATTTCAAGGGAGAGATAATGGATCTTCCGGGGGATAAAAAATTCGATTCCTCCTCCGATTTTCTCCGGCTCGAGGAAGTTCATTCTGGTTACGGGGAGATTGAAGTTCTAAGGGGAGTCTCTTTTTCCGTCCGGGAGGGAGAGATCGTCTGCCTGATCGGGGCAAACGGGGCAGGGAAATCGACCCTGCTGAAAACCATTTTCGGACTCGTTTCCCTGTGGAGAGGGCGCATCACTTATCGAGGGAAGGATATATCCGGAAAACGGCCCGAAGAGATCCTGCGCCAAAGCATATCCTTGGTTCCGCAGGGGCGGTGCAACTTCCCGGCGATGACCGTGCAGGAGAATCTGGAAATGGGGGCCTACATCCGCAGCGATAACCGGGTGCAGCAGGATGTTGAAAGTCTCATGGAAAGATTCCCCGTCCTCAAGCTGAAGCGCAAAGAACTGGCCGGCCACCTCTCCGGAGGGGAGCAGCAGATCCTGGAGATGGCCAGCACCCTGATCTTGAACCCGATGACCCTTCTTTTGGATGAACCTTCCCTGGGCCTTTCGCCGATCATGGTCACCCAGGTCTTTGAGACGATCCGGAAGATCAACTCGGAGGGTCACACGATCATCATGGTCGAACAGAATGCCAAGCAGGCCCTCCAGGTCGCCCACCAGGCCATCGTCCTGGAACTGGGGCGAAAAAGCCTGGAGGGAACGGGGCTGGAAATCCTGAACAACGAAAACGTCCGCCGTTCTTACCTGGGCCAGTGAGTTGCCGGCTCCCGCATCTCAGAGGACAAATAGACCGCGTTGGCACTGGGTAAGCAAGCGGTACCCATCACGGGTGACGGCGAGAGTATCCTCCACTTGCAGTCCCCCGAATCCCAGCTCATAGTAGGGGGTCTCCACGTTCAGCACCATTCCTTCTTCCAGGATGTGATCCGAGGCTGGGTTCAGGACCGGAATGTCATAACACTCGATGCCGATGCCGTGGCCTACATGCCCCCTCTTATAATGGGGGATTCCTTTTTCGCGCACAGCTTTCACGGCTTCGTGGAAGATATCGGAAGCCCGGGCTCCCGGGCGGATCAAGGAGAAGGCCCGGTCTTCCCCGAAAAGGATGGCATCGTAGTAAATGCGCTGCTTTTGGGTGGGTTTTCCCAGAATGGCGATCCGCGCCGTGTCGGAATAGTAATACTTATACAGGCAGCCAATGTCGAAGCGGATGAGGTCCCCCTTTTTCACGCGATAAGTTGAGGGGATGACGTTGGGGAAAGCGCTGCGGTATCCGGCTCCCACGCAAGCGATAACGGGAATGGCCCCTTCAGCGGCCAGAGTGTCATGGAAAGCCCGGGCGATTTCTAATTCCGTAACCCCCTCCCGGATGACTTCAACGGCTTTGAGAAATGCTTTTTCGGTTTTGGACGCCGATTTTTCCAGGCGGCCGATCTCTTCGGCAGTTTTCACGGCTCGAATTTCCCGCAGCAGAGGATATCCGTCGATCACTTCCACGCCGGGCAGGTTTTTCAGGATCGCGGCGTGAAGATTCGCCGTCAGATTCATCTGATCCAGAGCCATTTTCCCTTTGACCAGACCCCTTTCTTTGAGGCTTTCAATCAAAGCAGCGACCGCATCGACCCGGGGCCTGGATCGGTTGAGCAGATTCTTCAACTTCCGCTCTTCCTCCGCAAGGATAGCCTCCTCCGGCACCTCGACATAAAAAGTGCCAAAGGTGCTGAAGTTTTTGACTCCAGTCCCTTCCCCCATGGCAGCTTGGTCGAGTTCGCTGATGGGGGTGGCGATAAACGGCTCGATTTTTCGATCCCGGGGAAGGACGGCAAAAGTGGGTGTCCCTTTGAGGATCCAGTGGCTGAGGCTCCAGAAATCGGTGAGGTACATGACGTTCTCCGGCATCGCGGCGATGATGGCCTCCACCTCATATTTCTCCATGATCCGATAAGCCCGCTCCTTGTTGAGCAGCATGAAAACCTCCTTTTAAGCGAGTTGAACTCCGTATACTCTCTCCATCGCCTTCCGAAATTCTTCGAAATCCGGCGGAACGATTGGCAGCGGGGGAAGATAGCGCCGGGCATCATCCACCATTTTCAAGCCTGAGGCGGTTATGATACAAACCACAGTGGCCTGGGGATCGATCTCTTTAGATCGCCCGAGCTTGATGGCTGCGGCCACAGACGTCGCCGAAGCGGGCTCGGCAAATATCCCATCCCGGGCTAAAATTCTTTGGGCGTCCAGGATCTCCTCGTCGGTGGCGCTTACGGCCTTTCCATCGGATTCCTGCAAGGCAACCAAACCCTGGTGCCCGGTCGTAAATGTGCCAATCGACAGGGCCACGGTTTTCTTCTGCGCCAGGATGGGAATCTGGTCCAGGCTTTTCTCCAGGGCCTCCCGCAGGGGATCGCACCCGGCCGGGGCCGCAGCTACCATCCTGGGAAGGACCCGGGTCAACCCCAATAGGTGCAACTCTTTAAATCCTTTCCAGCACCCGTAGAGCCCCTCGGCGAAGGCGGTGGGAACGATCAAATATTCTGGAACCTGCCAATCCATCTGTTCAGCAATCTCGAAGCCTAACGTCTTGTAGCCCTCCACGCCATAGGGATTGCCGGTGGGAGGGATCGTAAAGCTGCCCATGGGGTACCATCCATAGCGGCGAACCCCTTCCCCCATCAGAATCCAGCGGTCTCGCAAAGCGGGAGTGGCCACGAGTTTTGCCCCGTAAACCGCCATCAAGGTGATCATGTTCTGCGAAGTAAAAGAAACCGTGAAAATAAAAGAATCCAACCCCGCCCGCGAAGAATAGGCGGCGACCGAGGCCCCATGGTTTCCGGTGGAAGCTATGGTCGTAGCCCTGGCGCCAAAATCCAGGGCTTTGGCGGTGGCCACGGCGCACAGGCGATCTTTGTAGGAAAGAGTGGGATTCCGGGTTTCGTCCTTGGCGAAGACCTTTTGCAACCCCGCCTCTTTCGCTACCCGGGGGAGGGGCACAAGCGCCGTGTTCCCCTCGTAGAGGGTGACGAAATGAGCCGGGTCCTCTATGGGCAAGAGGTCAGAAAACCGCCAGATGCCGGGGCGATTATTGTGAAAGCTTTCCTTGCGGATCTTCATCGGGCCGTAGTCATACTCGACGGTCAGGTTTGCGTGAAAGTTATCGGTCTGACATTTCGGGCACCCGCCGAACAAGGGCTCCAGGCCGTATTGAGCTCCGCAGTAAAGGCATTTTAATCCGCTGGCTTTAGACATTATTTCCTGCTACCTCTGCTGAAGTTTGCCCCCGGGCTGCCTTACCAAAAGTCATCCCGACCGGGTGAATAAGCTGCCGAACCCTGAACCCATTCCTTTAATTCCGGCCAGCTTCAACATGGCCCACAGGGTGGCTTGATTGCTCGATATGGCTGGTTTGCCCAAATCCTTCTCGATGATTTCCAGGACCCCGGCCGCCCGGAAATTGGTGCAGCTCATGAAAATCCCCTGGGCTTCCGGCTTGTTGATTTCCCGGGCCAAGCGGTAGATTTCCCCGGGAGAAACCCTGGCGATTCCATCTCCGTCCCGGATGCCCAGACCTTTGATGGCCAGCACTTGCACGCCGCTGGTCTCAAAGAACATTTTCTGCCTCTCGTTGAGCCAGTCCTCGTAGGGGGTGACCACACACACCCGCCCGATTCCCATTTCGCGGAAGGCTTCGATTACGGCTGTGGAGGTCGTGGTGGCTGGCTTTCCGGTTTTCTCCTGCATAATCTTGATCATCTTTTGATCATATCCCAGCCCCCCCATGAGGCTTCCGCCCGTGCAGCCGAAGGCATAAACGTCCATACGGGCGTGCGATAATTCCTCGCAGCATCGGGGAACATATTGGACCATGGCCTCCAGTTGCTCGGGAGTGTCTTCATAGTTTACGACCCTGGAAAAATGGACGGAGACCCCCTGCGGGGCCATGCGATACATGTCGGGCTCGAGTACACTATTGGCCGAAGGGACGAGAACCCCCAGCTTGGCTCTCCAACCGATCATAAGATTTTCCTCCTCCGGGACCGGTTATTTTTTCTTCTATAACCAGAGATTCTGAAGAAATCAAGGCCATAGAATCATTTTCTATACCCGCATTCCGATCAGAAGAGAGGAAGACGGGACGTCTCTTAAATTCTCAAAGTTGCCGAAGGAATAATGCCAATTTCGGGGGAAATATTAAGTCTTTGAGCTGCGTCCCATTCCTCGCTATCTTGCCAATATCCGGACTTTCTAAAAATTCAATATATGAGATTGATATGGAAATGCTGACCCGATGGCTGGCATTTCATTAGCAGTTTGCGGGAAAACCCACAGACAGGTCATTGCGAGCGTACCGAAGCAATCTCGCTTTTAAAGATTTCAATAAATTATCAGATTACTTCATCGTCCCCCGAAGCGCGTCCCGCCTCGGCGGGATCGCAATGACGACGAAGGACTTTTTCCGCATCGTGTGAGATCCTATGTAGGCTCAGATCCCAATTTTCGCCCGAAAATTACAGACCCAATTCTTGGCGTTGGAAATCAACGGACCTTGAGAATTGGAGAAGGGGGGAGAATTCATCTCCCCACCTTCCAAGGGAAATTATTTTTGACTGGCTGGTCATGGCGAGCGAAGCTTGGCTCCGTACGGTGCACAGGGAGAGGCGAAGCCATCTCGCAAAAAACAAGATTGTCCCTTCGCCGGGCTGCTCACGGCGACTCAGGAAGAACGAATTTTTACTTTACCCCTTTTACAGAAGGGCCCGAACCGCGTTCAAGACCCGGTCGTAATCCGGCTCCTGAGTGATCTCCGCGACCCGCTGCACGTGACGGATGACATCCTGCTCATCGACAATGAACACAGTCCGCGCGAGAAGCTTCAGTTCTTTGATCAACACGCCGTAGGCCAAACCGAAAGAGCGATCCCGATAATCCGAGAAGGTTTTCACCTTCTCCACTCCCGCCGCCGCGCACCAGCGCGCCTGAGCGAAGGGCAGGTCCATACTGATGGTCAAGATGGCAACCTTTTCGGGCAGCTTGCCAGCTTCTTCATTGAACCTCCGGGTTTCCATATCGCAAACCGGGGTATCCAAGGAAGGTACAGCGCTAATGATCTTGACTTTACCTTTAAAGGACTCCAGGGACATCGGTTGCACCGCGTTGTCCAGCACCTGGAAACCCGGGGCCTTATCCCCAACTTTTACTTCCGATCCTAAAAGGGTCAGGGAATTCCCTTTGAAAGTCACCAGCCCTGGCCGCTCTTTTTCCGCGCCCCCAACTTTGGCTACGAATTCCTTGGCCTTGGCCTGGAGCTCGAAAATCTTGCCTTCGGCCGCCTTCTTGTATTCTTCGAGTTCCGTAATCTTTCCGCGAAGGGCTTGGCCTTTAACCTCCAGTTCTTCCTTGAATTTTTTGGCCTCTTCCCCCGCCTTCGTCCTCAATTCGAGGATGCTTTGGTTCGTCTTGTTCTTTAACTCGGTAACTTCCTTTTCCGCCTTTTCGAGCGCTTCTTTCAGGGTCTTTGAGCTGGCCTGGATGATTCTCTCCCTTCTGTTTAATTCCTCATTCAGTTTGTTGATCAGGGCATCCTTCTCGGCGCTCACCTTCCCGGCTACCTTCCCGAGGGCAGCTTTTACCCCTGTTTTTTTCTTGCCCAATGCTTTTTGGGTTCCGCCGGCCGTTTTGATCGCTTTGTGGACGGCTTTTTTGACTGCTTTCCCCGCTTTCTTCACCTCTTTCTCTGCTCGCTTAACCGCCTTCATCCCTTTGCCCTCCTCTCCTCCGCGTAGAATTTAATTCCCCTCCAAACTTAACTTTTCTCTACACCTTGCCATAAATCAATTTCCTTTTCAACAAGATTTCCAAACCGCCAAGAGGCTCACGGCGTAGAGAAGGGCAGCCAAGAAGAACACAGCCTGGAATCCCCAGGCCAAGGCTATGATCACTGGAAGAATGGAGCCCAATACGGATGCGCAGCCATTCGCGCACCAGGCCCACGGGACAAGAAATGGGCATTGTGAGCCCGCCAACCGAATGCCCAGCGGGAAAGGCATGCCCATCAAGAAGCCGGGAGGGGCGATCAGGAGGACGGTCATCATTTGCCGGAAGAACAGCGGTTTCCCCTGAAAGAACGGCAGAACCTGCGGCAGGGCAAAGGTGTAAAGGCACAGCAGGGCTGAGGCCGACAGAAGAACCAGTTTCAGTCCTCCAGAGGTGCGCGGGTCGAGGCACATGGAGAACCGGCTTCCTACACCGGCGAAGATGAGCAATGAAAAGATGACCAGGGAGACCGAATAGACCGGATGGCCGAGGAAAAGGATGAACTTCTGAATCAGCGAGATCTCTACGAACATGAAACCCAAACCCAGGGCGGCAAAGTAACCTAACCAGGGAAACGACTGCCTCCGGGGGATTTTGGGTTTTTGCCCGTTCAGCCTCCGGAAAATCAACGGGAGGACGATGAAAAGGAAGCTCAGCAAAAGAGCCTGAAAAAAAACGAGCGGCACCAGATATCCTCCTTCGATGAGGATCGGCCATTTTTCGCCAGCCAGCCGGTAGATTCCACCCAAGTGGCTCCACCTGAAATAATGATGGAAGAAAGGGCGGTCATCCGTGGCTGGGCTTATATCGAAAGGATACTGCGCATAAAATTTTTCCCCCTCGCTGAGTACCCTTTGCAGGCTTCTAAAGTAGAGAGGGGTGGCGAAACGGTTATAGATGTTTGCTTCTTCTTCAGGCATCCCCGGGTAATAGACTAGG
>Ga0315288_10007368_pt1 | contig 13934 bp, 10 predicted proteins | sample YL17G11_20_MG_FD_203454 | JGI IMG/M metagenome (GOLD analysis project Ga0315288, IMG submission 203454) | Sediment microbial communities from Yellowstone Lake, YNP, Wyoming, USA - YL17G11_20 | ecosystem: Environmental > Aquatic > Freshwater > Lake > Sediment | place: USA: Wyoming | collected...
GACTTCGTCCGGACCTTCACCGGGTGGCCTTCGAAAAGTGTGTTGAAGAAGCCCCCGATGCTCCTGACCCGGGCGGTGCCGTCAGGCTGGATGGCCGTGATCTCATAGCCGATCTCATCCATGTGGGCGATGAAGAGGAGCGCCTTTCCGCCCCGCCCCGCCGTCACCAGGAGATTGCCCCTGGCGTCCACCCGGGAGGCATCGCGGGCCCAGGGGGGGAGCAGAGCGAGGAGGGCCTCGCGCACCGGCCCTTCGTGCCCCGATACCCCCGTCGCCTCCATCAGGGTCTGGAGCACCGTGAAGGTTCCGCCCGCCCGGGACGCCGGCGACCGGCCGGCCGCCAGAAGGCTTCCGGCGGCGCCGAGCGCCAGCACCAGTCCCGCGATCCTCCTCACGGCCCCTCCTCCAGGTATCTCCTGAGCCACCGCGCCAGGGAATCGAGGTCCTCCATGTCGAGGGTCTCCACCGGCGTCCCCGGGAAGCGGATGGGAACTCCCACCACGGCCACGGCCTCGCCCGTGAAGGGCTTCCCGTCGTGGAGCTTCCCATAGCCGACTTCCTGAATCGGAATGGCGACTTCCTGCGCGGCCTCCCTCAGGCGGTTGATCAGATCCAGGGAGGCCCCGGCATCGGCGGCGCCCTTTCCCAGGAGCGGTCCCTTGCCGAGATCGCCTTCCGGCTTCCTGACCGGCGAATCCGGGGAATCGGGGGCGTGGGGATCCACGACCAGCACCTCGTCGGGCCGGAACCGGCGGGCGCGCCGCTGCCGGATCCGGCTGCCGGCCCCGCTGGAGGTGGGTGGAGAGGACCGCCGAGACGGCGGGGACGAAGCGGTCCGGCGATAGGGTCCCGATCAGGACCGGCTGCCCCACGAAGAACTGATCAAAGAGAGCGGGGAGCGGCACCCTTGCCGGCCGCTGGAGGCGAAGATATCCATCCTCCTGGATCCGGCTCACCAGGTATCCCGGCTCATCCATGGACGCCACCAGCAGCCGGAGCGGCCGGCCGGACCCCAGTGCGACGGTCAGGTTGCCCAGGTTGTCGATCTCCGCTGCCGCGCCGGCCGGGAGCCGGGACCGGATCTCCCTCCGGATCGGCTCCTCGCGGCCCGAGACTCCCTGGGCCCTCACCAGGGCCCGGAGCGCCTGGACCCTCTCCTTCGCACGGGCGAGGGGGGAAGGCGGCAGGGCTGCGAGCGGCAGGGCTGCGAGCGCCAGAGCCATGATGAGAGGAACGATCTGGATCCGGATCCTCAAGGAACGCTCCCGGGGAGAGAGGCCGCCGCGCGCCGCCACTCCGGCATGGCGGCGGCGCCGGGCAAGCAGGTCCGGTCGGTGGCCCCGTCCTTCAGGGAGTCCTGGATCGGAGCCGGCAGCACCAGAAAGTACGCCGGGCCCGGGCTCCGGTCAACAGGAGACTTCGGTCCGGCGGGGCCGGGTGGTCCTCTCCTCGGCGCCCGTGCGTCCTGAAGGCGATCGGATCCCGCAGCACGCCGCAGCTTACGGACGGGGGTGGACGGACGGTCCGGCCTGCTTCATAATCGCCGGCCATGATGGATGGAGGTCCGATGACGACCCGGTCCCGGCGTGCGGTCTCCCTCGTCCCGCTCCTTCTGGTGGCTCTCGCGCACGGGGCCGATCAGAAATCCACGACCCCCGCCGGGAGCCAGGAGGCGCCGATTGGACTCACATCCGCCCCGGCCCCCTCCGCGGAGGGGAGCGGCGTCTACCATGTCCTCCGCCGCGGGCAGACGCTTTATTCCCTCTCCCGGGCCTACGGCGTACCCCTGGATACCCTCGCCGAAGTGAACGAAATCGCCGACCCGACTCGCATCCCAGCGGGCAGGCTCCTCTTCGTCCCCGGCGCGACCCGCCCCCTGGATCTCCCTTCGCCGGTCACGCCCCTGCTGGCCTGGCCCATCGCCGGAAGAGTGACCTCTCCCTTCGAGTCCCACGGACGCCTCCGCCACGAGGGGATCGACATCGACGGCGTGATGGGACAGGAAGTCAGGGCCGCCGCGACCGGCCGGGTCCTCTGGACGGGGACCGCACGCGGCTACGGGAAGATGGTCGTCATCAACCATGGCGGCGGGCTCTCCACCCTCTATGCTCACGCCAGCCGGGTTCTGGTGGAAGTGGATGAGGTGGTCGAGGCGGGGGACCCCGTCGCCGAGGTGGGCCGGTCCGGGAACGCCCGCGGCGCCCACCTCCACTTTGAAGTCCGGCGCGAGGGCCGACCGGTGAACCCCGTTCCCCTCCTGGGCGGCGAGGCTGCCGCGGCCAACGAAGCGCGGTAGGAACCGAGAGAAAAGACGCTCTCCCCGACGATGCGGGCTTAGCTCCCCGCCCCCGGATTTCAAGAAACCTGTGGTAGGGTATGGGGGCTCCAGGGGCCGGAGGAAGCGTGGAAAAGGGTCCAGCCAGAGCCGGAAACCCGGGAATCGGTAGCTCTCGCGGCCCGACCCTCAGCGTAGTCGTCCCCTGCTTCAACGAGGAGAAGAACCTCCCGGTCCTGGTGAACCGGATCAACCAGGCCATGGGCTCCGCCGGGATCCCGGGCGAGATCGTCCTGGTGGACGACGGGAGCCGGGACGGCACCGGCGCCGCCATCAACCAGCTCTCCCGGCAGTTCCAGAACGTCCGCGGCGTTCACCACCCCGTCAACCGCGGGATCGTGGAAGGGTGGCGCAGCGGCTTGGCGGCGTCCCGCGGCGATCTCGTCCTGACCACCGACGCCGATCTGCAATACGCCCCGGAGGACATCCCCCTTCTCTATCGGGAGATGGTCTCGGGAGGCTGGGACCTGGTTCAGGGGTGGCGCAGGGACCGGGAGGAGCCGGACCGGATCCGGGATCTTCTCAGCGTCTCTCTCTCCGGGATGCTGCAGTGGATTTTTTCCATGGACCTTCAGGACGTGAAGTCGGGTTTCATCTGCTACAGGAAGGACGTCTTCCGTGACATCCTGGACTACCGGCAGAAGTACTTCTCCTTCCAGAGCCTCATCACGGTGGCGGCCCACTTCAAGGGCTACCGGATCCGGCAGGTTCCCATCACCTTCTTTCGGCGGCACGCCGGCGAGTCTTTCATCAAGCGCCCGCTGATCTTCTCGCTGAAGGCGGCGACGGATCTTCCCAAGGCCTTCTACGAGTACCGGATGCGCAAGCGCCGCTGACGGCGGCTCGGGAAAGGAGACAGGACGGATGTGCGGGATCGCGGGTTTCTGGGGTAAGGGCGACATTTCGACGGCCACGGAAATCCTCTATCACCGCGGACCGGACGCCTCGGGCACCGCGGAGCCGGGACCCGTCAGCCTGGGGAACCGCCGGCTCAAGGTCATCGATCTCAAGACCGGCCAGCAACCCATGACCAACGAGGACTCCCGCATCACCCTGGTCTTCAACGGCATGATCTTCAACTACAAGGAGCTCCGAAAGGAGCTGGAAGGCAGGCACCGGTTCCGCTCCCAGTCCGATACGGAGGTGATCATCCACGCCTTCGAGGAGTGGGGGGAGAAGTGCCTGGACCGGTTCATCGGAATGTTCGCCTTCGCCCTCTGGGACGGTAAGGAGCTTTTCCTGGCCCGGGACCGGATGGGCGAGAAGCCGCTCTACTACACCCTGCCCCGCGATCCGGTCCGCTTCGCCTTCGCGTCCGAGATCAAGAGCCTCCTGACGCTGGTGGACGCCGGAGCGGAGCTGGGGGATGAATACGGCGCCTTCGAGACCTCGGTGGGGGACCGGACGCTCTTCAAGGGGATCCTCACGCTTCCGCCCGGCTGTTACCTCCGGTACGACGGCAGGAATGTCCGTGTGAGGCGCTACTGGGAGATCCCTTCCTTCGACGGGCCCTACGAGAAGGAGGACTACTACGTCGAGAAGCTCCGGTGGCTCCTGGAGGACGCGGTGAAGCTGCGGCTGCGCAGCGACGTGCCGGTGGGGGTCTTCCTCTCCGGGGGGCTGGATTCCTCGATCATCGCCTGCCTCGCGCGGCCCGACGTGGTCTTCTCCTGCCGGTACCCTTACGGTCCGGGCTACGACGAGTTCGAGCATGCCCGGACGGTCGCCCGCCACGTGGGGGCGAAGCAGGTCGTCATCCAGCCCACCGCGGAGGACTTCAAGAGCGATTATCCCCGGATCCTGTGGCACCTGGACCAGCCCATCGCCACCGCCTCCTCCATCGGGGAGTTCTCCCTGGCGCGCGCCGCCAGCCGGCACGTCAAGGTGGTCCTGGGAGGCCAGGGCGCCGACGAGTGCTTCGGAGGCTACGTCCGGTACCTCCTGATGGCGGCGGAGCAGAAGATCGGGAGCCGGGAGGAGCTCCGGCATTACCTCCCCCTGGCCCGCTTCTTCTGGAACCCCGAGATGTTCAGCGATTACGCACGCCGGTATTACCAGCTGATCCGGCGGGGAGGAGGAAAGAAGGAGGTCGGTCTGGAGACGGTCCGGGACGCCTTCTCCCGCCACGCGCACCTGGTGGACCAAATCGGGCGGGCCGACATCGAGATTTCCCTTCCCAGCCTCATCACCATGAACGACCGTGCGGCCGCGGCCTGGGGCCTCGAGAACCGCACCCCGTTCCTCGACCACCGGATCGTGGAGCTGGCCTTCCAGATCCCGCCGGAGCTCAAGATCCGGGACATGGAGCAGAAGGTGATTCTCCGGAAGGCGGCCCGGGGGCTTGTGCCCGATTCCATCATCGACCGGAAGGACAAGAAGGGTCTCATCGTGCCCATTCAGCTCTGGCTCGAGAAGGAGCTTAAGGGCTGGGCCGGAGGGCTGCTGGCCTCCCTGGAGAAGCGCCCCTTCTACCGCCAGGTCCCCCGGGCTGGCGCCTCGCGCGGCGAATTCGACCGGCGCCTCTACAGCCTCCTGACCCTGGAGCTCTGGTACCGTCACGTCCTCTCGGTGCCCCGGGCGAAGAGGATGGCCGCGGGGGAACGTCTCCGCTTCCGCGCCCGGACGCCGCAGCGCGCGGCGCCCGGCATCCAGACCGCGGCACGGCGGCGCTCCTCTCTGGCGGCGAGCCCGCAGGCCTGAGCGGTGACCTTCAACCCGGAGCGCTCCCGTTTCGCCCTGGCCGCTCCCCTCCTGCTGCTCCTCATCCTCTGCGGCTGGCTTTCCCTGCTTCACCTCGGCCGGATTCCCTTCCTGGGAAAGGACGAGCCCAAGAACGCCGAGGCGTTGCGGGAGATGGCGGAGCGGGGCGACTGGGTGACCACCACCCTCCGGGGAGAGCCCTGGTTCGACAAGCCCATCCTCTATTACTGGGTCTCCCTGATCTTCTTCCACCTCCTGGGCCCCGGAGAGGCCGCCGCCCGGCTCGCCCCCGCCCTCTTCGGCGCCGCCGGCGTCCTTCTCACCTACGGCTTCGCCCGGTTTCTCTTCGACGCGAGGACCGCGATGCGCGCCGGGGTGATCCTGGCCACTTCCCTGGAGTATTTCTGGTTCTCCCGGACCGCCGTGGTGGACCTGCCGCTCACCTTCTGCGTGACCCTGTCGCTGGCGGCGTTCTACCGGGCCCTGGAAGGGCCGGGAAACGCTCTTCTGTGGCACCGGGTCGGCTTTGCCGCCGCCGGAGGCGCCGTCCTGGCCAAGGGGCCGGTGGGGATCGTCCTGCCGGGCCTCGTCGTGGGGGCCTACCTGATCGCCTCGGGGCGCCTGGCGGAACTGAGGCGGGTCCCCTGGATCAGCGGCATCCTCTGTTTTCTGCTGGTGTCGGGCCCATGGTACCTGGTGGTCTCCCTGCGCCACGGGCAGCGGTTCTGGGACGACTTCATCATCAACCGCAACGTGAACCGCTACCTGACCACCGTCCACCACCATCCCGGGCCGTTCTACTACTATCTTCCGGTCCTGATCCTCGGCCTGTTCCCCTGGGGGGCCCTCCTTCCCTTCGCGGCGGCGAAGATCTTCGGCGCGGGGTGGCGGGACCTCCTGGCTGCGCGCCGGAAGTTCGGGTTTCTCCTGCTGTGGGTCCTGATGCCGCTGCTGTTCTTCTCCCTTGCCGGATCGAAGCTTCCGTCCTACCTCCTCCCCTGCTTCCCGGCGCTGGCGATCCTGGCGGCGTGGGGCTGGGGAGCGGCGGTGGAGGAGGGAGAAGATCGCCCTTCGGCCGTCCGGCGATGGGCCGTCGCATCCCTGCTGCTGCTCTTTCCCGTCCTCGCCGCCGCCATCCACCTCTGGTGCCGCAGGGAGGCGCCGGATCAGATCCCGGCGCAGATCCCGCTGTCCGCAGCCCTGGCGGCGACTGCCGCCGCCGTGGGCCTGGCCGCCGCGCGGGGGAGGTTCCGGCTCCTGTTTCCTGCCTGCGCCGCCGGGACGATCCTCTCCCTGACGACCCTGGTGGTCTTCAGCCTGGGAAACGTGCGGGAGGAGGCTTCCCTCACCCGGATCTCCGCCGAGGCAGTCCGCCTCTCCCGGGATGGAAACGCGGTGGTGGCCTACCGCAACTTCCACAACTATCTCTTCTTCTATACTGAGAACCGGGTGCCGTGGGTCAAGGAGCGTCCCGAGCTGGACGGTCTTCTCCGGGAGAAGAAAACGCTCTACTGCATCCTGGAGGGGCGGGGTCTGAAGGAGCTGGAGGATGACCCCTCGGTGCGGCTTGAGCTCGTGGACAGGCAGTACAAGGTGACCCTGGCCCGCGTCACCCTCGTTTCCGGAGGACCGGACGGATGACGCGCGATCGCTGGCTGCGGCGGGAAGCACCCCGTCTGCGCAGGGCCCTGCGGGACCTGCTGGGAGAGACCCTCCCGCCCGCTCCCCTCTCCCCCCGGACGACGCGGCGGGAGGAGAGGCTCGGCTTCACCATCGAGCAGGTCTCCTTCAACTCCGGGAAGAGGCTGAGAATTCCCGCCCTCTTCCTCCGGCCGCAGTCGGGGGGGAAGGCGCCCGCCATCCTCTATTGCCACAATCACTCCCACGACTACGCCTGGGGAAAGGGGGAAATCCTGGAGGGAAAGGGCCGCATGCCCCCCATCGGCCCGATCCTGGCCCGGGCGGGGTACTGCGTCCTGGCCGTCGACGCCTGGTGCTTCGGCGAGCGCCGCGGCGACGAGAACGCCACAGCCAAGAGCTTCCTGCTCCAGGGGAGGACGCTCTGGGGGATGATGCTCTCCGATGAGATGGCGGCGCTCGACTACCTGGAGAGCCGGCGGGAGGTGGACCCGCGCCGCATCGGCTGCTTCGGTTTCTCCATGGGAAGCACCAAGTCCTGGTGGCTGGCGGCGCTGGATCCCCGCATCCGGGTCGCGGCGGGGGCGTGCGGGCTCACCACCTACCGCGCCCTCATCGAGGCGCGGGCCCTGAACCGTCACGGGATTTACTACTATGTGCCGGGAATCCTGAGGGTGGCGGACGTGGGGGACATCGTCTCCCTCATCGCCCCCCGCCCGTTCCTGAGTCTCAGCGGCGAGGAGGACGAGGGATCACCCCTGCCGGGAGTTCACCGGGTCCACAGGGAGGCCGGCCGGATCTACCGCCTCCTCGGCGCGCGCCGGAACCTGGTCCGCCGGCTCTACCCCGCGGGACACGAGTTCACCGGCGCGATGCTGAAGGACACCCTGGCCTGGCTCGAGAGGCACCTGCGGCCCAGCCCGTTCATTGCACCATGAACTCCACGCTCTGGGCGACCCCTTGCTTCCCGACGTCGTCCAGGACCTGGATCTGCAGGGAGTAGATTCCCGGCTCGAGATCGCCCAGGGAGATCGGGATCCTCAGCGGTATCGCTTCCGCTCCCCGGTCGGCGGCGAAGATGTGAACGGCGGGAGGAAACTCTTTCGCCACCTCCCCGCCCTTCCGGATCTGACCCCTCACCTGGATCACCACCTCCCCCGTCCCCTCCCGCCGCTGCGGGTGATAGATGAGGCAGGAGGCCTTGACCTCCGCGCCGCGCGGAAAGACCCTGCGGACCGACGGGGCCACCAGGTCCGGATCCCGGGAGGTGGCCGGATCGAGATCCACGCGCCGCCCTTCGGTTCCGGGGCTTTCCAGCACCAGGGAGCTCATGGCGATTCGGTCCCGGGGCAGCGTGGGTACGCGCACCCGGGCCCGAAGGGCGCCGGTGTTTCCGGTCCCGAGATCCCGGACCACGGCGACCGCCTCGTAGTCTCCGGGGGGGACTTCCCGCCGCGCGAGGAGCGTCAGCTGGTCATGGGCCGCCATTTCGCGGGGATCCAGCCGCACGTCGACGCTTCGGCTGAACTGGTCCACGACCTGGCTGTTCCCCGACCGGAGCACCAAGCCTGCCTCCAAACGCGCCGTGTAGTACCCTGCCTTCGGCAGGAAAAGCAGCATCCCGTCCGGAACCTCGACCGCGAACTCCACGACCTGTTTCCCGCCGTCCTCCAGGTAGGTCAGCGTCTCCAGCGCCACGGGAAAGTCATGGTAGAGCTCGGGAGACAGAAAGGCGGCGAAAAGCTGCCGCTCCTGGATCTGCTCCGCCGTCAGCCAGATGAATCCCTCCTTGGCCCGGACCCGCACCCCCTTGCGAAGGACCTCCACCCGGGTCGCATGGAACTGACCGTCCGGTTCGTCCGAAGGCACATACGAGACCAGATAGGCGGCCCGGGTCTCCTTCTCGACCCTCTCCAGGGCGGGGAGGAAGTCGTTGCCGTTTCGATAGGCCACGCCTCCCGTCCCCAGCGAGAAAGCCGCCAGCGTACGGGACGCGCTTCTCTCCATCAGGGCGTCCACGCAACCGTCCCGGACGAGGCCCATCGTGTTCACCGTGTGGATCGCCACCTGGGCCGCGCCGGCTTCCCGGGAGAGCCGGAGAATCTCGGGCTCGAACGAGGCGGCATCCGACGGCGCCTCGTAGAGGGCTTCGGGATCGCCGGGAAAGCCGTCGGTCAGGAAGAAGAGCTCCTTTCGACCCGTCCCCGAGTGGAGAGAGGCCACCAGGGCCCTCAGCGAGGCCAGGGAGCGCAGGATTCTGGGACGGTCCTGCTGAGCGAAACCGCCCGCCAGGCGATAGTAGGTTTCCGCCCCGAACGCGGGAGAGTCCCTGGTAAACTCCCTCAATTCTGCGAGCCTCCGGAAGTTCTCGCGGGTCCGGTTCTCTCCTCGCATGCGGATCTCGGGGTCGGATTCGACGGCGTCAAGGGCCTTGAACATCTGGTCCGGGTCGGAGGTCAGCTCCTTGTAGATCTTGAGCTCCCGGCCCAGTCCCGCCACCATCACCTCGTCTCCGGGAAGCAGCCCCTTCTGCAGGAAGCTCCGGACCGCCTGGATGGGGCGAGGGCCGAGACCCCTCTCACAGTTCAGACCGTCGAAGAAGAAGATGAAACGCCGGGGGGATCGGACGGCAAAGACGGGCACCGCCCCCGCCGGACGGGGGGCCGCCTCCTGGTGGGGTTCCGCACCCGGCTGGCCCGCAAGACGCAACTCCACCGAATCGATGGTGTAGGGGTTCCCGTCCACCCAGAGGGAGAATTCTTCGGGACGCAGGTCGTCCACGGGGCGTCCCTTCCGGTCGGTCACGACCACGTCGATGAGGACCAGGTTGACCCGCTCCCGCTGGATGCCCTCTGCGACCGGCTTGTCCTGCGGCGGAGAATCTTCGGCCGGGAAAACCGCGACTTGGAGAACGATCAGGAGAAGAACGGCGAACGGACCCGCGAGACGAAGTAGACGCATGGCCGCCTCCTGGCGGGCGGATGGGTGCTCGTATTGTAACACTCCTTGATTCCGCGACCGGCGCTCCCTAGAATGGCGGCCATGAAAGGGGGCCTGGGGATCTCGATCGCAGTTCTTGCCGGCCTGCTGGGGACATTCGGGGCCGCCGGCGCGGACCCCGGCCCTGCCCCGGCCGTGCCGTCCGGGGCGATGACCGCCGGGGATCGTCTGTACCTGGGGCGGCTGGGAGAAGCGCTGGTTCTCTCCCGGGCGACCGCGGAGAAGATCTGGCCCGGCTGGGGACTGGAGAAGACCCCCCTCCTGATCTACGAGGCGGGCAGGGTGGCCTACTTGGTGAACCACCCGACGCCCCCTCCCGATTTCCAGCGCCTGGAGGCCAGGATTCCGTTGCTGGGCAGCGTCTTCGTGAAAACCGGCCGCGATCCGCGCTTCAACGCCAACACCAGCATCGAGCTGGGCGGGGTGCCCACCGCCTGCATCGGTTACTCCACGGCCCCCTCCGAGGCGGAGGCCCCCTCCCTGAGGTTCATCGCCCTGGCGTTCCACGAGGCGTTCCATGCCTTTCAGGCCAGGTCCGGCAAGCCGGGAAAGGGAGCGGTGGAGGCCCTCCTCCTGCGCTACCCCGACCTCAACGCGGAAAACCTCGCCCTGGCCCAGATGGAGCAGATGATCCTCTACCAGCTCGTCCGGTTCGAAGATGCGCCCGACCCGGAACGCCTCCGCGGCTTCCTGGCCGTCCGGGGCGCGCGGCTGAGGAGCCTGGGGGCGGAATTCCTCCGCGGGGAGCGCGGCATCGAGTATCAGGAAGGAATTCCCACCTACATCGAGGTGCGCCTCCTGGACGAGGCGCGAAAAGCGACCGCGGGGCTCAACGGCTTCGGCTCCGACGATCCCTACAGCCTGGGATTCTCGACGGCCCCCGAGCTGCGGGTCTCGGACTACCTCTCCCGGCTCCTGCGCTTCTCCTCGGACGCGTCCACCGTCCGCGCCCGCGCCTACGCTACGGGAATGGCGCTGGCCCTGCTCCTGGACCGGATGGGGACCGACTGGAAGACCGCCGCGATGACGACGGACAAGTACCTCGATGAGATCCTCGCCGAGAACCTGCCCCAGACGCCCGAGGCGGCCGCCGCCGCGCTGGCCCGGGTCAAGAAGGAGTTCGACTACGAGGACCTTCTGAAGATCGTCCAGGAGAAGACCACCCGGATCAGCCTCGAGAGAAAGCTGGCGGCGGACGCCTTCCTGAGGCAGGATGGCGTGCAGATCGTGTTGAAGCCCCCCGAGCTGCCGGTGGAGATGAGGGGATTCGATCCGCTCAACGTCCAGGTAGTCGACTCCACCCGGGCCATTCACAAGCGGATGCTCCGCCTGGCCTTCGGGGAGAGCACCTTTTCGGCCAGCGGGGTGTCGGTGATGGTGGGCCTGGGCGATGGCCCCTTCGACATCCGGACTGCCACCGTCTTCATCCCGGCGGAGGAGATCCAGGTGGAGGCGGACTTCGTGCCGCTCGCCCTGGAGCCCGGCCCGCACAGCTTCAGCAGCTCCCTCAAGCTCAGTGGAGGGGGAGTCTCCCTGCAGGCCTCCGCAGGGACCCTCACCATTTCACCCGACCGGACGAGGATCGAGATCACCCTCAAGAGGTGAGCGTTTCCCGGCCGCGGGCCCGGGAATTCGCGGCAGGCGGGGTTAGAATGGAGCCATGACTCGGCATCTTTTCCGCCTCGCCGCCGTGGCGGCCGCGCTCGGGTTCCTCACCGGGCATCTTCCGGCGCAGGAAAGCGGGTACACCCTGAACCGGCTCGTCCTCTGGGGCGAGAAGGGCGAGCCTTGCCCCCGGTTCGAGCGCGACTCCGAGACGGGCGACTTCACCCTCCTCTTCCCGGGACCGGCCCCGGAGACGGGCTGGGAGCCCGTGGAAGCGCGCCGCCTGGTGATGCACGGCCCGGCCTTCCTCCCGGCCGATCCGATCCGGATTCTCCGGCCGAGGGACCCCGACCCCGACTGGGCATCCACCGCCACCGAAGCCTCCTTCGACCTGAACCGGGACGGCACCGCGGAGATCATCCGCGCCAGGACCGTGATGATCCCCGACGACCGCGACCCGTCGGACGGCGACCAGCGGGTTCTGGTCGAGATACGGGAAGGGGACCGCGTCCTTTTCGGGGACCTGCTGGAGGGACCCGGGGGAGATCCGGTGCGGGTCCGCAGCATCTCCACGGCCGATCTGACCCGTGACGGCTATCCCGACATGCTGGTCCGCCTCGAGTCTCGAGGCCGGGGCGGCATCGCCTTCTACAGCCAGGCCCTTCTCCGGTACGCCGAATCCCCCACCTGCATCATCCCGGGGTTTTCCCCCACGGCGTTTCATCCCGACCGTTACGGGGTTTTCGATCTGAAGCGGATTCCCCGGGATTTCTTCTCCCGCCTCCCCAACGGGGCGCGGCCCGAGAACCCCCGTTGCGCCTCCGGCCGCCCGGCGGCGGAGAGGGACGGGCACGGGCGTTGCCGCTACCTCTTCAACACCCCCTACCTGGGCTGGATACGGGAATTCCGGGTCGATTTCATTCCAGACCGCCAGATCGTCTCCTTCGAGCTCCTCTTCCCTTCCGGCGCATCCGCCCTGGATCCCGGGCAGGCACTGGAGTTCCTGACCCCGGTGCTGGGGGGCGGCTATCGGACGGAAGTGCGCGAGGAGGGGACGAGCAAGAGGCGCTTATGGGTCTGGCGGGGAAAGGGTTCCACGGCCCGGCTTTCGGCCCTGGAAAGCGGGGGAAAGAGCCGGGCGATCTCGCTCCGGCTGGAAAGAAACTAGCCCTTCGGGTCGGCCCGGAGGGCTTCCAGCAGGCGGTCATGAATTCCGCCGAAGGCCCCGTTGGACATGATGAGGACGACGTCGCCGTCCCGGGCCTCCCCCCCGATGATCCGCACAATAGACCCGACGTCGGGGATGTAGCGCGCGGAGAGACCCCGCCCGCGGAGATCCTCCACCAGCCGCTCCGCGGAGAAGCGCTCCCCTTCCGGGACACGCTCGGGGCGATCCACGGCGGCGATGACGATCTCGTCCGCCATGTCGAAGGCCTCCGCGTACTCTCTCTGGAAGACGGACCGCCGGGAGGTGTTGGTCCTCGGCTCGAACACCGCCCAGAGCCGGTGGCCAGCGAACCGCTCCGCCAGCGCCGCGATCGTGCCGCGCACCGCTGTGGGATGATGGGCGAAATCATCCACCACGATCACCCCCCGCTCCTCCCCCCGGACTTCCTGCCGTCTCTTCACACCGGGGAATGACGCCAGGCCCTCCCCGATCTCCTCGGGCCCGAGTCCCAGCTCGAAGGCCGCGGCGGTGACCCCCAGAATGTTCTGCAGGTTGTGGTTGCCGGTGAGGGGCGAGGCATAGGAGGCGAACCTCTCGTTGCCCCGGAAGACATCGAAGAGGATGCCGTCGGGAGTCGCCTTGCGGGTCCGCCCGACCCAGGTCGCCTTCTCGGCAACGCCGTAATCGATGCGCCTCGCGGAGCACTTCTCCGCCAGCCCCCGGACGGTGGCGTCATCGACGCAGTAGATCAGGGAGCCGTCCCGGGGGATCAGGGAGAGAAAGGCGGCGAACGCCGCCCGGACCGCCTCCAGGTCCCGGAACATCTCGGCGTGATCGAACTCCACGCTGGTGAGGATCCCGGTCCTCGGCCGGTAATGGAGGAACTTGGACCCCTTGTCGAAGAAGGCCGTCTCGTACTCGTCCCCCTCGATGACGAAGTGGGGTCCCTTCCCCAGGTGATAGCTGAGATCTTCTCCTTTCAGCACCCCTCCCACCAGCCAGGAGGGGTCCCGTCCCGCCTCGCACAGGACCCAGGCCATCAGCGCGCAGGTCGTGGTCTTTCCGTGGGTCCCGACGACGACCACCGGGTGCCTCTCCCGGAGGAAGAGCTCCTCCACCGCCTGGGGAAAGCTCCTGTAGGCGAGACCGCGACGGAGAACCTCCTCTCCCTCCGGGTTGGTCTTCGAGACGATATTGCCGATGACCACCAGGTCCGGGCCCCAGTCGAGGTTCGAGGGCTTGTACCCGGACATCACCTCGATGCCCTGACGTGCCAGCATGGTGGAGATGGGGGGATAGACGTTCTCGTCGGAGCCGCGCACCTGGTGTCCGGCCTCCACGAGGAGCCCGGACAGGGAACCCATGCCCGTCCCGCAGATCCCGATCAGGTGGATTTTCAGTGGGCCCATGACGAGTCCGCCAGACGTGCCGGCGCGGCCGGCCGAGCAGGAGGCGCCAGGCACCCTGTCCCGCTTCATTCCACGGGCC
>Ga0315288_10007370_pt1 | contig 13931 bp, 14 predicted proteins | sample YL17G11_20_MG_FD_203454 | JGI IMG/M metagenome (GOLD analysis project Ga0315288, IMG submission 203454) | Sediment microbial communities from Yellowstone Lake, YNP, Wyoming, USA - YL17G11_20 | ecosystem: Environmental > Aquatic > Freshwater > Lake > Sediment | place: USA: Wyoming | collected...
CGAAGGTGCCGAACTCCCGTCCACCTGCGGGCATGAGCGCTCCTAGCGTTCCAGGAAGCGCGCGATCGATGGTCCGGCGAGCGTCACGAACGACAAGCGCCTTCTTGTAGATCCAATAGCCGCCTCCGACGACCGCGACGCCGCCAAGCATCCAGACCCACCAGGGGATCTTGATGCCGCCATCATCTTTCTTGTTTGGCGAAGGAGGCTTGTCATCTGAAGGTGGAGGAGGCGGGGGCGTCGGCGTGATCGGAGTGGGCAGAGGTCCATTCTGCATGCTCTTTTCGGCCACATACCCTGCTTTGTAGCCCTCGTAACGAAGACGAAAGGTCTCGATCGTCGCTTCGTAGTTCTTGTTCTCGAGGATCTGAGGACCCGTCAAACGACGCACGGTCTCTTTGGACTCGTTGTAGAACTTGTTCCACTGGGCGTAGAAGTCGTTCCAGGAGTCTTTGAAGGTCGTCCGAACGATGTACGTCTGCACGAGCGTCTGAAGCTCTTGGATCGCCGGATCCAAGGCGTTCATGCGGTCGTAGAGGACCGTGGGCGAGGTCCAGCCGGTGGAGGAGCGATTGGCTTGTGCTTTCGCGTAAGCCTGACGCTCGAGGATGGCTGTTCCTGTTCGAACGAAGTTCTTCATGGACTAGTCCTCGACGATGACGGCTTCGTTGTCACCCGCCACGTCGTCATCTTCTTCTCCCGCCTCTCCTTCGGAGAGATCGGGTTTCGCCTCTCCTTCGGAGAGATCGGGTTTCGCCTCTCCTTCGGAGAGTCGCGAACGGAAGGAGTTGTGTTCGGCCAGCTCTCGCTCCTTCCTCTCCCCTGCTTCGGTGAGAGAGAAAGAGCGCTTTCCGACGTATTGAATAAGCCCTTCGGCTACCAACCTGTCGGCGTTCTTGCGCGCCTCATCCAGCGTCGAGCCGAACTCGGAGAGCTGAAGCACACGCTTGCCCTCGACAGGCGTAGGACGAGAGAGCTGTCCCGGCACATGATCATGAGCGATCGAAGGAGGGATGGGGCAGTCAACCATCTTCGTGCAGCGAGGACGAGCCATGAGGTTCAAGGTCTCCGGTGAGATTTTATGAAGAGGACGTGAACGAAGAGAGCCGCCGCGACAGAGGTGATGAATCCGGCAAAGTAGAGATGGCTCGCGGGAAGCGGCGGGAGATCAGGGTCTGCCTCATAGCCAGAGCGGCTGCCCTGCCTTTGAGACAAAATCCTGATCCCCGCCTCTTCGTAGCCAGCCACGGTCTTAGAACCAACGCTGGCTGTGCGCGTACCACGCCGCGCCGACGACCGCGAGCGCGATGGCCGCGTGCGTTCGCTTGATGCTTGGGGCCGAAGCAACGACAGGCTTGTCGAACCATGCCTTGAGCTTGTCGAAGGTTTCACCGCTCGTCTGCGGCCAAGCAGCCGAGCTGACCATGAGGCCGTCCGTCCCCGAACGATTCGGCTGAAGGGTGGCAGAGTCGTAACGATAGGGCATGATCGATCTCCTGAGAGGTGGGTTAGGTTTAGGTGCTCCGCGAAGCGGTCACCAAACTCGAATACGAGATAGTATACCCCCACGCTTGCGCGTAAGCATATAAGTTCCTGCTGCCCCGACCGCAAGAATGCTGCCGGCGAGCAGATAAGGGAAGGTAGAGCTTTTTGCCGGTCCAGGCACAGGCTCAGGGGGCTTGGGCACAGGTGGAGGTGCAGGGGTCGGGCCAGGTCCGGCGCTGAAGATCTTCCGAATCTTTTCAGACTCGTTGAAGATCATCGACGCGTACTCGGTGATGTTCTTCTGATCGGCTTCGGCCTGAGTCGGGTAGATGCGTTGAGTCTTGGTTCCTGCCTTGCATCCAACCGGACCCTTACCGTTGAGACGGATAGTTGGCTGGCCCTCATTCGAGCAGTTGTAGCCCTCGTAGTAGCCGTTGATGTACATGGCCTCTGCGAGGTCCCTGGGCGTCGCTGAAGGGCTCGAGAGCACCTCTTTGACCTTGCCTCGGACGATGGTTCGAAAGAAGCCCTTGGCACCCTCGAGCGCGGTCTTGTAGGCCTGGAAGTTGAAGACGCCTCCGAGGTCTGGATGCCGGACAATGAGGTTGTCACCCTTGAAGTAGCGAACGGCACCCCAGTTGTGACTTGGACCCTCGAACGGAGGGTTGGGGTTGTTCTCGTTCGGCATGGTCCAATCCGGGGATGTGCCGAAACGGCTTTCCCCGTAGACGAGACCGAGCATCCAATAGAGTGCCTGCTCAGTAGGGGTCACTCCGCCTAGCTCTTGGATGGCTTGAACGAGCGTGGCCTTGGCTGAGAAGAGGACTGGATCGGCTCCGCTGGGGGCTGCGAGCATGTACATTTCAGAAGAGGGTCGGGATGGTGAAGGCGCTGTCGTCTTTGGTGCCGGCGCAGAGATGGGGAGTTCATGACGAGAAACAGGCTGAGCCATACTTGTCATGCTAGTTAGGGCAGGAGAGCGTTTGATTGGCTGCATCACCATGCCAAGCTGCTTCTGCCTGGCCTGGTCAGCCGCTGCTGCGTTCATGTACTGAATACGAAGAGCTGCGATGACGGCTGCCGGTCTCTTATCTTTGACGGCCTTCTGCCAATCGTTGTAGCGATCTTTGGTCGTCTTGAGCGCATCAGCAGCCCTCCACGTCTTGAGAGCTTCGGCTCTTTGGGCTGGAGTTCGGGTGTCGCCTTTCTTGCCAAGTGTCTTCACGGGCAGCTTGAGAGCCAGCCTGCCCGTGCGAATGTCGTAGTCGGAGAGATCGTAGATGTCCGTTCTTCCTTTGACATACTCCAAAGCGAGCGCTGCGACGTCAGGACGGATCCCCATCTCGTCGGCGAGGGCTTCTGGCGTGATGTGCAGCTCTTCAAGAGCCTGCCCTAGATCAAGGCCAGGGAACTGCGACTTGGCTTTTTCGACGAGCCTTTGAATGATGCCTGGCAAGACCTCGAAGAGTTGTTTGGCCGCGTCTGTACCAATGGCTTCCGCCGTCTTCTCCACCCGCCAGACGAACTCTTTGGTCCAGGCCGTCGTGAAGTCCTCTCCTCGAGCGACACCGGGCACAGCCCATACGACAGTCGCGAGCTGAGGACCGAACCAGGCAATGCCGCCGAGGGAGTAAGCGATGGGGCCGTAGGCGAACGTTGCAAGAGCGCGGAGAACGTCTGTCCCTGTTTGCGTCGAGGCGAGATCTCCTACCCACTTTGCGCCTTGATTGACAGCATCTTCAATGAGATTGGCTCCAGGGAGACCTTTGAGCGTCTTGACAATGGGAGAAGCAATGGCTTTGGTTTTGTCGATCACACTCGTCGCGACGTCGACGAAGGGATCGAAGAAGCCTCCTACACGATACTTCTCCGGAAGAGCGTAGGGGCTGCGAACCGAAGGACGCTGTGTACTCGAAATGCTCTGGACGGCTCGCATGGGAGAGAACCCCAGACCAGGGATCCTCTTCACCTGATCGCCGCTTTGAGCCTTCTCACGAGCCAAGGCGATACGCCATTGAGAGTCCAATGCAGTGATGACCGCCGGAGGTCGCTTGGTGCGCACGGCCTCTTTCCACATGGCGTAGAGTGCGGAAGAGCTGGTTGGCAACGGTGTGCCCTTGGAAGGCGAAGCTCCACGCTTGCCCAGCAGCTTGACGGGCGGACCATGGCCCGTGCGGAGATCGTACCTCGACAAGTCCGAAGACGATTGGCTCACCAGATCGATGGCGAGCACAATGACGTCTTCTCGCACGCCGAAGTCTTTGGCGAGCTGAGAAATGTCAAGGTGCTTGACGGCCTCACGAATGGGCTGCTGAGGGTACTTGTTCCTGGCTCGCTCGATCACTCCGTCTACAGAGCGCTGGAGAGGACTCGTGAGCAGCTCAGACATGTCGCTCGTGCCAAGGACCCCGGCGACCGCTTCTGAGCGCTGGGCGAACCGGGAAACCCAGTTCTCTGTGAACGGTCCTTCAGGGAGAAGAACGGGCATATGCTCGTTCAGAGACCAGAGGACGTTGCCGAGGGCAGGGCCGACGTACCAGGCGAGGTTCGAGTGCACGGTCGCGGCGAGCACCTGAAGAAGCCGCTGACCGACAGGGGTGGAGGCGAGGCCGTGAGCCCATGTGGCGCCTTGTTTGGCCGCGTCCTCGATCCAGGTAGCTCCAGGGAGACCGTGAAGGATCTGGGCGATGGTGTCGACGCCTCGCTTGAGCTGATCGACCACGCTCGAGGCCACGTCTTCGATGTCGTCCCAAATGCTCATGGTAAAGATCCCTTAGGCAGATTGGGAAATGTGAGGGGAGTGGTCATGAGCAAAGCTCCACGTATCTCTTATCTAGGCAGACGGAGTCACCCGTGTGCTCGCCCGCCGTGATCTTGACGCAGACCGTTCCATCGCCGTAGTCCCGTGTGAGCTTGCACTCGGCTCCTCGTAGGCTCTCGGCGTGAGGGTAGTCCTCACGAATTCTGCCGAAGAGGTGGGGGTGTTCGGGGACCATGGCTTACGCGTAAGCCTAGCATGACCAGGCTACCAGGAACCCTCTTCTGTCAAGGTCGCTGCGTTATAGTTGACCGCTCCTCCAGGAGCACTAGCAAGGGAAACAGAAGCGTCTGTCCAATATTGCCACGTTGAATCGCTGGTCCTGAAAGCCTTCAGCTTGTAGTGAACTACGACCGTGACCGGGCCCGTCGAGGCTGATGCTCCTTTGAGCACAATGTAACGACCCTTCGAACCACTGTTGGTTCCAATGGTCAACGTCGATTCCAATTCTCCGTCTGCTGTAGCGGCCATTGTCTTTGCCTAGCTTGCGAACAAGGGAACCGTCCCGTCATTCTTCCAAGGGAGAATGATTCTGCCCAGGGAAATGAATTTACGGGTCGTTTCTACATCGGGAAAGTTGTTGTTGATGGCGATGCCTATCGGTCTCCACCAGATATCAAACAACGAGCAGTGACGACCTCTGCCTCCCAGAGTCACAGAGTCAATGCCGATGCCGAAGAGCGCATAGGAGGTATCGATGTCGTTGGGAATGTTTCCAATACTGTCCTTGTCCGAAAGCACTGTGCTTCCATTGCTCTCCTCCGTCCAAGCCAAGGCCATGCTGGTGTTATTAGCCCTGCCCACGGTTTGAGCCGTACTAGGCGCAAGAACAGCGGATGGATCGGTCGCGTCTAAGTTTGTTCCTCGAAAGCAGGTGACGCTAGGGTTGGTCCATCCGGTGACCTGGTCTTGAGGAACGTCAGCCAGAAAGAATGTGCACTGACTCGTTACGACCGCTCCTGCTTCAAAGCCGTGCTGCACGCTTACACGGGTGCATTGTCCATCCGATGACATCATGGCGTGAACAACATGCTGCATGGCAATGTTGGACCATGCCGTGTTGTTGTTGCAGACGACAATCTCGTCTGTAGCCGTAGGTCTGGCCGTAACGCTTCCTCCGGTAAATCCTGCCGAAGGAGAGACGACGACCGTTAGAGTGCTGGAGCTGGCTGCGGCGAGATCAATACAAATCTCATAGTTGACAGCGATCATCGTCTGCCGAAGGACAATCCACCCGTGCCTAGAGCCTCCCGCTGCCCCTTCCATAACTGCGGCGGAAGTCCAGCGATCGACAGAGTCCATGCCCGCTGAACCAAGCGCGCCGCTTCGAGCATCACTGGACCCCGAGCACGTCCAAGGGTTGAGAGGAAAGCTCTTGAGCAGGTTCTTGATGACACGAAACAGCTCATGAAACTGTGTCATCACAACGGGGTCGCCGCCTGCGGGTCCTTGAGTGTCAACCACTTGGTTGACCTGAAACTGCCAAGTCTTTTGGATGACGGGATAGGGCATGACTTTAGACTACTGCCGGGACGGTTGCGTCACCAATCCAAGGGAAGATCAGCTCACCCATAGACACAAACTGTCGGGTGGCTGCGTTGTTTGGAAACGTCGTGATGTCAGTGGCTACAGAGGATGGTCTCCACCAGAGATCGAAAAGATATCCGTGTCGACCAGCCAAACCGACCTTCCTGGAGCTGATGGGGATCGGCCAAAACTGATGCACTCCACTCAGTGTGTTGACGACAGAGCCTACGTCGGTGAGGCGCTGATAGAGAGTGCCTCCGGAAGACTCTCCTCCCATAGACATGATCATGCTGAGGTTGTTCGCATACCCCATCATCTGAGCGGTGCTGTCCATTCCCAAGGTGCTCGCCGGATTGGCGAAACCCGCCGATATGCCCTGCCAAATGGTGACGCTAGGGTTCGTCCACCCACTCACCGGATCTCCTGGAACGTCAGCTAGAAAGAATGTGCAGAGGTTCGTTGTCCCTTGGTAGACAACAACACGAGTACACTTTCCGTCTGTTGACATCATCGCATGCACTTGGTGCTGCGCGGTGACCCCTGAGCCTGTGATGATGAGAGAGCCTACGATGATCTCATCAGTAGCCGTGGGACGGTTGGTGACGCTTCCACCCGTGAATCCGACCGAAGGTGAAACGATGATGCTGGCGTTCTTGACGCTGTTTTGGTTCAGATCAATGCATAGCTGATAGTGCGCTGCAATGGCAGTGTTCTCAAGGACCATCCAGCCGTGACGAGAGCCGGCCGCTGCGCCGGACATGATCTCATTGCCTAAGACGTCGAAAGCCGAAGACCAGCGGTCGGTGCCGTCCATTCCTGCGGTTCCAGCGTTCGCAAAGGGGGCAATGTTGTTGACTCGCCCATCGCTTGAGCCGGCCACGGTCCAAGGCAGAGTACCGAATCCAATCAGTTGGTCTTTGATCGAACGAAGCACCTGATGATTCTGAAGGTTGCCCGTCGCGCCTGCACCAGCGGCAACGGCGTTGTTGACCTTGAACTGCCAAGTCTTCTCGAGAGTGGGTAGCGCTCCCATATTTTATCCCAACCTTGGAGGAACGGTCAGGCCGGTCCAGGGATGAATCAGACAACCTAGTGCAACGAAATTGATCGTCGCAGCGGCCTCAGGAAAGGAATCTCCGAACAACACGCAGTTTGGCTTCCACCAGAGATCGAAAAGCTCCCCTAGCTTGCCCTTAGCCGTCGCCGTCGTGCTTGCTAGCCCAATACGGAAGAATGAATAGAGCCCACTGATATCGTTTTTGCGAGTGCCAATCTCTTGAACATTGGCGTAGATGCCATTGCTCCCGGTGTAGCCCGTGCCTTCACCAGACCATAGGAGAGGCACCAGGATGGTCGCGGCTCTTGTCTTAGTCCCACTGCTGGCAGCAGCCAAGAGGTTCGAGTAGTTGGTGGCTTGCCCAATGAGAGAGCTTGATTGTACGTATGTCGTGACGCTCGGAGTCGCCCACCCTGTGACAGGATTCTTCGGCTTGTCCATGAGCCAGAAGACAGCTTGCGCTGTTCCTGCCTTTTGTACACAGACTCTTGTGCATTCTCCGTCTGTTGACTGCATGGCGTGAATCACATATGGGAAATTCAAACCATCCAAAACGGTGGAGCCTGTAGTAATGGTAATTTCATCTGTTGCAGTGGGTCTTGCTGTCGCCGAACCCCCTGTGAATCCAGCCGCAGGAGAAACGAAAATACCCGCCGAGGTTGTGCTGTTTATGTTGAGATCGATGCAATACTCGTAATTCGTGGCAATGCCTGTTTGCCGCAGGACAATCCAGCCATGACGGGAGCCCGGCGCAGCTCCTTCCATAACAGAGGCTGATGTCCAACGATCCACACCATCCATTCCGGCCGCTCCAGCCGGGCCCGTTCTGGCGTCGCTAGATCCAGAGCATGTCCATGGTAGCGTCCCGAATCCCAAGAGAAGATTCTTCACGACGCGAAAATACTCGTGAAGCATCGTCGTCGCATCTACCTGCGTATTGACGAAGTTATTGATCGAGAACTGCCAGGTCTTGACTAGGGTGGGAAGGGCCATGGCTGCTTACGCGTAAGCGATCTCAATTCGCGCATTGGTGCAGAAGGCCTGGTCAACCGCGACCACTCCTCCATTCATCTTCAGATAGGCCACATACTGAGCCGCTCCGCTTCGGATGTTGCCGGCTGCTACTCCTACGGTCAGCGCAGCGCTGGTCTTCTCTGTGTTGACCACCGTGTTGTGGGTCAAGCTTGTTCCGGTGATGTCCTCGGCATTCGTCAAGTTGTAGAGCTTCACCTCGGCGCTGGTCGCGCCAGCGGTCATGTCGAGATCGGCGATGAACTTGACCGTTCTCACGAGAGAGCCAATGGTCGCTGGGTACCGGGTCATGTCCAGGCTGCGAGCGCCTAGGCGAACGAAGGTGGCGCTGTCGGTGCCTCGTTCGTTGACGAGCAGGGGGATCTCCTGGACGAAGATGTACCCTACTGTTTGAATTCGAGGACCATTTCCACCGTTACACATGATTCACGTATCCATCTCCGGGCAACAGCTTACACGTAAGCGAAGCCAATTCTCAGGGGGGAAGAGGCCATGTTGTAACCAGGCCTGGAATCCGTGGAACTTCCTGCCAGCGTATTCTTACGAGCATCGCTGGATTCACTGAGGCTGAATTCCCAGGCCCTGACCATATTTGAATCCCTGGGCCGCGCTCGACGAAATCTACACCACCTCCGGTTTCGCTGACAGGACCAAAGAAGCCAGTACTGCCCACGCCCTCATCCGGAAAACAGATGACTTGACTGTTTCCTACGCCCGCGGGCAACGAGATTCTTCTCAGTATCGACTGACCGGATCCTCTTGTGGGATCTACCGTGTAATCCGGAAGAATAGCTACCACTCCGTATACGGTTAGGGCGTGACCGCTTGCCATAGGGCATGAACTTTCGTTCGTAAACCTAGACAACGTTGTATGGTAGGCCCCTCCGATTCTGGGAAGGTTGGGAAAAGAAAGCCAATCGGTTGGAGTCCCCTTGTCCGCTGCGTTCCCTGTCAGGAGAATGTAAATCTCCGCATCCGCATTTGTGAGAGCCTGAAACTCAATCTCCAAGATTCGGGGATCCGCATATATCCCGTTCACTTGACCACCCGGAGCATCGGTTGTGGAGTAAATGGAAAGATACGGCTTGAGAACGTTTTGGGCGACCGCTGGCAGGTAAAAAACACCTTCGAACGTCTGAATGTAGGGAACGGTCATGATTGCTCAAATGGCCAGGGTATAGATGATGGCGTAAGGAGAAGAGACTCCTGACGTGTTAGTTATCGTAATCGAGCGAACTCCATTTGGAAGCGGAAAACTGTTCTCTACGTTACGTTGGCCAGCGTTCGACATTGGAGGAACGAACGAATACTGAAGAAGCCCTCCTACGAAGGGTCCTACGTCAATGAGACAGGGGGAGTTGGATGCGATAGCAAAACCAGTCGCATACTTTGGAATCTTGCGATCAACAGGAAATCCGGGAAGAATTTGAAGTCTCTCCGTAAAACGAGCCGGAGAAGACATACGGCCTGTATTGCCGTAAGAGAGTCCGGCGCTGACAATGAAGCTTGGAGGTGCAGGGCCAGCCAGATTCTGAACGTTCACATACTGCGCTGACACACGGAGTGTATTGGCTGGAATGCTGAGCTGAGTGCCTTGAAGCCAATCGCAAACAGCGCTGAATTGAGCGCCCCCAATTCCCCAATCCAGAACAGCTTGAACCATCGGCACATTATTGCCGAAAGGGAAAATCGTACGATCATCTAGACCGTCCCCCAACATGAGGTTCAGCGTGATGTTGAGTAGCTCTGAATCTGGACCTCTGGAACGCATATCAACAAGCGTTCGAAATCCTGATTCGTTTACAGTGCCCGGCGCTCCGGAGATAGTCGGAGGGGGCAGAACCAGAGTCATGCCACGACTGTTTGAGTCCAAACCACTGAGTGGTCGAACCGTCATGTCTTGAACGGGAGGGGCTCCATCACGACCCATTTGCTCAGGGGTCTTGATGCCAAACCCGGTAGCTCCTTTGAGCTGAGCGTCTGGGAGACGGCTCAGGAGATCCATCATCCGCGCCTGAGACTGATACCCAGGGTTGTACCTCGTCATCGGAACGCCGTTGCGATCGACGAAGACGACTCGACCATCGGGTGTGAGAACGGCGCGCGGCATGGTTCAAGTCTCCAAGGCTCAGACTAACAGACTTACGCGTAAGCGTGAGAACTAAGAGAAAACCCCTGCTCTCTTGTCTTTTTAGAAGACGAAGAGAGACAGGGGTATCTAGCTCAGCCGTTTTGGTTCGGCGAGCGGCGGCTGACCTTGTAGTCGAAGCCGCAATCGAGCGCGGCGCCGGCCGCGTTCCACAGGCGAACGGTCTTGACCGTCGCGCTTGTGTGTTCGACCGTCGCTTGTCCAAAGGTCGCTGAGCGAGGCGTGATCTGAACGGAACACTCCGTTGCTGCGCACGCCGCGTCGAGGGTGACGGTGTAGACTCCGACGCCTGTTCGGGCCGACTCCCCACCGACGTCGAAGACTTCTTCTCCGGCCGGACCGCACGATCCGAAGGCTTGGAGAAGCTCTGCCAGTTGAATGCTCATGGTCTTGTCTTTCTCGAAAATAATCAGGTGACCGCTGCGCGGAGCACCTTGATTATTTAGCCATTGAGGTTGGGGGAACGGCGGCGGACCTCGTAATCGAAGCCGCAGGCGAGTGCAACGCCGACAGCATCCCAGAGGCGAATGGTCTTGACCGTCGCGCTGGTGTGCTCGACCGTTGCCGCGCCGAAGGTCGCCGAGCGAGGCGTGACCATGACGCAGCATTCGGTTGCTGCACATGCCTGGTCGAGGGTGACCGTGTAGACGCCTGCGCCGCCAGCGCTCTCGCCGCCGACGTCGAAGACCTCCTCACCTGCCGGACCACACGAACCGAATGCTTGGAGAAGCTCTGCCAACTGAATGCTCATGATCTTTTCTCTCTGTTCTCCCGCCTCTCCCTTCGGGATAGATCGGGGTTTCTGTTCTCCCGCCTCTCCCTTCGGGATAGATCGGGGTTTTTCCCTTTGCCTTATGACAAAGGGGGAATCTTTACTGGCCGGCTGCCGCCTTTGCGTTCAGGTACTGGATCTGAAGAGCCTTGATGACGGCTGCGGGCTTCCTGCTCTGGATTGCTTGTTGCCAATCGTTGTACCTGTTCTGGTACGTCTTCAAGGCGTCTGCCTTCTTCCAAGCCACCAAGGCGGCTGCTCTCTCGGCAGGAGTCCGGGTGTCTCCTTGACGACCCAGAGTCTTGACCGGCTTCTTCTTTCCGAGAGTCCTGACAGGTTTTCCGCCAGGTCCCATGAGAGCCGCGAGCTTCTGGACAGTGGAGGCTGCTGACGAGCGCGGCACCGTTGAGAACGTCGTCGTGTCAGCGGGAGCCTCCGGAGGGACCCCACTGTCGAGCTGCTCGTCCAACATAGGGTTGACCGACATGATCATCGTCCCATCCTTGGGGACAGATTGCCGTGCCTGGGAGATGAGCTGGAGGAGTCCTGTCGCCGCCGCCTGGGTCAACGGAATAAACTCCGGAGGAACATTCGGCATGGGAGGAGGGTAGCCGGGAAGTCCCGGGATCTGAGGAAGCCCTGGGATTTGCGGCCAGCCAGGAAGACCAGGAAAGGCAGAAGGGAGCCCAGGGATCGGAGGAAGCAGACCGGGGATCTGGCTCAAGTCCGGAAGACCAGGGATCTGCCCGATGATGTCGTCTCCGAATCCCGACGTCCGGTGACGGCTCGGATGCAGAGGGTGTCGAGGATGGGCCGGATGATGAGGATGATGAGGATGATGAGGATGCGGTCCAAAGGCGATGCCGGGACGATGGTGCTTGGGCATAGGGTAGTATCCAATCTTTGGCGCGCCTGGATACCAGACGCTCCGCTTCCGATGATGGTGAATGGCCTTCAGCATGGCGAAGGCCTTCTTGGCTTTGTGGTTCCCATGCTTTGCATGGACCTGAATTGTCTTGAACCTCTCCCACGTCCTTCGATCGTCAAGCGTCAGCTTCTTGTAGAAGGCTTCGGCGAGATTCCAGGTCGGAGTGTTTCGCTCCCAGTAGAGCGCCGAGAGAGTGTTGAACGCGAGCTGAGCCGAGGGATCTCCACCCTTCGCCGCCAGCTTCAATCTTGAAGCCGTATCACGCGCTTCGTGGTCGCCATCCTTGAGGCGACCAAGAAGCGTGTGAAGCTTCGAGAGGAGCTGTTGGTTCGAGGGGTTCATGACTTACGCGTAAGTGAGATTCTTATCTGGTTGTTGGTTTTAGGTGCTCCGCGAAGCGGTCACCAAAACTAACCAAGAGACAACCACTCTGCCTGCACCCAGCCGGTCTGGCCTTCCTTGTCGAATCGTACCAGCGCCCAGCCGCCAGGTCCTGGGGCTCGTGGATCGCCCTTCCTGCCAGGAGCGAGCTTGAGGAGCGTCACCTGAGCGCCGGAAGGAATGAGCGTCAGGGTCTGACCATGCGCTCCCGGCTTCTGACGAAGACGAACACCGCTCGGGGAGACGACGGTAGCCCGACGGTGCTCACCGTGAAGAACGCGTCCTACAGAGACGTAGGCGCCGGAGATCTTCGGTTGCAGCGAAAGGAACTGCTGCGCCGCGTAGCCCTCACCAGCCGACCAACCGCCCGTGCCGCCGCTGTAGCTTCGGATGCGTGCCCAGGTGTAACCGTCTGCCGTGGCAGCGTTCCACTGGAGTACGTCGACGAGGGTGTCTTTCTGGGCTCCTGCGATCTGAGCCGCGGAAGTGGATGGTCCCGAACGGATCTTGAGGTCACCAAGAGGTGAAGGAACAGAGGTGGTAACGCGCGCCTGCTGAAGAGCAGGAGGCGCGGGCGGCGTTGGTCCCGGAGGGATCGGAAGAACGTCCGGAGGAGGAGGCGTGGGTCCTGGCGCTGAAGTAGGCTTCAGGAAACGCTGAAGAACGAAGCCGGTCCCCGGAGGCCAGCCTCCAGAGCCGCCTTGCGTGCTCACGATCCGTGACCACTGATTGCTACCGTCTGCGTTCCACTGAAGAACAGCGACGACGCTGTCTTTGGCCGCGCCTCCAAGCTGAGTCGAAGACGCATTCGGAGCCGAACGGATCTTCAAGTCACCGGAGGGAGGAGGATCGGCTGTCGTCACCCGAGCGAACATCGGCTCGAGGATCGGCGGAGGAGGGATCGGCGGCATAGGAGGCAGAGGCGGCATCGGCGGAAGAGGTCCGATGTCGGGCTTTGGGCCAGGGCGCGGAGGAGTCGGCATGGGAGCCGCTCGCCTAGCACGAAGAACCTCAGCTCGATCCCTCAGACGGCGAGCGGCGTCGACGAAGCCATAGCGCTCCGCCCAGTTGGCCGTCACGTCCATAAGGTCAGGATCTTTGCCGTTGGCAATCAGATCTTCGAGCTTGGCTGAGATCTGAGCGCGCCATGCGGGATCTTCCTTGGCTCCGCCCGGAGGGCCAGGGAGAATGTCGACGCCCTTTTTGAGATCAGAGTCAGGGATCGGCTTGACCGTCCCGCCGCCTGGAGGTGAACCAGGAGGAGCTTCACTGCGATCGATGGCGCCGACGTAGAGGAGAACCGCGTATCCCGTCTCGGGGCCAGTAACCTCGTCCTCCGTACCGGCCGGAACGGCTCGCAGGAATCGATCCTGCGGCGTCGCCGTCGCCATGTAGAGAGGAGCGAGAATCGAGTAGCGCGTGTTCATGCTCCGCGCCCAAGCCATCGCCGTGCTGCTGGAAGGGATGGGCATACCACGAGGATCGGGAGCAATCTTCACGACGTCTCGAGATTCAGCAGTAACGTAGGTGTAGTTCTGTCCAGAGAGACTTCGCACAATGCTGTCGGCGACGTCCGGCTTGAAGACCCACTCGCCCTTCGGACCTTTGTTGGCCACCTTCTGAGCCAAGTCCGCCGCTGCGGCGCCTGGCATGGCACCCGGACGCTTGGCGAGCGCAGCCCAGCCAAGTCCAGCAGCTCCGAGGCCGAGGAGAACGAGGGGGATGAGAGGGAGAGCCATCTTTTTTTCTTTCTTGGTGACCACTGCGCGGAGCACCTAAGGG
>Ga0315288_10007372_pt1 | contig 13929 bp, 9 predicted proteins | sample YL17G11_20_MG_FD_203454 | JGI IMG/M metagenome (GOLD analysis project Ga0315288, IMG submission 203454) | Sediment microbial communities from Yellowstone Lake, YNP, Wyoming, USA - YL17G11_20 | ecosystem: Environmental > Aquatic > Freshwater > Lake > Sediment | place: USA: Wyoming | collected...
TTCCGCTGCCAATGTTCATAGTACATTCCTTTCAATTCAGTATTCTACTATATTCTACTATTTAGAATCTGACCTCTCCATCATCGGGCGACAATCGTGGAAGAATCCTCGTTCTCGAGTCATTTTCAAGGTTATCAAGGATTGACATGATACGGCTTTTGTGCCATAGTCTGTTGTTCCAAAAAGCTTGCGTCAGGAGGTCAGTCAATGGTCGGCATAAAGTCTTACGGAGCTTATATCCCCCGGTATCGAATGGATCACGGCACTCTCTTCATGGCTATTGCATTTCTGGGGTCGTTCCCGGCGCCCGGTGAGAATGCAGTCGCCAATCATGATGAAGATGCTCTCACCATGGCGGTGGCCGCAGGGATCGATTGCCTGGGCGGTTTGAAACGAGAGGTAGTTGATGGTCTGTATCTGGCCACCACCAGTCAGCCCTACATGGTGAGGCAGAACTCAGCGCTTGTAGCTACCGCTCTTGATTTGCAGTCGAGTATAAGGACTGCCGATTTCATCGGCTCCGCGAAATCAGGGACCACCGCCCTGCTTTCTGCCCTTGATACGGTAAGGGGAGAAACGTCGAAGAATGTTCTCGTTTGCGCGTCTGATTGCCGGTTGAGCAAACCGGGCAGTCCTCAAGAGTCTCTCTATGGTGATGGCGCTGCATCGATTCTTGTTGGCAGCGATGACGTGATTGCTACCTTTGAGGGTTCGTATTCCGTTACCTATGATTTTCCCGACCGCTGGAGAGCAAGCGGAGAGAAGTTTGAACATGCCTGGGAGGACAGATTCATTCGCGATTCCGGCTATAGCCAATTCATCGCAGAAGGCATTTCCGGACTACTGAAAAAATACAAACTGAACATCAAGGACTTTGCCAAGATAGTGTATCCGGGTCTGTATGCACGGGAGCACGGAGCCATAGCCAAGAAGCTGGGCGCTGACCCCGGTCAGCTTCAAGATACATTGCTCAGCACAGTGGGCGATACCGGCTCAGCTTCGCCTTTGATGATGCTGGTAGCGGCGCTGGAAGATGCCAAGCCAGGCGACAAAATACTGGTCGCCAGCTTTGGCAACGGCTGCGACGCAATGTTCTTCCAGGTCACCGAGAAGATAAAGAATGTGGCCAGTAAGAGGGCAGTGAAGAAACACCTCGCTTCTAAGAAAGACCTTGCCAGCTATGAGAAATACCTTGCCTTCAGAAACCTAGCACCGATGGACCTGGGCATGCGCGGTGAGATAAGCATTAAGACACCGATGTCGGCATTGTACAGGGAGAGGAAGGTAATCCTGTCTCTCGTTGGCTCGAAGTGCAAGAAATGCGGCACGCCACAATATCCATATCAAAGAGTATGTGTAAATCCTGACTGCGGAGCCATCGACCAGATGGAAGATTATCGCTTTTCGGATAAGAAAGGTGTCGTATTTACTTATACCGGTGATAATCTAGCTGCCAGTATCGACCCACCTTCAATATATGGCCTCGTGGATTTTGATGGTGGTGGTAGATTCTGGTTTGATTTTGCGGATTGTGACCTGGATTCGGTTAAAGTAGGCATGCCGGTAGAGATGACCTTCCGCAGACGATATGTTGATGAGTCAAGCGGTGTTCACGGTTATTCGTGGAAGGCAGCGCCTATACGTGCCTGACTGCGGTAAACGATAACAAAATTTACGGAGGGAGCAAAAATGGCAGAAGGTATTAAAGATAAAATTGCTATTATAGGTATGGGTTGCACTAAGTTTGGGGAGTTATGGGATAAGAGTGCCGAAGACCTTATGGTAGATGCTTTTAAAGAATGTATCGAGGACGCGGGTATAGAAAAAAAAGACATCAATGCAGCCTGGTTTGGCGTGCATTTTGAGGAACAGAGTGTAGGAAAAGGGGCTACATCTTTGGCTTTAGCATTGAAGTTGCCCTTTATTCCGGTCACCAGGGTGGAAAATTTTTGTGCCACTGCTACAGAAGCTTTCAGGGGGGCATGCTACGGTGTAGCTTCAGGGGCTTATGATATCGCCTTGGCTCTGGGTGTAGAAAAGCTCAAAGATACGGGATACGGTGGGCTTCCCGGCGGCCCGGGTCTTATGGGGACAAAAAATGCACTGATTATGCCTAAGTTGACCGCTCCTGGAGCTTTTGCCATGATGGCGACCAGATACTTTGCTGTATATGGTCTCAAGCCGGAGGAAGGCAAGAGAATGCTGGCCAAGGTGTCAGTCAAAAGCCATTATAACGGAGCCCGGAACCCGAAGGCACATTTGCGCCGTGAAGTGACTGAGGAACAGATAATAAATGCGCCTATCATCGCCTGGCCATTGGGACTTTTTGATTGCTGCGGAGTCAGTGATGGCGCAGCGGCTGCAATCGTAACCAGAGCTGACATGGCCAAGAAGTTTCGGCCAGACCCCGTATATGTTAAGGCACTACAAATTGTTCTAAGTTCAGGCGAGGAATTAATGTACACCAAATGGGATGGAGCTCATGTTGAGAGCGGTTACCGTGCTGGTAAGCTAGCTTATAAGGAGGCAGGGGTAAAGAATCCACGTGAAGAGATAAGCATGGCTGAGGTGCACGATTGCTTCTCCATAACGGAGGCAGTGACCATGGAAGATCTGCAATTCAGCGCCAGAGGAAAAGTCAAGGAGGACATCGAGGCTGGCCGGTTCAATCATGATGGCCCGCAGCCTATTCAGCCCGATGGTGGATTGAAGTGCTTCGGGCATCCTATTGGGGCATCTGGTCTCAGGATGATATACGAGATGTACAAACAGTTGCAGGGCAAAGTCCAGTTGCCAGAACGGCAAATCAAGAATCCCAAGCTGGGTCTAACCCACAATATGGGCGGTTTTCCACCCATGAACATCGTCAGTATTGCTATCGTAGGATCGTAAAAGAGACTGAATCTGGGAGGCTAGCTATGGCTAATGGTAGTCTGATTACAGATGAACTGCGTAAACTGATAGGTATGACTTTGGATACTATCGTTTTCAAGGTCGAGGAAGGGGCAATTCAGAGGTATGCACAGGCCATAGGTGATCCAAATCCTCTATATAATGACCCGGATTTTGCCAAGAAAACTAAGTACGGACGATTGATAGCTCCTCCGGGTTTCACCGGTTGGCCAACCAAGGCGGGACGCCCTACAGAAAAGCTGTTCGCGTTTCTGGTGAAAGCTGGAGCACCTCCAAGGATTCTCGATGGAGGTATTGAGTTCGAATTCATTGAACCCATCGGTGCCGGCGACGTATTGACTGCCACGACCAAAATTGCCAAGGTGGCCGAACGTGAAACCAGACTGGGCAAGACCATGTTCACCACAGCAGAGGTCACTTTTGCGAACCGAAAGGGCAACGTGATGCTTAATAGCTGGGCGACAATAATCCAGTTCTAGTTTTTCAACCGCTTTGTTTTGGGAGGAAAGATGGCTAAACAAATCTGCTATGAGGATGTTGAAGTGGGGAGTGACGTAATACCCTTGGCTAAGATTGCTACAACTCGCATGTTAGTCCAATGGGCAGGGGCATCGGGGGATTTCAACCCTTTGCACTATGATGAAGATTTCGCGAAGGCTATGGGTGTCGGCGCCCCTATTGTACACGGCGCGCTTAAGCGTGCTTGGTTGGGACAATTGATGACTGATTGGATTGGAGAGCAGGGGAGACTTAGGAAACTGTCCTGCCAGTACCGCGGCATGGATTATCCCCGGAAGATGATGACGATGGAAGAGCCTCGTGATGGCGAAACCTGGTGGTGTAAAGGCAAGGTGACCAAGAAATATGAAGAGGGTGGTGAGCATCTTGTTGAGTGCGAGATTTGGGTGGAGAATGGGAAGGGAGAGAAGACAACGCCTGGCTCAGCTCTGGTCGCCTTACCCGCACGGAAGAAGAAATAAGCGGGAGCATTGGCTCTGATAGCTATTTAGAACCAGTCTCCTGAAAGCAGTGAGTCAAGCCCGTGTTGTTGAGAAAACTAATCTAAAGGAGGTTAAAATGGGAAAACTAGATGGGAAAGTGGCGGTTATCACAGGGGCGGCGCGGGGCATAGGCAGAGCTGATGCTCTGTTGTTCGCGAAGGAAGGTGCTGCTGTTCTTGTGAGTGATATTGACGAGGCACCGCTTATGGAAGTGGTCAAGGAGATTCAAGCTGCTGGAGGAAAAGCTGATGGCTGTGCCGGCGACGTAACGAAGGCGGAAGACTGTCAGAAGGTCATGGACAAAGCAGCGGAGAAATTCGGCAAAATAGATGTTTTGGTCAATAATGCCGGGCTTACCAGAGACGCTTTGATAAACAGAATGACGGATGCCCAGTGGGACATATGTGTCGATATTAGTCTCAAAGGGACGTTCAACTGTATTAGAGCAGCTTCGAAATATATGATGAAGACGGCACACAATGGCAGAATAATCAATGTGGCCTCCGTGGCTGGACTGATGGGAAACGTGGGCCAGATCAACTATTCTGCTGCTAAGTCAGGTCTTATCGGATTAACTAAAACTGTAGCCAGAGAGTGGGGACGATATGGTGTTACCTGTAATGTCATCGCCTACGGCTTCGTAGATACACGGTTGACCAGAGAAAAAGAGACGCAGCAAGTAGAGGTAGTTGGAGAGGCAGTGGGTATACCGAAAAAAATAAGGGATATGATGCTCCTTCAAGTTAAGCCGATGACGCCTGAAGACGCTGCCAAACCCGTTCTATTTCTGGCATCAGATGATGCTGCTTTTATTACGGGACAGGTGCTGAACGTTTCCTCTGGAATTTATATGTAGGTTTCAGGATTTGACTCCATCGTGACCAAGTCTTTGTCGGATACAGTTTGTCGCTTATTTGGAAGTCCGGAGAGAATGTACAAGGAGTTCGACGATGGCAAAGAGGCTTGCAGGTAAAGTAGCTATAGTCACTGGTGCCGGACGAGGCATTGGCCGAGGAGAAGCTCTGGCTCTAGCGGCGGAAGGGGCCAAAGTGGTGGTAAACGATCTGGGGGGTGCTGTTGATGGGGCCGGAGCATCAAGTTCGCCAGCGGAAGATGTGGTCATAGAGATCAAGAAACTGGGTGGAGAGGCAGTGGCCAACTATGACTCGGTGGCCACTATGAGGGGCGGCGAGAACATTGTAAAGACCGCCATAGATAACTTTGGCAGGCTCGATATACTGGTCAACAATGCGGGGATTCTACGCGATAGGATGTTGTTCAACATGGGGGAGGAAGACTGGGATTTGGTGCTCAAGGTGCACCTTTACGGTCATTTCTATACCATCAGGGCAGTGAGCCCCCAATTCCGCCAGCAGAGGTACGGAAGAATCATAAACACCTCATCTGTGGCGGGTCTCAATGCTACTACATACGGTCAGGTTAATTATGGTGCAGCTAAAGAAGGAATTGTCGGTTTAACAAGGAAAGTGGCGCGCGATATGGGCCGGTACGGTGTGACGTGCAACTGTATTCGACCTAATGCCGGGACTCGGCTTACCCTCAGCGACGAAATGAAGAAAGCTCGACCAGAAGCTATGGCCAAGTTTGAGCAAATGAAGCCTGAAGACATTGCTCCTCTGGTGGTATGGCTGGCTTCTGATAGCGCTGCCAACGTCAACGGGCGGACATTCTACGTAGAAAGAGGCCGAATTGGCCTCTATTCAGAACCGGTACTGGAGAAGCAGCTGGTCAAAGTTGGCGGATGGACGATTGACGAGCTATTCATGTTCATGCCAGTAGCGATGACCAAGGACCTGGTGAATCCAGACCCGCCCCAATCCAAGTAATAGCTTACTGTATGCAATCACAGGTGCTTCAGCTGGTTGTGTGAAAGTCTGGACAATGACAGTTACCACTACAATTTGGTCCATCCAGCACGGTAGTATGCTCTGTCGTTTGAACCATCGCTTACAGCATCGTAAGTGCAAAGGCACTATGCCGTCGATCATTAGCTTCCCGGAAGGCAAGAATGGACTTTAGAGTGGGCGAAAGAGAACTGGCACTAAAGGAAGAAATCCGCAAGTTTGCGGAAGCCGAATTACCCCCAGATTTGGTGCGCAATACTGTAATTGACGGAGAGTTCAGAGATTTTGAGTTCGAAATATCCATGTCCAGAAAACTGGCCCAGCGAGGTTGGCTCGTTATGAGTTGGCCGGAGAAGTATGGTGGGCGTAGTGCCTCTCTCTTGGAGCAGACAATATACGAAATGGAGATAGCCTACTGGGGAATACCGGGGGCATGGATGGGCATAAGTGGGATACAGTGGGTGGGGCCCTGCTTGATGATGTTTGGTACCGAGGAGCAAAGAGAGAAGTATTTGCCGTTGATTGCCTCGGGGCAGAAGGATGGTGTCTGGTGTACCGGCTACAGCGAACCGAATGCAGGTTCAGACTTCGCCAACATCCGGACACGGGCATTGAGAGACGGAGATGACTACATCATAAACGGGCAAAAAGTGTGGACCAGCGTTGCCCACCGGGCAAGATGGTGTTGGCTGGCGGTCAGAACGAACCCCAATGCCGCCAAGAAACATCACGGAATCAGTATCGTCATTGTGGATATGAAGAGTCCAGGTGTTACAGTTAATCCTATTTTGAACTACTATGGGCGGCATCACTTTAATGAAGTATTCTTCGATAATGTCAGAGTGCCAGCTTCGAACTTGGTGGGAGAAGAAAACAAGGGCTGGTACTACCTTATGCAGTCACTGGCTTTTGAGCGACGCAGCATAGCGCCTACCACCTATGGTAATTTGAAGAGAATCCTGGAAGAGCTAGCCCGGTATGCTGGTCAAACTGAGTACGAAGGCCAGCTGTTATCTAAGAATCCCGTGGTTCGTGCCAAGCTAGCTGACCTGGCTATCGACCTGGAGGTGCTGAAAATGTTCGCCTTTCAGCTTGCCTGGCGTATAAGTCAGGGCCAAATTCCTGTTTATGAGTCTTCAAGGAACAAGATAATGGGGGATGACTTGATGAGACAAGGGGCTATTATTGGGGCGGACATTTTAGGAATATATTCGCAGGTTGACCCGGATTCCAAATGGGCCAAACTCAATGGCGCCATACAAGGTGCGTATCTCGGATTTCCGGGCCAGGCGATCGCAGCAGGTACTGCTGAAATCGAAAAGAGCATTATTGCCCAATTTAGACTGGGATTGCCCAAGTCCTATTGAAGTTTTTTGGAGTAGACTTTTTGAGGGGCTATCATGGATTTTAGTTTTACGGAAGAGCAGGACATGCTGCGGATGTCGGCCAAAGATTTCCTGGCAAAGGAATGTCCCAAAGCCAGAGTCAGGGAGATGGCCAAAGATAAAAGAGGCTATGACCCGCAGGTGTGGCACCGTATGGCAGAACTGGGCTGGATGGGGCTCGTCTTGCCGGAAGAATATGGCGGCACAGGTGCCAGCTTTATGGATCTGGTTATCTTGATAGAAGAGATGGGAAGAAATATCCTGCCTGGTCCCTTCTTCTCCACTGTCGCCCTTTGTGCTCTGCCTCTACTTGAATATGGAAGCAGCGAGCAAAAGACCAAATTCCTGCCGCAAATAGCCAAAGGCGAGGCGATGTGGACTTTCGGTCTAGCCGAGTCGTCAGGCAAATATAAAGCTTCTGAGGTGAAACTTCGTGCCATGTTGAAGGGGACAAATTATGTTCTCCAGGGGCATAAGCTCTTTGTTACTGATGCCCATGTCGCTGACTATATTCTGGTAGCGGGCAGAACCGGAGAGGGCGAAAGACCTGAGGACGGAATCACCCTGTTTATAGTGGATGCCAGGGGACCGAATGTAAAGATGGAAGCGATCCCGACTATAGGCGGCGACAGACAGTTCAAAGTCAGCTTTGATAGGGCAGTGGTGCCCAAGGATAGTATCTTGGGCAAAATAGGCAATGGCTGGCATATAGCGGACTTCATATTGCAACGGGCGGCTGTGCTGAAGTGTGCCGAGATGTCTGGAGCGTGTCAAGCTGTTTTAGACATGACCAGCAGCTATGCGAAGGAACGGATTCAGTTTGACCGACCGATTGGCTCTTTTCAAGCGATACAGCACAAACTGGCCGACATGTTGATTGATGTGGAGGCGGTTCAGTATTTGCTCTATCAGGCGGCGTGGGGAGTAAGCGTTGGTTTACCATCGCTCTGGCAGATTTCTGCAGCCAAGGCCAAAGCAAACGAAGCTTACCAACGGATTTGCATCGAAGCTATTGCCGCACATGGGGCTATCGGATATACCATGGACCATGATATTGGCCTCTATTATCGTCGTGTCAAGGCGGCACAATTTGCTGCCGGCGATACTGACTTGCACAGGGAAGTGATAGCCGCAGAACTGGGGCTCTGATTTTGCTAGATTTGGCGAATCCCAATTCCTTTTCTCTGCCGATACTCGTACAAGATCGAGGTGATGAGCCAAATATTCTAGCTATGAGTCCAGTCTCAACCGTCAACACCTGTCTCTTGACTACGTAACGCTGCAGGGTAAATTGACAAGAAACTTGCAAAATACACAGGCCTGTGTTACTATGTGGGTAGCTAGGGGTATTGACAAAATCAGACCACGGTGTTAAACTTAGCAGTTTGTGTTATGTTCCCATTCTCTTTTGGCCTTGTTGTCTTAGATTTTCCCAGTTAATGCCTTCAAGAAATTGTTTTGAATAATCAGGATCGTTTCCTCTATGCATAGTCATAAATTGCTGAAGTCTTTTGCCAAGTTGCCCCAGACTTTAGAAATACCCGACCTTATTCAGGTCCAACTTGATTCCTTTCGCTGGTTTCAAGAAGAAGGCTTGCGAGGCCTTTTCGAGGAAATATCTCCAATTCAAGATCATACTGGCACAAGGCTAGAATTACATTTCGTTGATTATGAGTTTCGGGAACCTTTGCATTCCATTCCTGAGTGTCTTGAGCGGGGCCTGACCTATTCCTCTCCTATTCATGCCACTGCGCGACTGGTGGTCAAAGAAACGGGAGAGATCAAGCAACAGGAATTATACTTTAGTGATTTCCCTGTGATGACCGATGCCGGCACTTTTATTATTTCTGGAGTAGAGCGGGTAGTGGTCAATCAGTTGACTCGTTTTCCAGGCGTTTATTTCACCTTGGAAAGAGACCCTTCCAGTGGACGAGAATTATGTGTTGCCAAGCTTGTTGCTGAGCATGGAGCGTGGCTTGATTTTGACACTTCTACTCGAGACGTAATTTCAGTCAAGGTTAGTGGCAAACGGAAGATACCGGTTACCACTTTGCTGCGTGTCATAGGCTTTGAAAGCGACGAGACGTTACTTTCTCTTTTTCAAGATGTGGATAGCTCGCCCAACCATGCTTTCATCCGCTCTACAATCGACCGAGATCCCTTGATCAAAAGCAAAGCTGATGCTCTGTTGGATATCTATAGGAAACTTTCTTCTGGCGAAGCCCCCAGTCTTAGTAGTGCTCAAGCCTTGCTGAATAATTTCCTCTTTAATCCTCGCCGCTATAGCCTGGGAAAAGTTGGTCGTTACAAGCTTAATAAGAAGCTGGCTCTTAATATCCCTGGAAATTGTACTGGCTTAACCCCCGAAGACTTGGTACAAATAGTCCGCCGTATCATTTCAGTTAACTTGGGCGATGAAGCTCCTGATGACATTGACCATTTGGGCAATCGCAGGGCCCAGGCAGTAGGTTTTCTAATACAGAAACAATTTCGTATCGGCTTGTTGAGGCTGGAGAGAGCTATCAAAGAGCGGATGAGTATTCTCGGCCCCGAAGTGGCAACTCCCGCTGCCTTGATCAACATTCGCCCTGTAGCAGTCGCTGTAAGAGAGTTCTTCGGCCGGTCACAGCTATCTCAATTCATGGATCAAACTAATCCACTAGCTGAGCTAACTCACAAGCGTCGTCTTTCTGCTATGGGTCCTGGAGGCCTGTCGAGAAAACAGGCTGGGTTCGAGGTTCGCGATGTGCATCACTCTCATTATGGCAGGATTTGTCCTATAGAAACCCCCGAGGGGCCAAACATCGGTCTTATTGGGTCGCTCGCTACCTACGCTACGGTCAATGAATTTGGTTTCATAGAGACACCATATCTCAGGGTTGTCCAGGAAGTTCCTAATACTGTGGACGAGTTGGTGGGAAGAACAATCGGGGAGGACATAAAAAGTAAGGGCAAGCTCGTGGTCAAGGCCGGAACAGTAGTCACCAAGAAGCTTGCACAAAGGTTAGCTTCTCTTCGGACGCGGAGTGTTAAGGTAGTTCCTTTCGTCTCCAGCCAAATGGTTTACCTGGCAGCAGACGAAGAAGGTCAATACGCCATTGCCCAAGCTAATGCTCCTCTTGACGAAAAAAATGAGTTTGTCTATGACAAGGTTGAGGTAAAGAGAGGAGACAGATACTTCAAGGAATCAGTGGACAAGGTAAGCTTTATCGATATTTCACCAAAACAGCTGTTTAGTATAGCTGCCTGTCTTATTCCGTTTCTTGAGCATGATGATGCTAATCGGGCTTTGATGGGCTGCAATATGCAACGACAAGCGGTGCCACTATTACGTCCGGAGTGTCCTTTGGTGGCCACGGGCATGGAAAGAGAGGTGGCTAAGTATAGTGGGCAGATGATATTTGCTCCTGACGACGGCGTGGTCACTTCGGCCACCAGCTCACAAATTACGATTAAGAATGAAAATGGCGAAGAGCAAGTATTCAATTTAACGAAGTTCGCCAGAACTAATCAAGGGACGTGCATCAATCAGCATCCTATTGTGAGCAAAGGTGACAAGGTTGAGAAAGGGGACGTGTTGGTGGATAGTTTTTCTCTAGATGGTGGAGCCCTCGCTTTGGGACAAAATGTCATTTGTGCTTTTATGATCTGGGAAGGCTATAACTTTGAGGATGCCATCATCATCAGCAAGAGACTGGTTAAGGATGATGCTTATACATCCGTTCACATTGAAAAGTATGAGATAGAGGAGCGTGATACCAAGCTTGGACCTGAAGAAGTCACCAGGGACATACCCAACGTGAGCGAAGAAAGCCTGTCTAACCTTGATGAAATAGGTATTGTGCGTATCGGAGCTGAGGTGAAGCCCAACGATATTCTGGTTGGGAAGATTACTCCCAAGGGTGAAACTGAACCTTCAGCGGAAGAAAAACTGCTACGAGCTATTTTTGGCGAAAAGACACGAGAGGTTAAGGACAGCTCTCTCAGAATGCCATCGGGAGAGTGGGGAAGGGTGATCAGGACGGCGCTCTTTTCTCGCGAAAACCATGATGAATTACCTGCCGGGGTGAACAAACTCATGCAGGTGTGGGTTGCTCAAAAGCGCAAAATATCAGTGGGAGATAAGATGTCAGGGAGGCACGGCAATAAGGGGGTCATTTCTATAGTATTGCCTGAGGAAGACATGCCATTTTTGCCGGATGGCACACCCGTAGATATTGTCCTTAATCCGCTCGGTGTTCCTTCCCGTATGAACATTGGGCAGGTCTTGGAGGCTCATTTAGGTTGGGCAGCGCAGACGCTGGGTTTCAAGGCTCTTAATCCTATTTTTGATGGAGCTGATGCCCTGACTATCGAGGACGCCTTAGCTAAGACTTGGATAGCCTGGAAAGCTGGTGCTGTCAACTTTAGCCCTGAAGATCCCGGAAATGCTAGGACTGATCTGGATAAGGTCGGAGAATGGCTTGCCAGTCATGGTTTTGATGCCGCGGAAATAATGGATGATGGATACAAAGGCGCGGCAAGAAGAGCTGCTCTCTGTCTATGGCTCGAGGAACTGGGCATAGGTGACAATCATCAGCTTAGAATGCTCAGCGATGGAGACTTGGAGCAGCTGGCACAAAAAATCTATAAAGAGCGAAAGCTCTATCCTCCTACCTTTGGAAAAATGGAGCTTCGAGACGGGAGAACCGGCGAACTGTTCGACAAGCCAGTAACTGTGGGCAATATATATGTGATGAAACTGATTCATCTTGTTGGTGATAAGGTACATGCTCGTTCTACCGGTCCGTACTCACTCATCACTCAGCAACCGTTGGGCGGGAAGGCTCAGTTTGGTGGCCAGAGATTTGGTGAGATGGAGGTATGGGCATTGGAAGGGCACGGCGCCGCTCATACACTGCAAGAGATGCTCACCATAAAGTCAGATGATGTAATGGGACGGGCTAAAGCTTATGAGTCCCTTGTGAAAGGCGAAGATATTCAACAACTCGGTATTCCGGAATCGACCAAGGTTTTGTTTATGGAGCTACGTAGTTTAGGTTTTGCTGTGGAACTACTTAGCGAGGGAGAAAATGTCTCAATTTGATGGCATTAATGGTATTCGAATCAGTCTTGCCTCACCGGAACAAATCAGGAGCTGGTCTCATGGTGAGATAACTAAGGCGGAGACGATAAATTACCGCACTTTGAAGCCAGAAAGAGATGGTCTATTTTGTGAGAAGATTTTCGGCCCTGTTAAAGATTTTGAATGCCACTGTGGCAAATATAAGAAGGCGAGGTATAAGGGAGTTATTTGTGATAAATGTGGTGTCGAGATAGCTCATTCCAGTGTGCGCCGGGAACGCACGGGACATATAGAACTGGCTGCGCCAGTTACCCATATCTGGTTTGTCAAATTAGTGCCCAGTCGGCTTGGGCTGCTCCTGGATCTTTCTCCACGAGACCTAGAGAGCGTCATCTATTTTGCCCGGTATATAGTCATCTCTGTGGACAAGGCAGCCAAAGACAAGAACCTTGGCAAAGTTCAGGAAGAGTGGGATCGAAAGGTTGCTGAGCAGGAGGAACGCCTCAACAATAAGATCGAAGAATTGGAAGCCAAAGACATAGAGGAAGAGCCTAAGATACAAGAGGTAAACGAACTTCGTGCTAGATTCGTAGAAAAGAGAGCAAAACTGGAAGAAGAGCTAAAGACAAGCATTGCCGAGCTAGAAGGTCTTAAGCCGCGAAAATTGCTTAACGAAGAAGGATACAGGAGACTTAAGGATAAGTATGGTGGCGTTTTTGAAGCTGGCATGGGAGCCGAAGCTATCTTACAGGTGTTGAAGCAAACTGATGTGGATGCTTTACATCAGGAACTACATGACCAGATCCGTAGCACCTCGGGGGGATACCGCAAAAGAATCAGTCAACGGCTGCAACTAGTTGAAGCTTTCAAGCTTAGTGGGAATAAGCCTGAGTGGATGGTTGTAACTGTGCTTCCTGTATTACCTCCGGCGCTTCGTCCTATAGTGCAATTAGATGGTGGTCGGTTTGTGATTAGTGATCTTAACGACCTCTATCGAAGGGTTATAAATCGTAACAACCGCCTCCGCCGCCTGATGAGGTTGGGTGCGCCGGAAATAATTATTCGGAACGAGAAACGTATGTTGCAGGAAGCTGTTGACGCTCTTGTTGACAATGGGCGGAGAGGGCGCGCAGTTGTCACTGGTAATAAGCATGCCTTGAAATCTCTTTCTGACATTCTCAAGGGCAAACAGGGACGTTTTCGACAAAATCTTCTCGGTAAGCGCGTAGACTACAGCGGCCGCTCGGTCATTGTTGTTGGTCCTAAGCTCAAACTTCATCAATGTGGTTTGCCACGCTACGTTGCTTTGGAGTTGTTCAAGCCCTCGGTTATGCACAAACTCATAATAAATGGGTATGCCAATAACCTGAAGAGTGCTCGGCGCTTGGTGGAGAAGGGTAGCCCTGAAGTTTGGGACGCACTGTATGAAGTAGTTAAGGAGCGTCCTGTGTTGCTTAATCGCGCTCCCACATTACACAGGCTTAGCATTCAAGCCTTCGAACCCGTGTTAATCGACGGCGATGCTTTTCAGCTCCACCCCTTAGTCTGTGCCGCCTTTAACGCCGATTTTGACGGCGACCAGATGGCAGTTCATGTGCCATTGTCCAAGGCCGCGGTGAAGGAAGCCAGGGAGCACATGCTTAGTCCTTATAATATGTTGCTACCAAGTTCTGGTGAGCCTGCTACAACACTCACCCTGG
>Ga0315288_10007376_pt1 | contig 13927 bp, 15 predicted proteins | sample YL17G11_20_MG_FD_203454 | JGI IMG/M metagenome (GOLD analysis project Ga0315288, IMG submission 203454) | Sediment microbial communities from Yellowstone Lake, YNP, Wyoming, USA - YL17G11_20 | ecosystem: Environmental > Aquatic > Freshwater > Lake > Sediment | place: USA: Wyoming | collected...
ACTTCTCAGTCAGGAAGTCGCGGGATGTCTTTCTTAGCATCTCTTGTTCTTCGGTAAGAGCCAAATTCACTGCTGTCCTCCTGTGTTAAGCATTCCCATCGCCCTTCCAAGCTGCCGGCGAAGAATCTTTAACCCATCGGAGCCTTGGCTCAGCCCAGAGCGACGTCTTATGAGCTTGATAATCCCAGTCTCCGCAAAGCCACGATATTCTTTAAGATTTCCGTTGTGCCTGCTTGAAGGCTGTAACCCTTAGAGCCCAAGTATGAATGCAGGGCCATGCCCCGCAGAGGGACAAACTTGGAACCCCACTTCAACTGTCCATAGGGCCCCAAGATCTCCATGGCTACGCAAGCCAGACGTTTCTCAAATTCCGTGCAATAGGCTTTGGACATAGAAGATTCCCAATTAGGAGCCCGCCCCTCTTCCATAACCAGAGCCACCCTATAAATAAGCAAGCGTCCCACTTCAAATTCAATCTGAAGTTGCGCCAGCTTGTTACGAGTTACAAGGTCCCCAGACAATCCGTTTTCTTTGGCAAACCGTATGATGGCTTCAAAGAGAGGATAATTTCCCATGAGGCGTTCCATACCACTCCGCTCGTAATCAAGCTGGTGGAGCACCTGATAAAAGCCACGGTTCTTCTCTCCCACCAAATACCTTTTGTGTACGCGGACATTGTCGAAGAACACATCATTCCAAGCTTCGGTGCCGGTAATATCAATCATGGGGATGCGGCTGACGCCGCGTGACTTTGCATCCACGATAAATTCGCTAATACCCCTGTGCCTCGGGGCTTCGGGATCTGTTCGAGCGTATATATCGAAGTACTCAGAAAAAGACGCGCAGCTAGTCCAGGTCTTTTGACCGTTAATTACATAATAATCACCATCTTCTACTGCCCTGGTTTGCAGCGAGGCTAGGTCAGAACCAGTCCCAGGTTCGCTCATTCCCAGACCAAAATAGGCCTCTCCTTTGACAATCCTGGGCAGCAACTCCTTTTTCAACTCTTCCGACCCAAAGGAGAGGATAGCACCTCCCACCTGCCGATCACCAAACCAGTGGCAGGCTGCTGGCGCTCCATACCGTAGCATTTCCTCAGTGAGAATAAGCCTATCTATATGGCTGCGCCCCTGCCCACCATACTCCCTAGGCCAGGTCAGTCCTATCCACCCCCTCTGTGCCACCCGTTTAGTAAATTCGGGATTAAAGCCTTGCACCCAGGCATCACAGGCAGGTTCCCAATACCCTTTCTTTATCTCCTCCTCCAAGAAGTCCCGCACCTCCAGTCTGAATCTGTCTTGTTCTTCAGTGAAGCTGAAATTCACTTTCTCACTCCTTCTTCAGAGATTGATGTTGGAATACTTTCTCCAGGTTCTAGCGAGAAATGTCTTGTTATCCTTGTTCTTATCTCCCAAGATATCCAGTGCACTGTTTATGACTTTTCTGGTATCTGATGGGTCTATCACATCATCAACATAGCCTCTCTCCGCAGCGCGGTAAGGGTTTTCGTACATCTCTGAGAATTCCTTTATCCTTTGTGCTTGCACTTCATGAGGCCTATCCGCCTCCTTTATTTCTCTGGCGAAGATGACGCTGGCAGCAGTTTCAGCACCGACAATGGTAACTTGTGCCGTAGGCCAGGCAAAGACAAAATCAGCGCCAATGGCTTTGTCCAGCATGCCGTAGTGAGCGCCGGCATAAGACTTTCTAATTATGATGGCAATCAGAGGCACGGTGGCATCGGCCCAGGCAAAAAGCAGCTTGGCACCATGGCGCAGGATTCCGCCCCAATCTTGCTGAGAACCTATCAGATACCCGGGGGAATCATGAAGAGTGACCAAGGGGATGTCAAATAGGTCGCAAAACCTGACAAACCTGGCTCCTTTGTCGGCAGCATCAATATCTATGCAACCAGCCATCCACTTCGGCTGGGTAGCTACTATTCCCACAGGGCGCCCATTGAAGCGGGCAAAGCCTGTGATTATATTCCGGGCGTGCAGTCCCATGGTCTCAAAGAAATGACCTTGGTCAACTATCTTCCTGATAACTTCATACATATCGAAAGGTTCATATGGATGTTCTGGCAGCAGGCTAAGCAAGTCCTCTTTTCTTTCTGGGTCATCATCCGTTGGGATGCGATGTGGTTTCTCTCTATTGCTGGAAGGCAAAAATGACAAAAGTTCTTTGCACTTATCCAGACAATCTGCATCGTCTTCAGCCACGATGTGTGTTTGCCCCGATTTGATGGCATGGGCTTTGTAGCCGGAAAGCTCCTCAAGGCTGATTTCCTCGCCGATTTGCGTTTTAACAAAAGCCGGGCCAGCAATGCCCATAAATCCCGTACGCTTCGTCTGAATGAGGAAATCTTGCATTACAGGATGATACGCCTGTCCTCCTAGGCAAGGGCCCATAAGCAGGGCTATCTGGGGAATTATCCCAGACGCCAGTATTTGAGATCTGAATAGCCATCCATAACTTTCCAGAGTATCCATCCCCTCTTGCAGTCGAGCGCCTCCGGAGTCATTCATACCTACAAATGGCCATCCATTATCCTTGGCGAAGTCTACTGCACGAACAAATTTCTTACCATGATACTCGCCAAAGGTCCCCGCCATTGCGGTATAATCCTCAGCAGCAACAACGACATGCCTGCCATTCACTTTACCGAAGCCAGTAATGACTCCTTCAGCGGGCACCTCCCTTTTGTCCATGCCAAAAGCAGTCGTCCTATGCTTAACAAACAAGCCTATTTCCGTGAAGGTGCCCGGGTCGAAGAAATAATCTATCCTCTCTCGTGCCGACATCTGCCCCTTCTTATGGCGCTCTTCAACCGCCTTTGGCCCTCCCATCTGTACAATATGCTCTTGCTTTCTTTTCAGTTCCCTTAGCTTATCAAGACTTTTTCCAGACTCACCAGCCATAAGTTTCACCTCCGCTCAAAAAGGGGGCCATATACGAACAACAATCGCTCACTTTGTAATCTACCTATCATATGGTATAGTCCTCGGTTTTTCAATGCTCGGCGCCCTTATTTCGGTGTCACAACCACTTCTGGCGCTAATTGCAGAGCCCGAATCAGAGCTCTGGCCTTGTCCAGCGTTTCTATATATTCGGCTTCCGGATCAGAGTCATAAATAATACCACCACCCACCTGAAAATAAGCTTTGCCTTCCTTGATCAAGAAGGTGCGAATAACGACGTTCATATCCATGTCCTCGTTGAAGCCCAGGTAACCTACGGATCCTGTATAGACACTCCTCCTGGTCGGCTCCAGTTCATCGATAATCTCCATAGCCCGCACCTTAGGAGCGCCGGTAATAGAACCGCCGGGAAAAGTGGCCTTAAGCAGGTCAATGTTGCTCTTGCCTCGGCGTAGCCTGCCTATGACGGTAGAGGTCAGATGAAACACGGTTGGGAAAGTCTCCAAGATAGCCAGCTCGGTCACCTTCACTGTGCCATAGTGGCAAACTCGTCCTAAATCATTCCTCTCTAAATCAACAATCATCACGTTTTCTGCGCGGTCTTTGTTGCTGTGAATCAACTCATAAGCCAGGCGCTCATCTTCAGTAGAATCTCCACCTCGTGGTCTCGTGCCCTTTATCGGCCGAGTCTCCACCAGGTCGCTCTGGACTTTGAGGAACCTTTCGGGAGACGCACTGACAATCACTATGCCCGGGAAATTCAGATAGCCGGCAAAGGGGGCAGGATTAACTGCCCTCAGTCGCTTATAAAGCTCATGAGGCGGAATCTTCAAATCAGCCTCAAATCTCTGAGACAGGTTGACTTGAAAGACATCGCCAGCGGCTATATATTCGCGCACCCTATTTACGGCTTTCCTGTATTCTTCAGGAGTGAAATTGGACTTGAGCGTGATTTCCTTGTTTTGCCTGTCATTGCGAGGAGCAGTAGCGGCGAAGCAGTCTCTGTCGCGGGATTGCTTCGTTTTCCCTTCGCTTTGCTCAGGGCTCCGGTTCACAGCAACTATTGAATGGCTGGCGCAAAGCCAATCCTTCATCTCCTCAAGTTTCATTCTGGCTCGTCGTAACCGCTGCCCTTCCTCCATGTCAGGAAAACCAGTGGCAACAAGGTAGACTTTCTTCTCGAGGTGATCAAAGGCCACGATAGTATCATAGAAGGCAAAATAACTCTCAGGGAGCTTAAGGTCGTCTATGGCTGTGGATGGCAAACGTTCGATGAAGTGGCACAGGTCATAGCCAAAATAGCCAACGGCTCCCCCCAGGAAAGGCACAGGTGACGGGCAGTGGTCTAACTTATATGTGTCCAGCAGGTCGCCCACAGTATCAAATGGATTACCATGCTGCACTTCTTGCTTTTGTCCACGAATCAGGGTGATTTCAGAGCCGCGACTGCTCACTACCAGAAAGGGCTCACTGCCTAAAAAGGAATATCTTCCCAGCCTTTGAGGATCCATGCCGCTGTCTAAAAAAAAGCTGTAAGGTCTGTCCTTGATTAGCTCAAAAAGCTCAAGTGCAGTCAAGGAAGTAGAGACCTCTTCAATTAACGGATAGCGATTCCTAATCACCTGTGAGCAGTACCTACACTCTCTCCAGTACTTTGTTCGTGGTGAAGCCGATTTCTGCGGGGGTCGGAGCTATGGCAACCCCAGCCCGTGACAGAGCCTTTATCTTCTCTGAAGCCTTGCCAGCACTGCCAGTAATAATAGCTCCAGCATGTCCCATTCTTTTCCCCGGCGGAGCAGTACTGCCAGCAACGAAAGCGACCACAGGCTTAGTCATATTGTGACTGATAAATTCCGCAGCCTCTTGTTCCATAGTGCCACCTATTTCACCGATAAGAACCACGGCCTTGGTATCCTCGTCTGCCTGAAATAACTTCAAGATGTCGACAAAGGTACTGCCAGGCAGGGCGTCACCGCCAATGCCAACACAAGTGGATTGCCCGATTCCCAGGCTGGTGAGCTGAGACACGACTTCGTAGGTCAGGGTACCACTGCGAGAGACTACCCCCACATTGCCGGGAACATGGATTTCTCCCACCATAATCCCGGCCTTGCATTTGCCCGGGGACATAACTCCCGGGCAATTAGGTCCGATGAGCCGGGTCGATTTGCCTTTAAGGTAGCGGTGTACTTTCACCATATCCAATACCGGTATGCCCTCAGTGATGCACACAATCAAGGGCATGCCAGCGTCAATCGCTTCCAGGATGCCGTCTGCCGCAAAGGCTGGAGGCACAAACATGAGACTGGCATTGGCTCCAGTTTCAGCCATGGCTTTCTCAATAGTATTGAACACAGGCACTCCCAGGTGCTTACTGCCCCCTTTGCCAGGTGTAACTCCGGCCACTACTTTGGTGCCATATTCTATGCAGCGTTGGGTGTGAAAGCTGCCTTCACTACCAGTGATACCTTGAACCAGGAGCCTGGTGCTATCATCAACAAGGATGCTCATTTCATTGCTCCTTTGGCCGCTTCCACTACCTTGCGAGCGCCATCATAGAAATCGTTGGCCCGAATGAAACTTATCCCTGAATCGGCCAGGATTCGTTGACCCTCTTCCAGGTTTGTCCCCGCCAGTCTGATGACTACGGGGAAGAGAGTATCCATTTGCTGATAAGCCTCGACTATTCCCCTGGCGATGACATCCACTCTGGCCATACCTCCAAATATATTCACCAAGACAGCCTTAGTCCTGGGATCAGCAACAAACATCCTGAACGAGTTTACCACCCTCTCAGTGTTATTAAGCGTACCGATGTCCAGGAAATTCGCTGCCCTACCGCCGCAATGTTGAATAAGGTCATTGACTGCCATGGCTAACCCAGCGCCATTGACCATGCAGCCGATGTTGCCATCCATTTTGACATAATTGTAAATTCCCCAGTCACGAGCCTGGATTTCCAGAGGTTCCTCCTGTTCTTTATCTTGAAGTTCCTGAATATCTTTGTGCCGATACAGGGCATTGTCGTCAAAATTGAGTTTAGCGTCGAGAGCCAGTAGTCTTCCGTCGGCAGTAACCACCAATGGGTTTATCTCAGCCAGGGAGCAATCCTTATCTACAAAGAGCTTATAAAGATTTGTCATCAACCGGGTGGCCTCGCCTATCTGTGCTCCATCGAAATTCATCCCATAAGCCAGCTTGCGACCCTGGAACGGTTGGAAGCCAATGGCTGGGTCAATATAGCTTCTGAATATCTTCTCCGGGGTGGATTGGGCCACCTCTTCGATGTCCATGCCTCCGACTTCACTGGCCATCATCACTGGCAGGTGGCTGGTTCCGTCCACGAGGATGCTGAGATAGAGTTCCCGTGCCACATTGCTAGCTTCTTCCACCAGGACCTTACTCACCGGCACTCCCTCCGCGCCGGTTTGATGAGTCACCAGTCTGGCTCCAATCAATTGGCTCGCCGCCCTCTCTGCTTCCTTTGGATTATTAACTATCTTTATACCACCTGCCTTGCCCCTTCCCCCGGCATAGACCTGGGCTTTGATTACCACCTTGTCGCCAATCTCAACAGCTATGTCTCCGGCTCCAGCCGGGGTCGAAGCCACCTTGCTTCTGGGCACAGGAATACCATATTGAGCAAAAAGCGCCTTGGCCTGGTATTCGTGAATCTTCAATTTACCTCCTTGTTCCTTGAAGCGGAGGGGGTGGGATTCGAACCCACGTTCGCCCAAACGGACGAAAACGGTTTTCAAGACCGCCACCATAAACCACTCGGTCACCCCTCCCGATTCCAAATTTTACTTCAAAGCAACGCTTTCAGGCAATGTTGCCGACTTAGGGCTGAGTTGTCTTCCGATTCCTTGACCCACGCTGGTGGGACAGAATACCGTTGCTAGAACAATGGAGACTTGTATGGTAGACTTCACCACGGAGAAAGGGAACAAATGATAAAGGTCATCGAAGGTTATGAACTTAAGAAGGGCGCAGATATACAGCCTATGTTTCTGAAACTCAGGTCATATGCAATGACATTTCTAGGTTTCGTCAGTGTCGAGCATATCAGGAGCGTGAAAGGCAGCTCTATCGCTGCTTTGTTATACAATTGGGAAGGACTTCAGAATTGGGAGGCATGGGAGAGTTCCAAGCTTAGACAACAGATACTACGAGAGACAGAGGCACTTTTGGTATCGGAACCGAGGATAACAATATATGAGGTAGTACCCACATCAGCGTGGACATATACTGGACTCAAGTCATAGTTGGTGCAACTGGAAGTCTTTTCTAGCAAGGCTCTTATCCCCCGCGTCGTGTGTCAATTCTTAGTAGATTCAGAGCCCCACCGGATATTTTGGGTCTGCCCTTTTAAAGGTCCTTTCACACGAGGGCGTTTACAGGCTCGGGTCAAGGCAGAGTCAAGGAATGTCAGGCATCCTCCACTTTGACATCCGGGAAGACAACCTTGAAGGGAACTTCCTTTACGCGCAATGACTGATATAAAGATATGGCTTCGTTTCTCTCCAAGGGGACAATTCTATTTATTTCCCCCAGCAACATCGTTTGATACTGGGCAAAGAAATCACCTTTTGGCGTTCTGTATAGGAATGTATTGCGGCCACCTTGCTCGCAACTATAGCCGTTCCAGTATTCGTCATGGGCTACTAGCGTAGCTTTGTTCGTGCGGTATTGTTTACCTGCCACAACCCAGGTCATGTTTTCTGGTTCCATCGGTTCACCTCCGGTCATACTTCTGGCCCAGCCTATGCCAGTATTGCTGGGGCCATGTCATCATCCTCTTATTATTATACATCAACGATGCATTTTGTCGCTCTCTCTCCACTCACTCTTGCCGGTTATCTTCAAACCAAAGCTCTCAAATTGGCGTTGTTTTGGCGTCAAAAATCGTTTGAGATTGACTATTGCGAGCAGGTAATCTTGCCTCCATTGATTCGGGAATTTGACCTCTGTTCCAGTTAACTATAAAATAGATTTGGGCGAGTAAACCGGGTGACCGCCCCAATGCAATTGGGGAGGAAAGTCCGAGCTCCACTGAGCAGGGCGCTGGGTAACACCCAGGAGGGGAGACCCTACGGAAAGTGCCACAGAAACACACCGCTAACGGCCGGCTTGCCCGGCCCGAGTAAGGGTGAAATGGTGAGGTAAGAGCTCACCAGCAACTAGGAGACTGGTTGGCTGGACAAACCCCGCTTGGAGCAAGACCAAATAGAAGGGTTCAACTACTCCAGAGTCTGCGGACTCTGCGATAAGTTTAAGGTGCTCGGCCGAGACCCTTGGGTTGGTCGCTTGACCTTGATGGTAACGTCAGGGCTAGATGGATGGTCACCGCTCCGACTTGGTCGGGGCACAGAACTCGGCTTATAGGTTTGCTCGCCCAAAAATTTTAGCCGGGCCTATATGTGGCAAAGGACAGGGATGAGAGCCGAGCCTTGACCAAAGGGTTATCCAAGGAAAAAGCAAGGGTGAGGACGGCATCCGAGCGGGCGTAAACAAGTTTGTTAAACGAGAGTCCCTGGCATAGAATGGCAATACATGGACGACATATCCCCCCAACTTCGGGATTTTATTCTTTTTTGTGCCCAGAGACGGAGCCCAGAGTGGCCGGCTATCTATGATGAAATGACAAGAGTAGCCGGAGGAAGATTGTTCCAGGGATTAGGCTACAAAGACCTGAAACAACTGGGGTTATCTTTCTCCCTATCTGGCATGGAAAAAACCATCCAATTGGTGAAGGAAGTTACTTCTCCAAACCATCACTAACAGGTACTCTTCAGTGTTTCACCACGAGGAGGCGGCTATGCGGATAGCTGTGCTTGCCGATACTCATATAGACAAACTTGAACACCTCCCCAAGAAGATAATTGATGCCCTTTCAACAGTAGACTTGATAATCCACGCCGGAGATTTCACCGATGTCCAATTGCTCAGGGAGCTTAAACGGCTAGGTGAGGTCAGAGCAGTCTATGGTAACATGGATTCAAGCGAGCTAAAGGCTGCGCTCCCGGTCAAGGAAATAGTTGAAACAAAAAACAAACGAATCGGCATAATTCATGGTTCAGGCGGTCCATGGGGAATAGAGGAGAGGATAAGAAAAATGTTCGAATCAGACCGGATTGATATCATCGTCTATGGCCATTCTCACCGATCCCAAAACAGGGTCATCACTGATATTCTCTTCTTCAATCCCGGCAAGGCCACAGATTCTTTTGGCATTCTCACTATCGACGGAGGAGCCAAAGGAGAAATAGTCAATTCTCAATGATGATCGTTTACCGCCTTATCACGATGGAGCCGTAGCCAACCACTCGAGAGAAATCGCCACTCGTGTCGCCACTGGTGGCATATTTCAGTAGACTTGCCTTTTGGGCTTTCATTTCTTTGGCAGCGACAATAGCTGCAGCCACCGGACCGTACCCGCACATAGTACAGCCAAGTCTCTCACAGCGTCTGTATAACTCTTCCTCATCAAGAGCGACTATGGCCTCTATCACGGACCTATCCTTCTCCACAGCTACAGACTGAGGTTCATAGTGCGAGAAGTCACTGCTGGCGATAACTATCGAATTATCGTCAGCCTGGGAAATAGCCGTGCCCACTGCTCGAGCTGTTTCTAGGTCTTGAGCCAGCATGGTTATGGGTACAATTCTTACCTTTTTGTAGACGTGTTGAAGCCAGGGCAATTGCACCTCAATGCTATGCTCATGTATATGAGCTGTCTGGTCTGCCTTTATCACGTCCCCTAACAGCCTTTGGGCAAGCTTCTTGTTTATTTCTACTTCACCTAACGGTGTGCTCCAACCATCTCCCGCCCACAGAGAAACAGGATAGCCATACCCGGTGTGGTTAGGACCGAGTATCACTGCGGTATCAAATATCCCATCATCGGCAAGCTCTTTATAGGCATGAGCTGCTACCGGCCCAGAGTAATAATAGCCGGCGTGGGGGACAACGATGGCCACAATCTCTCTCCGCCCTTTGTTATTCACCCGGGGTATAGTGCCAGGTCCAAGCTCATGTTTGTAGCACCATCCGATTTGTTCTTCCAGTTCTCCGGCAGTGGCAGCGTAAAACATACCGGAGACAGCAGGTTTTCTTACCTTCATGAGACACCCCCAAATGTAGTTGCCTGATTCATCAGGCTCTCCCAATAAATCGGGCAACTACGTCTTTAAACACCCTAAACAAGCCTACCCTTCAGGCTCTCTTTCCATTCTTCTTCTGGGCTCTTTCTCGACTCCCTCAGCTTCTCCCTCGGTCTTATCTTCGCTCTCCTCTCTTGCCTTGTCTGCTCCTATTCTGGCTTGGTCACGGAGCCAGCGATGTATCTCGTCCAGAGCTGGTGGAAAGATGCTGAACACCTCCACATCGCTGGGAAATTGCACCGAGTGCTCCTCTCTGATGAACAGAAGCCCAGCTTCATCGTTCTTCAGCGTCTCACCTATCCTTTTGGCCATAGACTCATTTCTTCTCCTCGCCGCCTCAACATAAAGTTCAGAGACTCTACTTCCCACCTTATCGCTCATAAAGCCCAGCATAAGGCATCTCTGCCAGTCCGTGACCTCTTCCAATAATTCCCTCTCTTCAATTGCTTCCAAGACAGCGCCGTTATCGCACTGAGTTCTGGCAATGTGATAACTGCTTGGATTCAGCCTCTCCACCGCTTTCATGCCATCCTCACCAGATTGAAAGATTGATTCGTGGTAAACCCGGATTACCTTCCCAATCTTCGCCGTTAAATTGGCTAGGTGTTCTGCCACCTGTTGCCAATAACGATTACATCTTTCTCTATATTCATCGGGCGTGTCCTCCCCGGAATACATAAGCGGGACAAGGTAAAGCTTCTTTCCTTGTTTGAACCGTTCTGCTTCCAACCTCTCTATTTTGCCTAGTTGCTCTGGCATGGCTATCCACCTCTCATAGAAGAAATATGCCAAGCCCTGCGGCGCTTCGTACTGGCATGGGCTTAGGTGGAGAACAGTAAAGCTAACCGTCTCCCGGTGCTATCCATCAGCCGCCGCTTCCTTTCCCCAGCTCTGCATTATGTTCTTGATTTGCTCGGCAAGTCTGGGGGCTTCCTTGAGACGCTGAGTAAATACAGGGCAGCTTTGAAGAATCATCTCCTGACTCACAGAGGCCACGTTTTCCATGATCTGGTCCAGTTCACCTTTGGCTTGTTCAGGTAGGTTTGTCCCTTGCATCGCTATTCTGAACTGTGAAATATCTTCAATGTTAACTTGAACCGGAGTAAGACAGTTTTTGTACCAAGTACATTCTTTGCATCTGACAAGCGCAGTCACTTTATCTAAAATATCACCCATTTTCTGGTCCTCCTGGCCTATGTAATTCTAGCACTTTCACTCGGCACAGACCTAATCAAATTCCGGCAACACCAGGCAAAGCACTCAGCATGGCAAAATGCCATAGAGAAGGAGATCGCGGCTTGCCGTTGACCTCACCCTTGTTGTACTAATTAATTCCCTATGCTATGATAAATAAGCGCCAGTGACAGCAGGTACCCTAGGGTTTAAATAGTCCGCCTGCCCAGGCTGAAGTTGACCCTGTGTTCACTGGCACAGGGATTTTTTATTTCAGACTTCCTCTCCGATGACGAGAGGGGTTAAGAAGAAGGCGAATATGTTGAAAGAAAAGAAGGCACAAATAGTAGGCAATCTAGTCGATGATCTCTCGCGGAGCACAATTATTATCGCCACCAATTATCAAGGCTTGCTTGCTAAACAGATGGCTGATTTGCGTAACGCCCTGGCAAAAGCAGGTATCGGGTATCACGTCGTCAAAAATACTCTGGTGTACCGTGCCGCTGACCAGGCAAGTAAGCCACACCTCAAGGACATAGTCGAGGGTCCCATGGCGCTGGCTTTCGGCTACGATGATGCAGTCAATACGGCCAAAGCCTTCAACCAGTACATCAAATCTACGGGATTGTCTTTGCAGATCAAGGGGGGATTGTTGGGGGACCGGATTTTGCTCCCAGAGGAACTGACAAGCCTGGCTAATTTGCCACCTAGAGAAGTCCTCATCTCCAGGCTGCTTGGGCAACTTCAAACCCCGGTAGCAACTTTACATAACATTCTCAGTTATCCATTGCGGGGACTTTTGACCGTATTGCAGAACAGGGCTCAAACTACTAGCAAATAACAAAGGAGGAAATCATGTCACCAGAAGAAGTAGGGAAAGAAGCCAAAGAAGGGGAGGTAAAGAAAACCCCAAGGGCAAAGAAGGAAGTTAAGGAAGAAGAGGTGAAGGAAGCTCCGACAGCAAAGAAAGAGACCAAGGTTTTGACCAAGGAGGACATTGTTGCTGCCGTCAAGAGTATGACAGTGCTGGATCTAGCTGATTTGATCAAGACACTGGAGAATGAATTTGGGGTTAGCGCTGCTCCGGTAGCAGTAGCGGCAGCGGCCGCCGCTCCTGATAAGCCAGCCGAAGCGCCTGCGGCAGAGGAAAAGACAGAATTCACCGTCACCTTGAAGAGCTTTGGTGAGAAGAAAATCGAGGTCATCAAGGCAGTCCGTGAGGTAACTACTCTAGGATTGAAGCAAGCTAAGGATCTGGTAGAAGCTGCTCCGCAGGTGGTAAAAGAAGGCGTCCCCAAGGAAGAGGCCGACACAATAAAGCAGAAACTGGAAGCTGCTGGAGCGACTGTAGAGATTAAGTAGAGCCACCTAGGTATCTTCGAATTCTTGAGGGGAAGGGAGGTAACATGTCCTACCAGATCTTCTTAGGCATGGGAGGTTTTTTCGCCCTCCTGGGTATTATTTTTATTCTCGGCAACAGAAGGGAAAAGAGAAGATACTACAATAATATCCTGCTAACCCGAAGAGATATTAAGGAGACTATAACCCATGAACACGAGCGTTTCTGGCTACTCGCCTGGAAAATAGGAGGCTGGATTTCGCTTATCGTCGGCATCGTGCTGCTCACTATTGGCGGGATTCTCTGGTACTTTGCGGCCTAAGTTTATTCTCAGCGCTGGAGAGCAGTGAAGGAATCCTCAATACAGTGGTTCATTTCTTCGGGCTTGAATGCCTCACAAAACTGGACCAACTAGTATGAGTCGGCCACAGTTGGTCAGGAGCTCGCAGAGAATATCTTCTTGAAAAAAGGGATTCCTTCACGCCTCAGGTCTGGTGCTGGCTGCAAGTATTAATGGTTGAGAGAAGACATTATTGCCATACATAGCACTTGTGTCTGTGTTCTACCCATTTATCCAACCCAAACTTTTTAATCGTCCTTAGGTTCTGTCGGGGCGAATCACCGTGAATTGCTCTCAGACTCTCAAACCTCCGACACTTTTCAAATTCATCGCATTGCCAGCAGCCGTCAAAGCCTTTCTCTCCACAGCATGCTAGAACATCACAGGGGGGTGGGGCACATCCTCCGCCTATTCGACAAGGACTGCTACATTGCAGAGCAACTATTGCTTCGAGAACCCTACAACATTCTCCATAATGGTCAAACTTCTTGACAGCGTCGAGTTGATCTAGAGAGTTGCTCTTGATAGCCGCGTATTTGTCGAATTCCGTGGCGTGGAGCTCACACAGTAATTCCCTTGCCAAATCCGAGGCTTTGCTGCGATAGCGAATGCAATCCCCACAATACAGCCCACAGTATCCGATTAGTTCAATTTCTTCACTCATTCAAGGTGAACCTCCTATTTTGAGTTGACGCATTCTACTTTTGGCTTGACGTGTATGCCGAACAGTCTTAGGTTCAGATTATTTCCTTGTGCCGGTACTGTAGAGCTTCGGCCATATGGTGAGTTTTGATGACGTCGCTATGCTCCAGGTCAGCGATGGTGCGGGAAAGCTTGAGGATGCGATGGAAGGCACGGCCGGTTAGATGAAGTTGCTTCATGGCAGCGCGAAGCAGGCTTTGAGCCGCTGGTTCTGCTGTGCAAAACTCCTTCACCTCCTTGGGCGTCATATCAGCATTGCACTTCAGTTTCGTCCCTTGAAAACGTTTAA
>Ga0315288_10007378_pt1 | contig 13925 bp, 15 predicted proteins | sample YL17G11_20_MG_FD_203454 | JGI IMG/M metagenome (GOLD analysis project Ga0315288, IMG submission 203454) | Sediment microbial communities from Yellowstone Lake, YNP, Wyoming, USA - YL17G11_20 | ecosystem: Environmental > Aquatic > Freshwater > Lake > Sediment | place: USA: Wyoming | collected...
TCCTGGCCTGTTCACTGCGAATCAAAGGAAAAGAAATTCCTTCATGGCATGCAATCTAATTTCGAGATCATTGCCCGTGGTCGGGTGCATAGTTCGCCTGTCACAGGGTAGAATTGGAGGTCTGACCCATGGAAATAGTCATCTTTGATCCCACGCAAGAGCTTCACAAGTGGCGCAACCTGCGCCCCGGTGACATGTTTTTGTTGACTGTGCACCCGGACAAGGTCTCAAAATATCCTGCTCGCACGCACTGGTTCGACAACTGGTTCGGTGCCTCCTTCGAATACGGCAAGTGTTACATGATCGTTTCACGGAATGCTATGAACGCCGATGGAACGATTCCCAACATGCCGCGGTTCTGGGTCCTGGGTCCCGAAAACTTTTTCAAAGAGGCGATGCCGTGAATGGTCCCAACCTCGTCAGGATCAATCCTTTCCGTGATCCTGAAGACTTTGATGCACTTCACCCCGGCGATGCCTTCGTCGTGTTCTCCCACAACAAATACGACGATTGTTACCCATGCGATCCTGTCGAAGGTTGGTTCGAACTTGAGACGGTGTACTTGTTGTTGTCGCGGTACTATCGAAAAGGTGACCCTGATTACTATGAACGTGAGTCGGTTCTCGTTACTTGGGTCACCTGTGAAGGTCAAGTCAAGAAAGTAGAGCTCCATGCACACGGTCCTCGACCCGTACGAAGGCGTTCATAGCACGCTGGCCGATGTCTTTCACGGTATGCACCCAGGTGATACATTTTCACTCTCTACCCGCGGAGACGATAGGGTACTGTGGGGAACTCACTGGCGTTCGCCGTTCACAGTCACAAAATACAGGCCCAGTGACAGCCTAGCCTACGATGTCTTCTATTTGGTTGTGGCAATCACCCACCAGGAGTTTTGCCGTGACGGTGTGGGTCAGGTGAACTTTGAGTTGAAGAAACTCACAGTCATCGCAAATGATCGTATCAAAGAATTCACAGTGTAAGCACAAAGTGCACTGTCCTGTGGAAAAGTGATACAATTTGACTGTGGCCGATGATGAATTGACCGAGGTTGTCATGGCAGTCGACTTGCTCCCTGGCGATGTCGTCGTTCCAAGTCAATTTTACACTCCCACAAGCTACGCACCAGATTACTGGTATCACTGTCGAATTTTGATCTCACGCTCGCGGTGCTGGAACAAACGCGATTCCGATGATAACACCGGGATGGCTTCTCCGGAAGTGTTCAATGTCATCACACTGCACTGGCTGACACTGCTGCGCCCCTCGGGGATCAAGATGATTTCAGGCGATTTCGCGGCTGATGCTAAGTTCAACCGTTTGGTCAGCCCAGCGAGGGAAAAATGATCTGTGTACCAAGCTGTGCAAAATTGACGAGCCAACTAGTACCAGGCGACATGGTCATCTACGATAAGATCGTATCGTTGGTCATCGGTATCTCTGAACGCAATGAACATTCACGGTACGTGTTGTTGTTTCCCATCAATGATACCGGCAAGCTCTATAACTGTCCCGCCGGCGTCAGTGCCCGGTGGAATTGCCTCTGGTAGTGTAGCCATGTCGATCGAGACATATTCTAGAGAATCTCTGGGCCGGCTGCGCTACGAGAGGGGCACCCAGGGTCCCAGGTTGGTCTTGGAAGTCGACCCGGGAATTGCCAAGGTTACCAGGTGGCTGATTCCCGCGCATTATCACGTGCAGCCCCAGATGTACCCGTCGCACATCACTGTGATCCGCCACGAGCGACCTTCCCGCGAGTTTTGGAGCAAGTACGACCGCGAAAATATCAAGTTCTGGTACGACCCGTGGGTCCGCAGTGACGAGACATACTGGTGGCTGAACGTGCGTTGTCCCAGGTTGTCAGAGATTCGCATGGAACTTGGCCTGAAACCCACGCGGTTCACGCCGCAGGATGCCGCGGGCGGTTTCCACATGACAGTCGGAAACACCAAAAAATGGAACGAACGATGATGAAAGGCCGCCACATCCTGCCGGGCGACTTCTTGATTAAGCCGCCGCCGCTGCTGCTGCCGCTGCCGCCGCTGCTGCTGCCGCCGCTGCTGCCGATGCCGTTGCCGCTGCCTGAATCCCTTTTCGTCGTCAGCACATACGTTGTCAATGAAAATTACGGCTCGCGGTATATCATCGTGATGGTTCCGGGGCAGACCAAACTGTACCGCTGGTGGCTCGCTCACGAGGAGACATACACAATCGTGAGGGGAAACCTGTGACGTGGCCGCGAGCATGGAATGAACCCGGTTCGTTGGTGATCACAGAGTTCTCAACGTACAATCCAGGCTATCTACGATCAGGCCCTTCAGAATTTACCACCAAGAATGCTACCTCGGGTGGGTGCCCAGCAAATGGTTTCAAAAACTGTAAAACCTGGTGACCTATTGTATGTTCGCCTCTCGCGGGGGTTATCTGTGGAAGGACACCCTGTATATCCACTCAATCACTTTGAAGCGCCATGAGACAGCGCTAGTGTTGACTTCATTCATTGATCACTACGAACCTAAGATCCATCGAGACGATGACGCAACTTTCGCCACCGTCCTCTGCGGAGAAAAAATTCTTTACATGAACCACATTCAGTTCGACACTTACTGGAACTTTGTTCAAATCACAAACGACATAGACTAGTCATTGAGTGTTGAACAACAGCCTCTGCACCGAGGACAATTAGGGTGCGATTAAGTGGACGAAGGTCATGGTGACCGGTGTCCAGAGAAGTATCATACAAGGAAAGAAAACAAACACATGGCATCTCCCGAAGACACCCGAAACGAACGCGATCTGATTCTGGCCCCCAACGAGTACTCACTGGTCAGCGACGCCACCAAAGGCAGCATCGACTGCTACGTGGGTCCCTTCAAGACCAGCCTGGCCGGGACTGACCGCTGCGTCATCTTCGACAGCAAGACCAAGAGGTTCCGTCCCGTCTCTCTGAACGAGGGCACACAGGTCTTCTACACCGCCCCCGAGGGTTGGTACATCACGCTGAAGAATGCAGCTGAGGGCGACAAGAATCCCTCGGGTTCTGGCAAGCTGACGACGCCGACGCTCCGCATCGGCAAGAAAGTCAACGTGGCAGGTCCGGCCTCGTTCGCCCTGTGGCCTGGGCAGATGGCCAAGGTCATCCAGGGTCACAACCTGCGCAGCAACGAGTACCTCCTCGTCAGGGTCTACGATGAAGAGGCCGCTCGGGCCAACTGGAGCAAGTCCGTCATCAAGACGCAGTCGGACGATTCGGCCAAGTCCCGTGCCGCTGACATCATGAGTGAAAAAGACCTGACGATGGGTAAGCTGTTCGTCATCCGCGGGACCGAGGTCAGCTTCTACATTCCCTCCACCGGTGTCGAGGTCGTCACCGAAAAGGTCAACGGAGAAGAGCGCTTCGTCCGTGAGGCTGTCACCCTCGAGCGCCTCGAGTACTGTCTTCTTCTCGATCAGGACGGCAACAAGCGTTACGTTCACGGGCCGGACGTGGTCTTCCCGCGGCCGACCGAGAAGTTCGTCGAGGCGCCCATCAAGAGCGACCCCGACAAGGCCAAGGCCAAGAAGTTTCGGGCCCAGGAGCTGACGCCGGCTAGCGGTATTCACATCCGCGTCATTGCGGACTATGCCGAGACCGGCGCGGGCCAGCACAAGGCAGGTGAAGAGCTCTTCATCACCGGTGAAGAACAGACGATTTACTACCCGCGTGAAGAGCATGCCATCATCAAGTACGGTAACCAGGAGATCCACTACGGGATCGCCATTCCCGTCGGTGAATCGCGGTACGTGCTCGATCGCGATTCTGGCGTCATCAGCCTGGTCATGGGGCCACAGATCTTCCTCCCGGACCCCCGTAAGGAGGTCATCGTCAACCGTGCACTGCCTCTCAACCTCTGTGACCTGTTGTACCCGGGTAACCAGGCAGCACTGGAAATCAATGCCTCGCGGTTGGGCATGACCGACCTTGATCTGTCGGGCGGCGGCGGTGATCAACTGGGCGAGCTCATCGGAGCCAATGCCATGAGCTACAACGCCACAGCAGCCATTGCCAACACTGACACCACACGGAGGGTGATGATCAAGGGTGCCAGCAAGAGCCTACCGGGCGATGCCTTCGATCGTAAGAACAAGTTCACGGCACCCAGGAGCATCGTGCTGAACACCAAGTTCGACGGTGCTGTCTCGACCGACATCTGGACGGGCTACGCCATGCTGTTGGTCCGCAAGAGCGGGGAACGCCGCGTCGTCGAGGGTCCGGGAACCTTCATGTTGGAGTACGACGAGACTCCGCAGGTCCTGACGCTCTCGCGGGGGACTCCGAAGAACATGGACAACCCGATGAAGACGGTCTTCCTGTTGACCAAGGCCAACAAGGTTTCCGATTTGGTCGAGGTCGAGACCAAGGACTTCATCAAGCTGAGCCTGAAGCTGAGCTACCGCGTCAACTTCGAGGGTGACTCCAGCAAGTGGTTCAACGTCGACAACTACGTCAAGTTCATGACGGACCACATGAGATCGAGAATCCGCAATGCCGTCAAGAAGTTGGGTATCGAGGAGTTCTACGCCTGTTCGGCTGACGTCACCCGGGACGTGGTCTTGGGCAAGTCGACCGACAACGAGGGAACGTCTACCAAGTCGCGGCCTGGAACGCTGTTCGAGGAGAACGGCATGCGAATCTATGACGTCGAGGTCCTGGCCACCCAGATGCAGAATCCTGAGGTCGAGAAGCTGCTGGTCCAGGCCCAGCGTGAGGTCATCCAGAACACTCTGTCACTGCAAGGCGAGCGCCGCAAGTTGGAATACGTCAAGGAAGCCGAGGACCTGCGCAGGCAGGCCGAGGTGACCAAGGCCGAGACCCAGAGGTCGCTGATGGAACTGCAGGTGGAGACTGCACGGCGCAAGCTGGAGCTCGACCTGACGATCATCGAGGCCAACGCCAAGACCGAGTCCGAGAGGATGGCAGCAGAGCTGGCCAACGCCCATGCCCGGGCCACTGCAGCTGACGTTGTCCGCGGCGTCGAACTGGCCGACCGTGAGCAGGAGATTGCCATGGACGACAAGGCACAGGAAGTCAAGCGCAACCAGCTGCGTGCCGAGGTCCAGGCGGTGGTCGACAAGGCCAAGGCAGTGTCTCCCGACCTGATCGCAGCCCTGTCCACCTTCGGTGAGCGCGCCATGGTCGAGAAGGTCGCGGCGTCGATGGCACCTCTCAGCATCCTCGGAGGTACGTCAGCGGTGGACGTGTTGAAGAAGCTCCTGGAGGGTACCATGCTGGCCAAGCAGCTGGAGCCTGTCCTCAACGGCGCTGCTAAGACGTCACATGAGAAGGCCATGGCTGCTCGCGGGTTAGAGCCTGAACAACAGTGAATTGCAGGGGTGCTCCTCACGGGGTGCCCCTGCAGTGCATTTGTATCGCGGTACATGATATGATTGGACCATGGCAGGCATCACTCATGTGAACCTCGATGACATTTCGCCTGAAAACCTCGACCGCGAGATCGAAGACGAAAGAATTGCTAACGAGCGAGGCTGGGGTCGCAATGGTTACTGTCGACGACACTTGCGGCAGCGTCACAAGAACCGCGATTCTCAGGTGGGTGTCGATCCTAAGAAGCTCTATGATTGGCGGCACCTTGAAATTCGTGCACACCAGCTCTCTGAACTACACAAAAAGTTTCACACCCAGGAATGGGCACTCGTTGCAGAGATCGCGAAAACAGCCCGGAAAAAGAAATTCAAGGAAGCTTGGATCTCATGTGACAAAAATCCTGAATACGTCACTGTCGTCAACCTCCAACGTCACCATCACGTGTCGACCTCCTTGCGATCGCTCAAGGACATCATTGCTAATGGAATCGCGAACCCTGAATACAAGGGAATGCTCGTCAAAGGCGAATCACAGGTCCTCTATTCACAGTTCCACGAGAGGACTGAGACCTCAAGGAGACGGATGTGGGTCTACAATGCCGCATTTCAACGCGCCGTCGAAGAGAGGTTGAAGGTCTTCGTCAAGACAACATTGTACCGCAAAGACATTGCTGATTTTTACTATCACACGCCGGGAATCTTTTTGGTCGAAAATGCCTCTCGTCAGTACGTGATCACCAGCGACAATTGTGGTCAGCTCAAGTGGGGCGAAGGAAGGATCTTCACGGTCGCCTAAATGTTGGTTCGAGGTGGCTGCTAGAATATTCGGGTAACCTTTAACCGGGTTACCTTCACCCTTTTAAGCGGCAATATTCTTGGGTCCGGTCACCCGGCCACAATGTTCGCTGTTGATGATACAGTATTTTGGTGGGCCGTCCGCCGAAGTACCATCACCTTGACAGCCTCTACTGGCCCGCCGGAGAGGTGCTGCCCGGCGACATCGCAATTGCGCCCGGGACAATAGCCTGGAAACTGTCAGAACAAATCAATGAATCGCGACAGTTGAGGCTAGCGCTGTCACCGTTCTTGATTGTCGGTCTGGAGATCACCCAGTCGGCCAAAGGCGGCGAACTCTACACGTATTACCTGTTGACCCGACATGGAATTCTGATCGTCCTCCGAGACGAGGAACAGAAGGCATGATGACCCTTTGGCACGATGTCTTTGCCAGCGGTTCACAGGGCCCACTGCCCGGTGACATGCTAGTGATGGACCAGCCTCAGGTGGGACAATGGCCACCAGACGGCATGCGCTACATCCTGTCTGGAACGACTGCGAACTGGTCTGAACGGTGGCGCACTCACCGCCTCGACGTCAAGGTGCCGTTGCTCGTTGTCTCTGTCAGTCGTCGTCCTGACGTGTGGCGGATGATCGTCCTCTATGGTGACAGCCTGTGGTGGTTGCCTGTGAAACAGCTGGTCTCGGGTGGCATAGAATAGAGACATGGGATTTCCACACGGCCTGTCGGTGCTCGACGTGCCCGGCATGAAGACGACTATGTCACGGAAGCTAGCTGACTTCAACTTGTGCGAAGGTGACCTAGTGACGCTGCATGCTCATGGGCTCAACTCAGGTGGCGTCATCTATCGCATTGTCAAAGATAGTGTTCCTAGGTCAGATGCAGTCCGTGGACAATACACAGACTACCAGCGCTCGCGGTACCATGGAAGTCGCGGCTTGATGGGTACATCAAGGATGACCCCGGCCATCCGTGAAGGCTGGGTCGATGCCAAAAGAAAACCCATCAACCAGACACGGCTCAGTGGCTGCATCGAACTGTATCCTGTCTTTTCTTTCATGGCGTTCAAGGGAAACGGCAAAAAGCTGGTGACCTACAGTCAGATCCCAAAGCGGGTTCAAAAGATCGAACTGGTCGCCTTGGCATCATCATTTGCCAACTTTCACATCTTCTTGAACCAAGAGTTGAAGCGACTACAGGGTGACTAAGTGAAGGCCAAACCCGGACAATTTTGGGTCTGGCAGTTGCCTGTCAGCTCGGGGGATTGGGCCTTTGAAAAACCTTCACAGCAACGCCGTGATGACTGGTTGGCGATTCCTCAGGGTCACGTACATGTCCACCGCGGCGATGTTTTCATGATTGTCTCATGCAACGATGCAGGACCTGCTCACGATATTCCTCGATTTCATCCAGGCAAAATTCCAGGGATCGACGAGGAGCTCAACATTCCTGTGCCTGCGGTAGCTATCCACAAAAAGATCTGGCACACTGCTCTGCACGGTCACGAGATCTTCTGGTTGGAAGAACCTGCGCTGGAATTCTGCGAACTGTTGAGGGATTCAGATGATCACGACAACCATTCTTGATATATCCCGCCAAATAGGATGGAAGTACGGTGCCGATGTCACAGAACTACAAAAATGGTTCCCGCCAGGATCACTGGTTATCTGGTTCAATGAACAATTCGGTGATCACCGCGCAGAGCTGATCGTCGGTTGGCACCGTGACTGCATGGACCTATGGAATATCATGGTCATTGATCACGGTCATGTGAGATCGTATACTTGGGTCGTGCTACAGACCGCTCAAACCATCGAGGAATACGAGTACTACCTATGTTGACGCATGATTCATGGGATTCTCTGAGAATCTGGTCTAGACCTGGTGAAAACGACAGCGATGACCTGCCGGGTGTCTACCATGGGGGTTACATGCCGCGGCCTGGCGATGCCGTCGAACATGCTTGGCAACCTCCTGGAGCCAGTGCCGGAATCATCCTGACGGTCGATCCTGTCACAGGTGAGTGTACCATCCTGTGGTCAAAGACGCCGCACGTTAACGTACAGAGACAAAACATCACATCAAGATCACGGAAGCTCAAGCTCACGTGGTCAGTTGCACACAATGAAGACGTCAAGTTCATCAGCTCTGTCGACACGAAAGTCAGCTTCCTCAAGCCATGATCAAGAACACCTTCCGCGGGCGTCTACGATCTTTTATTCCTTCCCGTGGTGTCGGCCATGCCCAACCAGGCGACATTGTCACCACACACTGGGACAAGACAACGTTCGGTCTGGTGATCGCAGTCAATGACGATCTTGTTACTGTCATGTGGACATTGCCTCCCCACAAGAACGAAGAAATGATGACCGCGCTGTCTGAGCAGATTGCTAAAGAAATTGACCGTGATATCTTGAATGACCTGTTGGCGGGGACCAAGTGATTCGCAGCCACGATATCCGTGAACTGTGTCCCGAGGGAGACACACGCTTTTCGCCTGGATCACCCGTGACACTGTTTGGCTCCCGCGAGAAGACGTACGGGATCGTCATTTCTCAGATTGAATCACAGTGTACTGTCCTCTGGACGAAGTACCCTGATCCCAAGAGCCTTTTCTTCACGTTGCCCAATGTCAGGCTGCCTGACATTGGGCAAGTTTTCACTGCACCGATCGCCGAAATCTCGGCGAGCATCCAACCGATGACGGTCCCACGACGAGGGCATTTTCTATCACGAGTACACCTACGGTTCAGGTTCTAAGTGAAGTACAGGCCTGGAAATCTACTGTGTTACATAGATCCATGGGGACTCAGTCGATCGATTCACCTGATCCTCGCCACGGGGACGATTTCAGGAGGAGTATACCACGATTGTTATGTGACGTTGTCTGAGGGGATGGTTCAGTACATGCACTGTCACTTCATCGATGCTAATAATATCGATGAACAAGGTCACCAGTACAATGATGTCGGGTGGACGGTCCTCGCGTGAGATCTCCAAAAGTTCCTGATTTCAGGTACGGCCCGGGCACGTTGTTGCTACAGGATGATATCTGGGCCGACGGAAGCTACGATCCACTCTGGTTGGTCATCGGCACCTGTTGGTGCCAAAAGTTGAGTGGGGGGTTCTGGGAATACGTGTTGCTCGGTGGTGGTCGACTGCGACGCGCCTCGTGTTGGGAGGTCAATAACAGCAAAGAATGGTCGATCGTCACCCCCGTCTGACTCCTGGTGTTGGCAAGGGTGAAGAACCTCTCACGTATGGATCCTGTATCATATAGGGTTCTTCACCCGTCGGGGGCACAGGCCCATAACAGTCTTCTTCGTCTTCCTGCGGGTCTCTGAGATGAGGCGGCAGGTCGTCATCGACCGGTGTGCCTGATTCTAGCCTGCCGATCTGCTCACGGTTGTTGATGTCAGCTGAAAATGAATTGCGACCAGCAGGCTGTGGCGGTGAAGCCCAACCTCCTCCTGCTTCTGTCAAGGAGCGTCGGATGATTTCACGGAGTCGACCTAGTCTGAGTCTCACGGGAATAAGTAGGCAATATCCTGTGCACTTCCATTGTCGCATGAGGTACAATCAATTTCATGGTAACCATCGCAATCGAGGCCACGTGGACGAGGGTCCCAGACCCTAATGAAACAATCATTGTCCTGTGTGGCGATATCCGAATAACGCCAGGTTTTTCAGGCAAGGTTCCTGACGCTGGACACATTGAAATCCCGAGCACACTTGTTCACAGGTTGCCTGCAGGAGCACCCTTGACGATCATTGACAACCAGTATCACAACATCGGCACTGCAAAAGTGGCTGTCCAATGAAATCGCGCTTCTTCTTTTTGATTGCTCGCATCTTGTGGTTGGTCGGCATGCCGACCATGAGCCTCCGCGTTCACATTGCCGGATTGAAGGCTCGCAAGCATCAACCTCCCATTTTTTACGATGCTCTAGTTCACGATCATGAAGCCGAAGAACCTAAGGCGGCCCAGCTGCAGGACAGGGAACCATGAGTCGCTGGGCCCGCCACGATCAGACCCGTGACAAACCTCTGCCTGGACCGGAATCCCGCGGCCTGACTGTCGGCAGCATTGTGACGTTCACGTCAGAGAAGCACAACACGGGCGGTGTGATCTATCAGATCGTCGAGGACCAGGCGCCGATCAAGCCCCATACCACTGTCCGCGAGGTGACCAGAATGGAGCGACAGTGGGTTCCTGTGGGATATGCTTCAATTGAAGCTGTTTCCAAAGGAGTTCATCCTGGAACTCGCGAGGGTGAATACAAGGAAGTTCCGACAACTGTCAAAGACTACGGTGCCTGGGACGAGAAAGGCAAAAAGATCATGGTCTCAGCCTTGAGCGGTTTTGTCCGCATCGCCCCTGTATACACTTTCTTCCCGACACGGAAAGGCAAGGAACCAGTGGGCAAAGGAAACACCATCATCATCGGCTATGACGACCTACGTCGACTGCAAAAGTTGGAGATCACCAATTTGGGGTCTAAGTACATCGAGCTAGGTGAACTGCTGAAGACCCTAGCCCGCCGCGGGGGAGCAGAGGACCTATGAGTCGCAGGACGATCGTCATCGGTGACCTGCACGGTATGCACGATGCAACCGTCAAGCTGCTAGACAAGTGTAAAGTCAGGCCCGAAGATCACGTGATCTTTCTCGGCGATCTTATCGATCGAGGGCCTGATAGCGGAAAATGTGTCGACCTGGTCATGCACCGCGAGAAGGTACAAGGTCGCACAGCATGTATTCTTGGAAATCACGAATCTCGTCACATAGAATACCACGAGATCGAGCAGAAAAAAGGAAAAGTCCACGTGGACATCCCGACCCATGTAGCCACGAGACTACAGCTCCGCGAAGAACACTACGACTATTTCAAGCGGATGCCCAAGTTCATCAGGTTGCCTGAACACAATGCAGTCTGTGTCCATGCCGGCGTCTTCCCTGGACGCAAGATTGAAGAACAGTCTGACAGGCACCTGCTTCACATACAGATGTTGGAAGAACTGTCACAGCCTTTTGAGACAGGCCGTGCTAGGTTCGGTGAAAAAACGTGTTGGCCCTCGCGGACTCCCAGTGGCGGTCACTGGAGGTTCTGGACACATTTCTGGGACGGGCCTGAGCGCATCATCTTCGGCCACTCGGTCCTCGACAAGCCGTTGGTCACCGACAAGGTCGTCGGCATCGACGGGGGTGCAGTCTTCGGTCACTGGCTTCATGCTGTGATCCTGCCCGGTTGGGAGATTATCTCTGTCCCCGGTGAACGTGACTACGGCAAAGGTTACCGTGGTCGCCCGTCAGAGGAAGAGACGATCAGAGGAAACAGGATCAACAAGTACCTGGTCCACGGTGATGTATCGACATATAGCTAACTGAGAGCGCCTATTTACGGCATGCCACGCGCTTCGGTTCAGCAAGTCGTCCTCCTGATGGAGATGACTGCCAACGATTTTATCACCCGATTTGGATCCTTCGCACGGGAAGTCAAGGTGCTGAACTTCGTCAAGATCCTCGATAACATCACCGATGAGCCAGCCGGCATCCGCGATGAACTGCGGCAGGCCTACGAGGACTGGCTCGAATTGGGTAAAGGTGACACCTATTACATCAATTCGTACTTCAAAAATATCTTGACCGGTGTCCCGTCTGCTGACCTCGATCGCATTTTTGATGAGATCTCGAAGTCTGTACACGTGCCGGCTCACGCGGACACCGAGATGAAGAAGAGGATGTTCGATGAAATCGTCAAACGACTGGCAGCCCTGTCAGGCTCGCGGGCCGCGGCGGCTTGCGAGAACATTCAAGAATTGTCAAAGCCGCTGGCCAACATCAACAGCAAATACTGCGCGTCTGATGCCTTTCACTCTTTGTTGAGTGCAGCCCAGAGTTTTCCTGGCAATCCCAAAAAATGGGCGACGGGAAGTGCCAAGATATCCTGGAGCGATGCTTGTTCAGCCAACGCGGGCAAAAAATTTGAAACATTCATCGATGCTATCGAGGCAGTGCTGCAAAACATCGAAGCCGTCAAGGTCGATGAAAGCATCACACCAGAATTGATAGCCCAAAGGCTGCTCACGGGCATCAAGACATTCTCGACAGACGAGCTCTTGCCGTTGGCAAAGTATTATCAAAAGCTCGGCGTACCCGCGACGTGGCGACAAATCATCGATCAAGCGATTGATTTTGTCGATAACGAGGCGTTTCAACGCGGGGGCTATGCACCCCCAACAACGAAAGTTCGCAGCTTCGAAGGTCTAGTCGACCAGTTTGTCAGTGCTAGAATGTTGGGCAGCAAACCGCTGACAGCATTCATCACAGAGGTCGAGGGCATCTTTGAACGCATGCGAAAAAATCTGACCCTCATGGCCAAGGGTGCGGCCGGTTTGTCTCCTGAGGACCAAGCTGCGATCGTCGACATAGTCTGGCTCACTCGTTCCATAACACAGAATGAAAAAGCTTACCACGTGATCGGACAACAATCGTGGAAGCTAGCTGAAATTCTGCGGGGCATTGCTAAAAATGACCCGAACGTCGGCGAAACATCATTGAAGACCATCGAAGACTATGTCATCGCTGGCATCATTGATAACACATGGATGGGTCTCGATTCCATCACAAACATCAAAAACAAGGTCGAAGAAAAACAAGAACTGTGGAAACTGCGTGACGATCCTGAGTTCAGTGCTGCCATCAATGATCTGATCACACTGTCTGTCGTACTGAAATTTATGCCTAGTAACATGTTCTATCATAGCTTCGACAAGCTAGGTCCGACCGACGTGAAGAGTTCTGAAGACCGATGGTCTAACATCATCATGTCGATGAGTAAACACGACAAGAAGAGCTTCATGGACGACGATTGGCAATACGATCGTGTATGTGCAGCCTGGCAAGCCACACCTGCCAGCGAGCAAAAAACACTGGTGAAGCGCGCGGCAGAATCTGTAAAATCGTGGGTTCAAAAATTCAACAAAGACAGTGCTGAGTTGAAGAAGAAAATACCGCCTGAGGCACCCAAAAGCGGTGTCCTCGATCAGTATGCCTTCGCTGATCACCGTCATGGAAAAACGCCCTATGAGCCTGACAACGAAAAAGAAAGGGAGCTGTACAATGCCTTGCGCGCTCACTTTGCTCACAATAATCCGATGTCAAAGAAATTTGCCGATCAACTCGCGGTTTTCATCAAAAAAGGCCAATACGACAAAATCATCCGTGAGCCCAAGCAAAAGTGGATCTACCGCGGCATGGGCGTCAGCGAATCGTTCATTCGTAAGTCATTGAAGATGAAGCCAGACCAGGTTATGTCCCCCAAGGGACACAAGATTGCTTGGTTCACTTTTACACCTAAAGGCTCCGCCGGCGGGACCAGTTGGACGATCAATGCCGAGAAAGCAAAGAATTTCACGTCTTCAGAGACCTATCGATTGATCATGGTCGCCTCGACCACGCGAAACGAGCAAAAATTCGTGCTAGGACCTGGAGGCCTCTATGACGTCGAGGGCCTTGATACATTTACCGACGAAGAAGAAGCGATCGGTCTAGGTGAAATCAAGGTGTCCAAAATTTTCTGGCAGAAAATGAGCAGCGGCGGTGGTTTGGAAATTCCGCAACAGTACAAGAAGAAATCAAAATCTTCGAAAGGTGGTCACCCATCGATGAAGGTCAAACCAAAGTCCAAAAAACCGTTGCCTAAGAAACCGGGCATCAAACCAGGGATTTTTTACAAAAAACCCCCTCCCAGGAAGCCCAC
>Ga0315288_10007381_pt1 | contig 13922 bp, 14 predicted proteins | sample YL17G11_20_MG_FD_203454 | JGI IMG/M metagenome (GOLD analysis project Ga0315288, IMG submission 203454) | Sediment microbial communities from Yellowstone Lake, YNP, Wyoming, USA - YL17G11_20 | ecosystem: Environmental > Aquatic > Freshwater > Lake > Sediment | place: USA: Wyoming | collected...
CCAGTATCTTGGTCTCGACTACTGGAAGAAGGTCGAGGAGATCGCCAACACCGACCAGGAGTTCGGCATCAAGGCGAAGATGTTCATTGCAAGCTTCACGTTCAAGGTCACGGACAAGCCCGACCTCCAAGCCGTCTACACGAAATTCAACGACGGTAAGATCATCGAGGTGAGGGCGCTCGGAGCGGGCGAGAAGACGGACTTCACCCTCGAGGGCCCATACGCGACCTGGACGGCGGTCAACAAGGGCGAGATGGACGGCGCAAACGCAATCATGACCCGCCAGCTCCAGTTCAAGGGGAACATGAGCGCCATAATACGGTACAGCAAGAGCTTCCTAAGGCTCTTCCAGCTGATGCAGCAGGTGCCGGTGGAGTACTAGCCCCGCCCAACCTTTTTCATAAGCCCCCGGAGGTAAATATTTATCAAACACCCCCGACTTTTCAGAGCACTGGGATCTAAAGGTGAATAAAATCGGTCATGATTCATGTGGTTTGGCTTTCAAGCTCATAGCCCTCATGCTCCTGGGGGCGACCATCTCCTCGGTACCGCTGGTCCAAGCGAAGGCCGAGGCAAAGCCCCCCGTGGAGGTGCTCACGGGTGTCCGCCTCGTGAACGTGGAGAAGGTCGACCTGGCGTCGAACACGTACAGGCTCGACTTCTACCTCTGGTTCAGCTGGACCCCGGGGGAGGTCAACATGACCCAGGTCCAGGCGTTCGAGTTCCTGAACGGCTCGCCTTCAAAGGACGTCGTCTTCGCCACAGAGGCGGAGGGCTTCCTCGAGTACAGGGTGAAGGGCGACTTCGTCAAGACCTTCGACCTCAGCCGCTACCCATTCGAGAGCCACGCGCTTGTCGTCACCATCGAGCACAAGAACATGAACAGCACGGCGCTCGTCTACACAGTCGACAAGGACTCGAGCCTTGACTCGGGCGTCAACGTTGTCGGCTGGGACCTCCTCAGCTTCGACACCTACGCCGTAGAGCACGAGTTCAGCGGAAACAGCTTCAGCAACTTCGTATTCGACCTCAGGGTGGGCCGCCCGTTCTTCTCCTCGCTCGTGAAGAATGTTCTGCCGATAACGGTCATCGTCGTGATCTCGCTGCTCACATTCTTCATGGCGCCACAGAACTTCGGCCAGCGCATCGGCCTCGCCGTCTCCACCCTCATGGCGGCGTCCGCGTTCCACCTCAGCCTGCTCAGCGGCCTGCCTCCGACTGGCTACCTCACCCTCGCCGACAGGATGATGCTCATCGTCTACATCATCTTCCTCTTCAACCTCGCCGTCTCCGTCTACATAATGAGGCTCGTCGACGCCAAGAGGAACGACGACGCGGAAGTTCAACGGCAAGGCGGCGAAGATACTGGTCGTCTTGGCTGTGACGCTCATCGTCGTCCAGCTGTTCATCTAACACTTTTTCCACCGATCTTTTTTCATTAGACGCCTTTATCTACCTGAAAATGATCAGGTGCTCAATAGTGAGCGCACTTGTCTGATGAGACATCCAACAAGGTGCTGTCAGAGTACCTCAGTGACTCCCGCCAGAGCTACAGGGAGGTGGCGAAGAAGGTGGGGGTCTCCTCAGGGACCGTCGCCTCAAGGGTAAGGGAGCTCGAGGAGAGAGGCATCGTCAGAAGGTACACGCTCCTCCTCGACTACGAGAAACTCGGATACGAGCTCACCGCTATCACGGAGATAATCGTGTCCGGGGGGAAGATGCTCAACATCGGCGAGGAGATAGCGAAGATGGGGCAGACCTGCGGCGTCTACAACATCACGGGCGACTCTGACATAATGGTGGTAGGCAAGTTCAAGACGAGGAAGGAGCTGAGCGACTTCACCAAGAAGATACTCACCATACCCAACGTCGAGAGGACAAAGACCCACCTCGTGCTCAACACGCTGAAGGAGGACTTCAGCCTCCTACCCTAAGCCGGCCCTCAGACGCCCTCACAGAGCCTGATCCCGGCTTCGAGGGCCGCTGTGTTCGCCTCGGCGAACTTCGGGAACCTCTCAGCGACGGCCTTCCTCACCGACTCAACAGAAGAGCACCTGGTGATACCCACGAGCGCCCCGAGCATGACGATGTTGGCGACCATGGGGTTCTTCAGCTCAGAGGCTACCTTCTGGGCGGGTATGTTGTAGTAGCATATGCCCTTCACGCTCTGGGATAAGGACACCTTGAAGAGGTCGCCATCGAACAAGACGACGCCGCCAGGCTTAACCTCATCCTTGTAGCTGTAATAGGCGTCGGGGTTCATGGCGACGAGGCAGTCTGGCCCCGTGATCTTCGGGTAGTCTATGGGCTCGTCCGAGATGACGATGTCGGACCTGCACGAGCCGCCCCGGGCCTCAGGGCCATACGACTGGGTCATCACAACGTACCTGCCGTCATGGATGCTCGCAGCGTTCCCGAGGAGGTAGCCGAGGGTTATCACGCCCTGGCCACCGAAGCCGCCTATCCTCACCTCGAACCTCCCCATCATGACGCCCCCGCCTTCCCGTACAGGCTGCTGAAGACATCGTTGTACGTCGGCTTCTCTACGTCGACGAACTCGCCGAGGACAATCTCTCTCGTGGGGTCGATGGTCGCCTCCGTTGGCGGTACCTTCTTGATCTTCCCGAAGTCCCTGAGCGCCCTCATCATATCGACCGGGCTCATCCTGTTGAGCCTGCCGTAACCCGTCGTGCAGGGGGAGATCACCTCTATGAAGCTGAACCCCCTCTTCTCAAGCCCGCGCTTCATCGAGTTCTTCAGCATCTGGGCGTGGTAGACGGTCCAGCGGCTCACATAGGTGGCTCCAGCCGCGGCGACTAGGGCGACGAGGTTGAAGGGGTTCTCTATGTTCCCGTACGGGCTCGTAGGCGTCCTGGTCCCGCTCGGCGTGGTGGGGCCGAACTGGGCCCCGGTCATACCGTAGTTGAAGTTGTTGCTGCAGACGACGAGGACGTCGACGTTCCTCCTCGCCGCGTGGATCAGGTGGTTGCCGCCGATGCTGAAGAGGTCGCCGTCGCCGCTTATGACGACTGGCTTGAGGTCCGGCTTGGCGATGCCGACGCCGGTCGCGAAGGGGAGCGCTCTCCCGTGGGTCGTGTGGAAGCCATCGGTGTTCACGTAGCCAGAGGCTCTCCCGGCGCAACCGATGCCCGAGATGGTGACGACCCTGTCGAGGTCTATCCCCGTCTCCTCGAGCGCCTCCGCGTAGCAGTGGAGGATGATGCCGAGGCCGCAGCCTTGGCACCAGATGTGGGGCAGCCTGTCGACCCTCAGCGTCCTGCTGTGAGGGTGGTTGTTGTTTGCATTACCCATATAACGCCCTCCTCATCTCGGTCAGAATTTCGTCAGGCCTGGGCGGCTCGTCCCCTATCTTGGGCAGGAACATTACCCTCGTCGGCCTCACTGCCCTCTCCACCTCCCTGACGAGCTGGCCGTAGTTCATCTCTGCAACCACGACGGCCTTGACACGGCCCGCAAGCTCCTCGAGCTTCTTGTCTGGGAAGGGCCAGAGGGTGATGAGCCTGAATAACCCAGCCTTCAGGCCCTCGACCCTCGCCTGTCTGACGGCGCTCATGGCGGACCGGGCCGTTATCCCGTAGGCGACGACGAGGAGGTCGCAGTCTTCGACCATGTACTCCTCGACGCGCTGGATACGGTCCGCGTTCCTCCTGATCTTGTCGCAGAGCCTCCTGACGAGCCTGTCCTGCCCCTCCGTGGTCATGTCCGGGTAACCGTTCTCATCATGGGTTAAGCCCGTGGCGTAGAACCTGTAACCCTCTCCGAAGCAGGCCATCGGCGGTACGAGGCTCCCGTCGGCCTCGAAAGGCTTGTACTTGTCTGGTTTGACGATGGGCTTCTTCCTGTTCACGGTCCTGACCTTATTCTTCTCGGGGATGTCTAGCCGTTCGTAGAGGTGACCGATGTTCGCGTCAGGAAGCAGGAAGACGGGGACCCTGTACTCCTCCGAGAGGTTGAAGGCCTCGACGGTGAGGTCGAACATCTCCTGCACCGACTCCGGGGCAAGGGCGATTATCTCGACATCGCCGTGAGTCCCCCACCTGCACTGCATCACGTCTCCCTGGGCTCCGGCCGTCGGCTGACCTGTGCTTGGGCCGCCGCGCATGACGTTCACGATGACGCATGGCGCCTCGGTCATGACGGCGAGGCCGATGTTCTCGAGCATCAGGCTTATCCCAGGCCCCGAGGTGGCGGTCATAGCCTTGAGCCCCGCGTAGGAGGCACCGAGGACGGAGGCTATGGCGCCGAGCTCGTCCTCGAACTGGATGAACCTCCCACCGACCTCGGGGAGCCTCGATGCGAGCCTCTCGGCTATCTCTGTCGCCGGCGTTATCGGGTAGGCGGCGTAGAACCTGCACCCCGCCGCTATGGCTCCCTCGGCGCAGGCCCAGTCGCCGTGGACGAAGTGGGTGCCGGTGAGGATGTCGCTCATTCTTTTTCCTCCTCGACGCTTACCGCGAGCTCGGGGCAGAGTCGGGCGCAGAGCTCGCACCCCAAGCAGTCCTCCTGGCGGGCGACCCTGGGCGGACTCACGCCCCTGTCGTTGATCTCCTCCGTCCTCTCGAACACGTGCCTCGGGCAGAACTCGATGCAGTAGCCGCACCCCTTGCAGAAGGACTCGTTGACCCTGATCCTGTGCCTCTTCTGTCTGCCGCCCGGCTCCTTCGACAATTCTATCAAGATGAAAGGTCTTCCGCGGGCTATTAAAGTTTACATTTGTACAATTTTATACCTTAAAAAGTGAATTATATAGCCATTTGAATAAGAAAGTATGGGAATCATCTCTATATGGTCACATCTAATAGCATTTGTAGGTCAAGTCGTCTCCTTAAGTCGTTTTTTTCGTTCAAATGGAAGTATATATTGGATACGGGGCCTCTGAATCACTTTCCAGATAGGGGGAGTGGAGGTTCTGAGGCTGTGTCTACCTCAGTTTCTCCTTAAGGAGACTCCCGAGGACCTGTATCCCCTCGACGATGTCGGCCTCGCCCGGCAGGCTGTAGTTGAGCCTCATGTAGTTGTGGACGGGCTTGACGTAGAAGTTGCTGCCGGGGATGTAGGCAACACCCTTCTTCACAGCGTCCATCAGCATCTCGTCCGCGTTCACCGTCCTCGGCATCTTGACCCAGAGGAATAGGCCGCCCTTCGGCGTGTTCCACTTCGCCCTCCCAGGGAAGCTCACCTCCATCGTCTCGAGCATCAGGTCCCTCTTCTTCCTGTAGACCCTCGTCACCTTAGGTATCTGCCTCGCGACGTCGCCACGCCTGAAGAGCTCGGCGGCGGCGTACTGGCTTAAGCCGTCGTTGCAGATGCTTATGTTGCTCTTCGCCTCTATCATCTTAGCCATGAAGTCGGCGTGGCCCGTGATCCAGCCTATCCTCATGCCCGGGCTGACGATCTTGCTGAAGGTACTCGTATACATGACCCTCCCCGACTTGTCGAGGCCGGCGAGGGGCGTAGGCATGGGGCCCTCGAAGCTTATGTAGCCATAGGGGTTGTCCTCGAAGACGAGGAAGTCGTACTCCTCGGCGAGCTCCAGCGCCCGCTTCCGGCGCTCCATTGTCATCAGGCTGCTGTCGGGGTTCTGGAAGCTCGGGATTATGTAGAGCATCTTCGGCCTCTTCCCCTGGGCCTTGAGCCTCTTCAGCTTCGCCTCTAGGGATTCGACGTCCATGCCGTCGGCGTCCATCGGTACTTCGATGAACCTCGGGTACGACTGCTTGAAGGCGGCGAGGGCCGAGAGGTACGTGGGCGCCCCTATGATCAGCGTGTCGCCTTTTTCTATGAAGACCCTGGTGACTAGGTCGATCGCCTCCTGGCTTCCTGTGGTGACTATGATCTCCTTCGCCGGGTCAGACTTTATCCCGGCTCCAGCCATGAACTTGGAGAGTTCTGCCCTGAGCTGGCTCATCCCCTGGGTGCTGCCGTACTGGAGCATCTCGGCCCAGTCCTTCGCGGAGGCCTCCTCGTAGATCTTCTTCACCTCGGCGACGGGCAGCGACGGGACGTCGTAGCTGCCGCCGGTGAGGCTGATGATCTTCTTCCCCTGCTTCGCCATCTCGAAGGCGGCGAGGACGACCTGGGTGATTATCCCTGGCTGGAAACTAGCTCCGAGCTTGGAGTAGAACTTGGCGGTATCGAGCATCGCGATCACGAAGGCTTGTGCACCGGTTCTATATCTCTTTTAGCTCCACTACGGATTAAAAACTGACTCCAGCTGAATAAATACCATAAGTATCTCATAATACTAAAGTTCAACAACCTTTTTATTCATTCTCAGCGAAGACTCAGAGAGTCGAGGATGAGTGGGCGGCGAGACCTAGCCCTGTCCGCTTCCGATGCCCCGACTCATTGTTTTTCATGAGGTGAATGATGTGGTTGAGGAGATTAGGCTTCACGGCCAGGGCGGCCAAGGCGTGGTCGCCGCCGGGGAGCTCATAGCGATCGCCGCCTCGTACGAGGGGAAGTTCTGCAGGGCGTTCCCGATGTACGGCTCCGCTAGGCGCGGCGCACCGGTCCTCGCCTTCGCCCAGATCGGGGAGGAGTCCGAGGCGACGAGGTCCATGATCTACTACCCGAACTACCTGATGCTGCTGGACCCCCCGATGCCCGAGATAATGGACGTGACCACAGGACTGAGAGAGGGGGGAACCATAATCTACAACACGACTAAGAAGGCCGACGAGGCAGCCAAACTCTTCGCCAAGGTGAAGCTAGGGAGGCTAGCCGTCCTCGACGCGACGGGGATAGCCCAGAGGACCATCGGCAGGCCTATCCCGAACACCGTGATGCTCGGCGCCTTCGCCAAGGCTACGGGGCAGCTGAGGATGGAGTCAATCGACAAGGCGATAGACAAGAGGTTCCCGCCCAAACTGGCCTCAAGCAACAAGGGGGCGGCGAAGATCGGCTACGAGACGGTCGAGGTGAAGACCTTCTAAGGTGATTGTATGAGCCAAGACAAGAGCATGATTAAAGGGTTCGCGCTGGCGGACACGACGGTGAGGGGGGGCCAATACGTCGGTAACTGGCGTGTCTTCATGCCTGAGGTCGACTACGAGAAGTGCGTCGGCTGCCGCCTCTGCCTGCTCTACTGCCCCGAGGGGGCGATAAGGGCCGACGAGGCGAACAAGCCTGAGATAGACATGCGCTTCTGCAAGGGCTGCGGCGTCTGCGCCAACGAGTGCCCGCAGAAGGCTATCGGGATGAAGCGTGAGGAGGAGGCGAAGAAATAATGCCAGAGCTCGACGTCATGCCCGGGAACAAGGCGCTCGCCCATGGCGTCCGCCTAGCCAGGGTAGAGGTGATCCCGGTGTTCCCGATAACGCCGCAGACCACCATCATAGAATACTTGGCCGATTTCGTCGCTAACGGCGAGCTCGACGCCGAGTACATCCACGCTGAGGGCGAGCACAGCTGCATGGCCATGGCCGTAGGCGCTAGCCTCGCCGGCGCCCGCGTCTTCACGGCGACCTGCAGCCAGGGGCTCGGATACATGCACGAGGTCGTCGCCCAAGCGGTCAGCTTCAGGACACCCCTGCTCCTCGGCGTCGCCGACAGAACTCTGGGATGGTACTGGAGCCTCGGACCGGACTACAGCGACATAATGCCTGAGCTCAACCTCGGCTGGATAGTGAACTTCGCCGAGACGAACCAGGAGGTCCTCGACATGACCCTCCAGCTCTACAAGGTCGCGGAGGATTACCGCGTCCTGCTCCCGGCGATGATGAGCCTCGACGGCTTCTATCTCAGCTACAGCCAGGAGCGGGTCTGGATGCCGGACCAGGAGGTCGTTGACAAGTGGCTGCCACCATACAAGGCGCCCTACCCCGTCGATCCTACCATAAGCGACAAGTTCCCGACGACAAGCCTCCCGCCGCCCCTCCACACGACCTATCGGAGGCTCTTCGAGGAGGTACTACAGGACGCGAGGAAGGTGATAGAGGAGGTGGACAGGAGCTACGGGAAGACCTTCGGCCGGAGCTACGGTGGCCTCGTCGAGGAGTACAAGACGGAGGGCGCAGAGACGCTCCTGGTCACCATGGGGAGCATGACGACCGCGGGACGCAGGGCCATCGACAAGCTCCGCTCGGAGGGCGAGAAGATAGGGCTCGTGAAGCTCAGGTTCATGCGCCCGTTCCCGGACCTCGAGTTCAGGAAAATAGCAGAGGGTGTCAAGGCGATGGGCGTCGTTGACAGGATGATGCTCCACGGCACCCGTGGAGGCGGCGCCTTCCAGGACCTCAAGAGCGCCCTCTACAATTCGGGCATAAGGGTCCCCGTCCAGGGCTTCGTCACCGGCATGGGAGGCGAGGACATCCCGATAGACGACATGTACCTGATGGGCAAGAAGGCGCTCCAGGCCGCGGAGCGGGGGCGCGTAGAGAAGGAGGTCGAGTTCGTCGAGCACAAGTTCCAGGCCGCCGCGAAGCCGGTGGCGATGGACTGGGGTGAGCCAATCTTCCCGGGGAGCGACGGCTGCGCCGGCTGCGGCACCAGCATCATCATCCGACACCTCCTTAAGATCCTCGGCAAGGACACAATCATAATCAACCCGCCGAGCTGCAGCGGAGTCAACTTCGGCGCGGTAGTCAGGGTTCCATGGATACTGGCGAACTTCGCGGCGGGTGCAGCCTACGAGACAGGCGTCTACAGGGCGCTGAGGAAGAAGGGAAAGGCGGACAAGGTCTACATCACGAGCTACAGCGGCGACGGAGGCACAGTCGACATCGGCCTCCAGTCCATCTCGGGGGCCGCCGAGCGCGGCGAGAGCATGATCTGGCTCTGCTACGACAACGAGGCATACATGAACACGGGCATACAGAGGAGCGGGAGCACACCACTGTTCAGCGCCACCACGAGCACGCCCGCGGGCAAGGTCTGGCCGGGGAAGCAGGTCCGCAGGAAGAACATGTTGATGATCATGGCCGCCCACAGGATACCCTACATAGCTACTGCGAGCCTGAGCTACATCCCCGACCTCGAGAGGAAGATCAAGAGGGCGGCCGAGATCACCCGCGCCGGCGAGGGCCTCGCCTACCTCCACATCCAGCAGCCCTGCGCCACGGGCTGGTACTTCCCGCCTGAGAAGACGGTGGAGATCGGCAGGCTCGCTGTCCAGACAGGGGCCTGGCCCATCGTCCACGTCGACCACGGCGACTTCAAGATAGACGTGAAGCCGAAGGAGCTGAGGCCGATTAAGGAGTACCTCCAGCCACAGGCGCGGTTCCGCCACCTGAATGATGAGCAGTTCGAGATCATCCAGAGGGACGCCCAGTACGAGTGGGATACCCTTCTGGAGCTGGAGAAGAGAGGTAAGTTCCCGGGCTACTAGCCCCCTTCACACATTTCTTTCGCTGCCATTATAACTCCCCAGCCCACACTATCTTCACGATGATGTATGCCTAGGGTAATAACAAGGGAGGATGTCGAGGCGCTGGCCGTCGGGGGTACCATCCTGGGTGGCGGCGGCGGAGGCTGGCCCCACACGGGGAGGTCCACGGGCAACCTGGCCCTCGACATGGGCGAGGTGAAGCTCTACAGTCCCGAGGAGACGCCGAGGGACTGGAGGGTCATCACGATGGCAGCCCTCGGCGCCCCGACTGAGAGCGGCGGCACGAGGCCGAGGCACTTCATAAGGGCGGTGGAGCTCCTGTGGGAGGCGGGCGTCGAGTTCGACGGCGTTATCGCGGCCGAGAACGGTGGGCACAACAGCTTCGGCGGCTGGATACCCGCCGCGGCCCTCGGGCTGCCCGTCGTCGACATACCGGCGGACGGGAGGGCTCACCCGACATCGATGATGGGGAGCATGGGGCTCCACAGGACCGGCTACCGCTCCGTGAAGGCGGGCGTCAACCCTGAGGGGGAGGTCGTCTGCTGGGGCACCCTCCAGAGGACGAGCAACATAGTGAGGTTCATGGCGGGGGACACCAAGGCTTTCGTCGCCCTCGCCAGGGACCCTGTCCCGGTCGAGTGGTGCCTTGAGCACGGTGCCCCGGGCGCGATAACCCAGGCCATCGATGTCGGCAACGAGTGGCTGAAGACTAAGCCGAAGGGCGAGGCCGCGGTCAAGGCGGCGGTCAAGTTCCTCGGCGGCGAGCTCGTCTGCAGGGGGAAGATCACGGAGAAGATGCAGGAGGCCAGGGGCGGCTTCGATGTCGGCGGCTTCACCATAGAGGCAGCGGGGAAGACCTACGAGCTCACCTACATGAACGAGTACATGACCCTGGAGCTCGCCGGGAGGCGCCTGGCGACGTTCCCGGACCTGATGACGACCTTCGACGAGGAGGGGAACCCCATCACAAGCGCCGGGCTGAAGGAGGGCGACACCGTCTACCTGGCGAACGTGCCGAAGGAGAGGATCAAGGTCGGCGACGGCAACAGGTACCCTGAGATCTACGAGCCAGTCGAGAAGGCGCTCGGCAAGCCGATGGTGAAGCACCTGAAGGGCTGGCTCAAGCCCTAAGCCACTCCCTTTTCAAATACATCAAGAGGTTTCTGAAAAACCAACTTTTCTTGCCATTACCATATAAGGAAGAGTGGATGAAAGATAGGGGGTAAAGGGTTTTTTCGAAATCCTCGTCTAGTTTGTAAAATTTGACATTGATCTAATTTGTGCCTATTCCTAGCCCCTTTAGAATAGAGAGGTGTTATCAGAGGTTAAGAGGTAACTCTCCCGAGCTACGATCACATTTCCATGAAACTTCCCCGTCTCACTCAAATAACCCCTCAGGAATTTCTTAAACGAGTCACAAAAAGTCCTTAAACGCATGGAAACCTTCAAAGAAAGTTTTAAAAAAGGCGACGATCTATTAATTTGTCGCGGATCGGAGACAAGAAGAAACGGAAGACCCGCGAAGGGAAGGCAGTTGTCCCCTAGGGACAGTCGGGGGTCGAGAGACCCCTAATTTTCAAAAATAATTTAAACTTAAATGCTCTGTTTTAGGCGCGGCGGTGGCGGAGCGGAAACGCGACTGCCTTCCAAACAGTTGTCCCTAGGGGCTCGCGGGTTCGAGTCCCGCCCGCCGCACTCGGCTCCCTCACGGGATATCCTACCTATTCTGGTGGCTACCCCTCTGGTTTCTCCTTCTCGAACTTGGGCTCTGAGCTGAACTCCCACGGGAACGGCGTCGGCCTACCCCTCGGGTACATCTTCATGACCTTCTCCCTCAGCTCCATGTCCCTCGCCGTGAAGGGCTTCGCCTCCTTCTGGTTGAGGACGACCCTGAAGGGAGAGATTAACGCCTGAAGGGTGTCCGCCTCCACCTCGACCTCGTCCCTGACATCCTTTAAAAGGGCGAGTTCTGCGCTCCCCTTAGGGTAGCTCATCTTCTTCGTCTTGAAGCCGGAGAGCTCCTCGACCGCTTTGTCGAGGTTGACAGGATCCCACCACCTGAACCTCGCGTAACTATACTTCGAGGCCATTCCATTCTCACCAAGATCCCTGATGCGGAATCCCGACCTATACACGTTATCTTCCCAAACATCTAAAGCCTTAAACTGGTCGAGGCGATATTCTCCGAGGAAAAGGCATGGTCCACATCGCAGTCGTCGGAAACGGAAGAATCGGCAGGCCGACGGCCTACACCCTCTTCAACGAGAGGCTCGCAGATGAGCTCTCGCTGGTCGACGTTAAGTCGGGGCAGGCATGGGCCTTCGGCGAGGAGCTCAGGCACGTAGCTGCGAGCCTCAGGTACGACGTCAAGATCAACACCTACGACGAGGACGAGGGGCCGGAGGGCGCGGACCTCGTCGTCGTCTGCGTGGGCAAACCCCGGCTGCCGGGCGTCAAGATGGACCGCCGTGACCTCGTCGCCGAGAACGCCGTCATCGTCAACATGCTCGCGGAGGTGATGCCGCCGAGGAACCCGAGGGCGAGGTGGGTGATAGTCTCCAACCCCGTCGACGCGATGGCGACGATGTTCAAGAAGGTCTCAGGCGCACCGTTCGTCATAGCCACAGGCGACCATCCCGACACCCTCAGGCTCAGGGCCAAGATATCCGTGGACCTAGGCGTCCCCGTATCAAAGGTGGAGGGCTTCGTCGGCGGAGAGCACGGCTCCCTCGCGTTCCCCCTCTGGTCGACCGTCAGGATCGCGGGGAAGCCCCTGGACGACTACCTTAGGAAGACGGGGAAGAGCCTCGACAGGGAGGCAGCCGTCAAGTACGTTCGTGGCATCTCGAAGCAGGTCGTCGACATAATCGGCGGCACAGAGGTCGGCCCTGCTGCAGGCTTCCGCGACATAATTAGGTCGATACTACAGGACAGGAAGGAGATATACAGCTGCGCGGACTCCCTGAAGCTCCCGGGCGTGAAGGAGGCTGTGAACGTCAGCGTCCCGACCCACGTGGGGAAGCGGATGGGGCCGAACCTCTGGGACGAGCTCACCGACGAGGAGCACGCCAACATCGTCGAGGCGGCGAAGGCGATCCACGAGAACTACCTCATAGGCATGGAGTCAGTGGGGAAAGCCTGAGAGTTCACCCGATTTTTAACCCCGCAGGGATTGGGTCCAAGCACAAGCCTTCACGGCTAACCTGACACCCTGATGACAACTGTCTTCCCAAGACACGATATGCGGAAATCCCCGACCCTCGTGGCTTTGAAGGGGATTTTGAAGAAACTGTACCTGCCATTTGCAGGTACTTCTATTTGAAACCCTCTGACATAATCTACGTTAACTTGGGTCGCCACCGGTTTCGGGTCATCCACATAGTTCCCGCTGACGGCGAAAAAATAGATGGGATCTAGATATACGGCGGTGGATCTCTCGTTCACGAAGAATATGGCAGCTGTTATCGTATCCCCTACCCTGTATTCCTGCTTGTCAGGGACGACTTCCACAACGATATCCTCAAGGGTAACTTTACTTGGAGCCTTACCAGTCAAAAAACCGAAGCCGATTAACGCGACCGAAAGAACCGCGACGACTGTAAGAAACCGCCTCCGCTCCAAACCCCATCAAGACTAGAGGACTTCCATATTTATTTGAAACCACGTTTTAGAACACCTTCGGAAGGTAGCAGTATAGATTAAACTCTTTAGCTAGTCCAAGCTCATTCAGAGTCAGGGAACGTGTTTTGGTCTTCGACATTCTTATCGTGAACGGCCACGTCCTGGACGGCTCAGGAAACCCATGGTTCAGGGCCGATGTCGGCATAGTCGGCGACGGGATCGAGGCCGTCGGTAGGCTGGCGAAGGAGAAGACTGAGAGGAGGATAAACGCCGAGGGGCACGTCGTGGCTCCGGGCTTCATCGACATACACAGCCACTCCGACATGCCGCTCCTCGTCGAGCCGCGGGCGGAGAGCAAGATACACCAGGGCGTCACCACGGAGGTGGTTGGAAACTGCGGCAGCTCTGCCGCCCCGATGAATAGAGCCGTCAAGGCGTACCGTGAGAAGTACTCCAGGAACGCCGTCGGTGACGACTTCCAGTTCGACTGGCAGACGATGGCGGACTACCTCGCGAGGCTCGGCAGGCAGGGAGTCGCCGTCAACGTCGCTCCCCTCGTCGGCCAAGGCACCGTCAGGCACAACGTCATGGGCTACGAGGCACGCGAGCCCACAGACTCAGAGCTCGGGAAGATGAGGAGGCTCGTAGACGCAGCCATGAGGGACGGCGCCTGGGGCATCTCAAGCGGTCTAATCTACCCGCCCAGCGTCTACGCGAAGACCGACGAGCTCATCGAGCTCGCTAAGGTCTCCGCCAAGCACGGCGGCCTCTACGCGAGCCACATCAGGGGCGAGGGCGAGACCCTCCTCGACGCCGTCAAAGAGGCCGTAGAGATAGGTGAGAAGAGCGGCGCACCGGTCCAGATAGCCCACTTCAAGGCGTCAGGCAAGGAGTTCTGGGGAAGGACGAAGGAGTCGCACAGGCTCGTCGAGGAGGCACGCGCAAGGGGCGT
>Ga0315288_10007383_pt1 | contig 13919 bp, 10 predicted proteins | sample YL17G11_20_MG_FD_203454 | JGI IMG/M metagenome (GOLD analysis project Ga0315288, IMG submission 203454) | Sediment microbial communities from Yellowstone Lake, YNP, Wyoming, USA - YL17G11_20 | ecosystem: Environmental > Aquatic > Freshwater > Lake > Sediment | place: USA: Wyoming | collected...
CAGGGTGGGGCGATCCTTGCCCGCTGGGAAGCCGAGGGCGGTAGGACCAGCCCGCTCGGCATGCCGACGTCACCGGAAGCCTCCGGCGACGGGCCCACCCGCTACTCCACCTTCGAGCGCGGCGCCATGTACTGGTCGCCGGAGATAGGTGCCCAACCGCTGACGGGCGCCATCTACGAGGCGTGGGCCTCGCTGGGATACGAACGCGGCGCACTCGGGCTGCCGACCAGTGGTGAGATCGCCGAGCCGGAATGGATCGTTCAGAACTTCCAGCACGGCACGCTGAACTTCGATCGCCAGACACACAACGTCGTTCGGGTGATCGACGGGGTGAGCCTGGTGCTGCCGCCGCCTCCGGCCGATGGGCCGCCCACGCAACTGGAGAGGTTCAGCCGCATCCAGCCGGGCTGAAGCCGGGTGCGGTGCGTTCGGACTAGAGCGTTACGTGCTTCTCCGCGCACGCATCTGACACCGCGGCGAGGATGTCCTGGGGACGCAGAGTTTCCAGGTCGGCCACGGTCACGGATCCGCGATCGGTACGGTGCTGTGCTGCGACCCGCGAGTCACGCAGGCGCTCAGCGCGTTCTACGACGTTGCGGGCGAAGCGCCCGTTCTGCATCAGGTCGATGCCGTGTGTGCCGTCGGGAGCCACGTAGGCCCGCAACTTCTGGCAGATGGAGTTCAGCGCAGCCCGGGCATCGGGGTCCATGACGGTGGCTCTCGGTCCGCCGTACCGGGTCGCGATCTCGACCAGATCAGCCGGGCTGTAGGAGTCGAACCGAAGCTTGCGGTTGAAGCGGCCCGCCAACCCGGGGTTCACTTTCAGGAACTCGTCGACTTCGCGCTCGTAACCCGCTCCGATGAAACAGAAATCGAAGCGGTGCACCTCGAGCGCGGTGAGAAGTTGGTTCACCGCTTCCATTCCGATCATGTCGGGCCGGCCGTCATGATGGCGCTCGACCAGCGAGTAAAACTCATCGAAGAACAGGATGCGCCCAAGCGAACGATCAATCAGCTCATTGGTTTTCGGCCCGGATGAACCGATGTGCTCGCCGCAGAAGTCAGACCGTTTCACCTCGATGATCTCCGGGTTACGCACGATGCCAAGTCCCGCATAGATTTTCCCCAGCGCTTCAGCGGTGGTTGTCTTGCCGGTGCCGGGCGGACCTACGAGGAGCATATGATTCGTCTGGTTGGTAACCGGCAGGCCGTGGGCCAGTCTAAGCGCTCGTACCTCGATCCGGTCCTCGATCTCGGCGACTGAACGCTTGACCTCGGCCAGACCAACCTGGTTGTCGAGAAGGGCTCGGCCCTCAACCAGGAGTTCGGCCCGACGCTCCTGGTTGTCCTCTTCGGCGCGGGCTTCCTCGGAGCGCTCCGTGGTCACGTCCCATTTATTCGTGCGACTGTTGATCGCCTCCTCGTCGGTGACGACGAGTTGAATCCGGGCATCCGAAAGAGCCTGCTTCGCCGATTCGATCAGCACCCCGTTGACAGCCGCCTTGGACAGCCACACCTGGGCCTGCGCCTCATCGCCGAGTTGGCGGTGCGCCATTCCTCGCACATAAGCCAGATCAGCTGCAATCAGGGGGAATTCGCCGGGTTTGATAACAGCAGCGACAGTCTCGGCGAGGCTGCGGCGGACGGTGGCGGACGACTCATGGGCGTCGGTGCGCAGGTCGACGCGGTCGGCCCAGTCCAGGGCTACCCGTGCCTGCCCCAGGTGGGCGGCAGCGTGGGCGGCCAGCGCGTTGGTGCCTCCGGTCACCGCCGACATGATCAGCGCCTGGGGCGGCAGTACCCTGGCCGCCTCGGCGATGACGTCCGGCCACCGTTGCGTCGCGAACATCAGGTAGGCGCGAACATACTGGCACCACTGATGGTTCTCCCAGCCGTCGAGCAGGGCCGGGTCATCCAAGACCGCTTCGGCCTTCTGGAACTGTTTGTCGTCGACCAGAGCGCTGACGAGCGCGATACCTACGTGGGACGCCTCGGTCACCGTGATCGACAGGTAGGGCCCGGCCTTGATCGGAGCGGCCAGTCGTACGCCCAGGCGGTTCGACTCCCGATGCAACCTCGTGCCGAATGCCTGCAAATGCTCGAGAGTGGCCAAGCCGTCGTCGCCTGCCGCGATTCGGCCCAGCCAGGCGTCGGCCATCGCCGGGTCTGTCTCGGTCGCCTCCCGAAAGAGCCTGCGTGCCGCCGCCGGGTCGGTGTCGAGTGCGGCGATGGCGTGGTCGAAGTGCCGGCGGGCGGTCACACTTGCAGTGCTGCTGGCCATGCCTTAGTCCGCCATCTCCAACTCGGCATCGAACGTGACCGAATCCATTGACACGTAACGATTCTCGGCTCGAAAGAACTCCACGTCAACGGAGACAGTCCGCCCCGCCATAGTCACATCGACGGTGTCCGGTCCGGTCTGCGCCACAACGACGTCGGCCGACGGGCGCACCGCCCCACCGGAGTCGCCAACTGAGATCACCGTGGTGGGTCGTGGCGCGGGCGCGACGGTTCCGTCCAGCACGCTGACGGTGGTCCCGGGTACCGGGCGCGGATGCTCGATCACCGCAACGTGCGGCATCCGGACGCTATTCCAGCGACCCAGGTTGTTGGTGTGGACGGTAATCCGCTCACCCGCCGCAGCGGTCCGGATGATGATCCGTTTGGCAATCGGGTCGTCGGCGGCGATGTGGACGCGGCTCTGCTCGCCGGGATCGTTGATCGGCAGGAGCATGCGGTCACCACCGCTGGTCTTGCCCAGCAATACGCCCGACGGCCCGACCGGAATGACGGTGGGCCGCCGAAGCGGCCCGGTGGCCAGCCCGCGGATCAGCGGCCGCGGAGCGCACAGGTTGGCTTCGATCGCCTGGGCCTGTTCCCCGGGAAGGGTCTGCAGCGCGACACTCGGCGGGGCGGTCGGCGGCTGCGCGGTGCGCACCGTGACGGTTGCCGACGCGCGGCCGTCCGGAAGGAGCGTGATGTTCTGGATGATGCCGTCAGCCCGCAGCGACCACACCTGCGCCAGAGCGTCTGTAGTGATGTCAGCGGGCGCGTAGGCGTAGGTAGTCTGCCATCCGGCGTCGCTGCGGACGCTGTTCCAGCGGCGGTTACGCGGCTCGAGCGCGGTACGGCCCAGCCGCCCATCCAGGTCCACGATGTCGGTGGCCGTCGCCACCCTGGCGCGGATTCCTTTGCGGCGCAGCATCATCGCGATGCGTTGTCCGGCAGCCAGTGCCGCGGTTCCAACCGTCGACCGCCACTGCAACGCGTCGCCGTTCTCGAGGGCGCGGATCCTGATGACCAGCCATGTTTCTCGCTGACCGGCGTAGGGCGGTGTTCCGATCAGGGTGTCGTACACCCGTGAGTAGTCCCCGGTGGCGCGGCGCCGCGCGCCGGAACTGATGACTGAGATCGACTCGATCGTCAATCCAAGGCTCTGGTGCATCGCCGGTACCAACTCGCTGATCTCGAGCGCATTGTCCGTCTCGGTAGCGGTCGAACCCCTGAGATAAGTCGGCTGGTGTGGCCTTCCGAGGATCTGCACGGCGATCACGGCAATGTCGTCCTGATAGCGCACCCCCCCTCCGGAGCGATCGTTGGCAACGGTCAGCGGATCGGTGAGAACAATCGGCCGGTTACGGCGCAGATACAGCGAGGCCCATGACCACAGCGGCTGACGCCGCCAGGACACCACCAGTAGACCCAGACCGAGCACCAGACCTGCAGTGGCACCGATGAATCCGCCAACACTCCAGCCGACCAGTCCGAAGACGAAAACCCCGGCGAGAACGGCCAGTCGGATCATCTCTTTCATCCCGCCCTCCTCGCGCGGGCGGCAAGGCTTGCCAGCACGACCGCCCCTGCAACGACTCCGGCGAACCCCAGAGCGACGGTCCGTGCCCGATGATCGGGCGGCTGCGGAGCGGGCGGCGGCACGAGGACACGAGTCTGCGCGTCGGGGGCCAGCCGATCTCCGGGCGGGACGTTGAACGTCAGGGCGGCCACCGGATCGACTACGCCGTAGCCGACCTGGTTGTCGACGCCGCGCGGCGGGTTGTGGGAGGTCTGCAGAATGCGGTTGATCACCTGGTGCGCAGTCAATTCCGGGTACTTCGCCCGCACCAGGGCCGCGACACCACTGACGTAGGCGGCGGAGTAACTGCTGCCCCAGAACGGAATGTTCTTCTCCCCGGGCCGCACCGGCGGATAGGCGTTGACCGGACCGCCGGTCTGTGGCGACAGCCCCATGATGCCGACGCCGGGCGCGGCCGCCGCCACCCACGGCCCGGCCAGACTCTTGCCCATCGGTGCGCCGGTGTTGTCGACCGAACCTACCGAGAGCACGTAGTCGGAGAACCACGACGGCGACGAAACAGTCTTGACATGCCGCCAGTCACGCGGGTCCTTGGTATCAAGCGGATCGAACACCGGGTTCTGCGCGCAACCGTCCTCCCCCTCGTTGCCGGCCGCGGCAACGACGACGGCGTCCTTCGCCGTGGCCGCGTACCAGACCGCCGCACCTATCGCGCGCTGGTCGAGCGGGTCCGCCGCGGAGACGCAGGCCGTGACGCTGACATTGATCACCTTGGCCCCCGCGTTCGCGGCGTGCACGATGGCCTGCGCCAGAGTCGCGACGGTGCCCGCCTTCCGGCGCGATTCAACATCGCCGGGACCGGGGTTCGCCGCTTCGTAGGCGCGCGAGGACTGCCGGATCGAGATCACCGTCGCGTGCGGTGCCACCCCGGCGACTCCATCCGGCGCATCGGGGCCGGGCGGGGGCACCTCGGGGTTGTCCGTGCCGTTCGGCTCTGGATCCCCCGGTCCGTTCGCCGGCTGGTCTACCGCCTGGTCGGAGACTGTCTGGTCCCCCGTTGACTCCGGCAGCGGCGGCGGGAGTTGTTCCGGCGCGGGGGGCGGCGGGACCGGCGGCGGCTCGGGACTGCCCGGGGGCAGCGGCCCACTCGTTACGGGAGGCCCACCGGCCGGCGGCGGGAAGGCCGGCGTCCGCGGCATCGGCGCCGGCATCGGGGCGCCCCGGGGTGCGGCTGTGATCAGAGATGCCACGACCGTGCCGTGGGCGTCGCAGTCGGTCAGACCGTCGCCACCCATGATGTAGTCACCGCCGGGCACCACGGGCAGCCGTGGGCTCGGGTTGACACCGGTGTCGATCACCGCAACGGCCACACCGTTGCCGGTCGAGTACTGCCAGGCCTTGCTCACGTTCAGCATGGCGAAGCCGGGAGCGGGCAGGCCGGCGTTGGGTTCGGCAACAGTGATGGTGCGCGCGCAGATATTGCTCTGCCTCATCGGCTGATCCGGTCCGGGGGTGCCGTCCGGCGGAACGAGTGCGGGGTCAATGGAGGGCGGTTCGATCGCCAGGGCGGTGGGCGCGTTCGACAGCATGCCCGTCAGCAGAACCGTCATCGTCGCGGCGACGATTCGGCCGCTCCCGACGAACGTCATCGCATCCTTACCCAGTTGAACAGACCACCGACCCACGCTGCCAGCGGCAGCGCCACCACGATCGCGGCCAGCTCACACCACTCTGCGACCATCCGCACCAACGGGGTGAACCGGGTGACCGGTATCAGCAGTGCTGCCGCCAAACCCGCGCCGGCGAATGCGGCCAGCACGAGGGTTCCCCACAGCAGGGATGCCACGGCGTCCGCCGGGGAGTGCAGGACGTAGCGGGCGACCCCGCTACAGACGGCGGCCGCCGCTCCGCAGACCAGAGCCACCGCCTGGCGCCGGTCGGCGAACGCACGCCCGCGACTGATGAAGACGAGTACGAACAGCAGTGCCAGCACCACCGTGGCGGTGCTTCGCGGTTTACCGGGGACAAGAGTTGCCCACACAGCTGCCGGCAAGGCGATCGCCGCCGCCACGCAGATACCCGTCAGGACGCTGTTGGCCCGGCGGGCCGCTTCGGCGATCACCGCCCCGCGGGGGGTGGCGTCGGAATTCGGCTCCTCGTCGACATCCTCATCGACCGGCGCCACCGCGTCCACCGGCATGCCATCGCCGCGGTGGAACAGGTCTCGACCGGTGATGGAACCGAAGTGCGGCGGCCGTATCCGCGCCACCCACAGTGCGATGGTCGGCCCCGCGCTGAGGAGAACGAGCAGGACGATCAGCGTGCACATTCCCAGGCGTTGCGCCGGCATGGGCTGCCACATGCGGACCCCGGCGATCAGCCCGCCGATGGCGCAGAGGGTCACCATCGTCGCCGCGCCGGTGACGTGGCGCCCGGTTATCGCCACCAGTCCACAAATCAAGACGGCGGCCGCCAGTGCGGCGATGAACAGGTGGGCGCCGCCGAGCCGGCCCGGAGCCGCCGCCGCAACGCCGAAGGCTAACAGCGGAGTTGCCAACCAGGCCAGTCCGCTCGACAGCTGCCACCTGTCGGGCCACGACTTCCACACTGAGAACGCACCGAACGCGAGGGCCGCGCCGAGAACCAGTGCGACGGCCGCGCTGGCCCAGGAGTCGGTATTCGCGCGGGTGCGGACGGCGAGTACCAGCGTCGTGAGGACGATCCCTGCGAGGATTCCCACGGCCGTCATCACCGCGGTATGCGGGGTAACCGGAGCGAACAGTGTCCTTCCCACCCGAGCCAGACCAGTTGACAACGATTCGTACTGCGGCTCGAAGGATTCGCCACGCTCGGCTGGAACCAACAGCAGAGTGGCCCCGTCTTCGATGCCCAGTTCGTCGAGCGTCTTCGTGGCGTCGAGCCGGGTTCCGTTGGCCCGCTGAAGCTCGTAGGCGACACCCGCGTCGAGGGACGTCACGCCCCGGCGCTTCAAGTCGTCGTTGAGCAGTTCGACGATGTTGTCGAGAAACACCTCGACCGGCACTGAAGCCGGATAGACCTGCGAGACGAGGTGCTCACCGCAGATCACCGCGACGGCGCACCGTGCCGGGAACGAGACGGCGGTCATCACCGCGGTCTGCCGGCTTCGGGCACGTACTTGTCCGCGAGTGCAGCGGTGATCTCGAAGAGCCGCAGTCTGGTCTTCTTCTGCAACTCGTTGGCCGTGTCGATGATCCCGCCCTTGGCCAGGTGGGGGTCATACGGCATGAACTCCACCGTTGCCCCGGACTGGCTGAACCGCTCGTTCAGGTATTCCCGCGCGTCTTTGTCGTTGCAGTTACGGCTGTCATTGATGATGACCATGCTTCGCGACACCAGTTCGTGGTACCCCATCGAGCGCAGTAGGTCGATTGAGCGCGTGACCGGCAGCGAAGTGTCGGCGGTCAGGCCGGAGACGAACACGATGGTGTCGCAGGAATCCAGCACAGCCTTCATCACCGGGTGTTCCAGGTCGTCGGAAGTGTCTACGAGGATGACGTTGTGGGTGCGACGCAGCCGCGACAGGACTCCGTTGAACATGGCGGGGACCAGCGGTCGCGGCTGGTCTGACGCACGGTTTCCGGCTAATACGTCGAGGCCGACATTGTTCTGCCCCAAGTGCTCCCGGACATCGGCGTAGCCTTGGACGTCGGTGTCGTTGAGCACGGCAGCGTAGTCGCCGGGGGGAGCCTCGTCGATCCGTCCCGCAAGTGTTCCGAATCCCGGGGCGGCATCGATGGCCACCACATTCTCCGGACGGCACTGGCGGAAAACTCCGCCGACGCATGCTGTCATCGTGGTCTTGCCGACTCCGCCCTTCCCCGAGACGAAGCCGATCACGTACTGCTTGCGGATATGCCGGCGGATACGGTCGCGGAGTTCGCGGTAGTGCCGTTCCGTCGGCGACTCGCCGGGATTGACGTGCTTGAAAGAGGCGCTGTGGACAGCCTTACGCCATCCCGAACCGGGCGGAATCTTGCGCGGCGCAACCATGTCCGAGATACGCAACGTTCCAGAGACGGACTCGTTGGTCACTACACGACCTTTCTGTAGGAATACCAAGGTTCTTGGGCGGGAAGGGATCGCATCATCGTCAGCACCGCTGTCGCGATGCCGGCAGCCGAACCGGGACTGACGATCATCCAGGACCTCCCGCTCCGGTTGACGTGCTCGGACATCAGGCGGCCCTGCGGAGTGTCGACGATCGTCACCGTCCCCGCTTCGATGTGGGTGCGGGCCGGACCCCCGGCGACGCCGGACTGGATCGCTACGACCGAGGCCTGCGCGGAGCGCTCGCTATCGGCTGCGAGGGTGAGAACGCCGACCTGCTCGCTGTCGAACCTGCGGTCGACGAGGAAGGTGCGCAAGCTGCCTCGGTCACGAACCCCTACCAGTAGTTCCGCGACGTCGATTGTCACCGGCTTGAAAGCGACCGGCGCCATCTGACCGCAGAGCCGGTCGATTTGGGCATTGATCAGCAGACCGGCCGAGTATTCACTAGTCGTCGTTGCCGCGCCGCTCAACCGGACCTGGATTCCATTGCGCTCCAGGCTGACCCACCACTGTGCGAAGCGGGCCAACAGGATCCGCTCCGGTTCGGCCCGGCCAGCCGGGGTCTGCGCGTAGAGCAGCAGCGCGACATCACGTCGGGACAGAACGGTCAGCCACTCGAGCACCGTCTGATCCACCGCGCCGGCCGCGTCGATGACGCCGGCCGTGCGCAGATCGTCGGCGACCGGGTGCGCGAGCGCCATCTTCGGCGTCTCGACGCTGGGCAGATGCGGGCGCAACCCGAGTTCCGGCGCGAGCACCTCGATCCCGGAGAGCACCTGAAGCAGCCACAGGCCGTCAAGAGTGGTCGTCAGCATTCCTTCTCCCAAGAGATAACCGGGCCCCTGATAAAGAAGGGGTCCCAGACGCAGACGGAGGGGCGCACACGCTGTACGCCCCACCGGCTGAACACCTTCCGGCTAGAACAGGCTGCTCATCGTCATGTCGGTCTGGTGGGCACCCTCGTTGACGCTGCTGATCGTCTGCCCGTGCTGATTCATCGTCTGGATCAGCCCCTGCAGTCCGTGCAGCATCTGCATCTGCGCCTCGTGGAACGACGCGGCCGCCGAACCCTGGAAGAAGTCGGCGATTGCGTTGGTGCGCTGCTGGATGTCGTCGTGGATCTCCATCAGCTGGGCCGAACGGATGCCGACATCAGAGGCGAAATCCGCCACAGCTCCGTGGTTGTAGGTGATGTTTTCTGACATGGGTAGGTCCTTTCGCAGGTAGGGGTGTCAGGCGTTCGCGGCGAAGCTGGTGAGGCTGTGCGCGGAGTCCGCCTCGTGCTGCTCCATGAGCGACGCCGCTTGGCTCAGGCCGTGCGCGAGACGGGTGCCGCCGGTGATGGCCTGCTGCAGGTCGTTGTTGATCTGGGCGGCCGTGTTGACAGACGCCAGCTGCGCCTGGCCGCCCCAGACCGCCGAGCCGAGTCCCTCGTGGCTGCTGAGGTACCCGTTGGCGATGGACGTGGCGTGCTCCAGTGCCGACTCGATGGCCTGCCGGGTGCTGCGCAGCACCTCCGGCGTAACGACAAGTGTCATGATGTTCCTTTGCTATTCCCTCGTGGTGGTCAGCCCCCGCCCTGGGGGCTTGTCGAGTATCGGACGCTCGCGCGCTCGCTGTCACTTCACCCTGTGGCAAACCCAGTTGTGCATACCCCCTTCGGGTTCGTCATTAGCTAGACCGCTGCCCCGGGTTGGCGGTCGCCAGCCAGCACGATTCGGGCGTGCGCAACATCATCGTTGTTGTCCTCCCCTTTGCCCCGGCCGAGCATGCCCGCGTTCGCCGGGGACACCGGCAGTGCGCCGCCTCCGGCCGTCGTGGGGCCGCGCAGTTCAGCCGCGCTGAGGAGGCCGTTCCTGAGTCCCACCGGGCGGCCGCTACTCTCGGGGGCGAAGCTGCTGGTAGGCCTGGTGTAGCTGGTCAGCGGCGGGCCCGGAACGCTGCCCACTCCGGCGCCTCCGCCGACACTGCCTCCGGCTGCGCCCAGTCCTCCCACCCCGCCCAGCCCGGCGCCTGCGCCGCCTGCCGCACCGGCGCCCGGGGAGGCCGCTGCGGCCAACATCGCCGCGGGCATCTCGGCTTCTCCGGCCAGCGATGCTCCCGAGAGTCCGCTCAACTGCCCGAGCATCGACTGCGGAAGGCCCGCCAGACTCTGGACGGCCTGCATGGGGGCCTGGAACATCCCCAACAGCGGCTGCATGGCGGACTGGAGCGGCCCCATCATCGTGGACGCCAGTTGCCCCACCTGTGCGACCGCTTCGGCGGGTGCGGCAGTGCCGTCGCTCGCCAGGTTCGCAACCTGTCCGGTCTGCTTCATGGCCTCGCCGGCCGCGGTCTGCCCAGCCGTCTGGGCCACTGCGGCGGCGGCCGCCGCCGGGGCGGCCGGCGATGCGCCCGGCGGTGCGAGCGGGGGCGGAACCGCCAGCGCGGGCACCAGCGCCGCCAGCGCCGAACCGTAAGCCGTTCCGGCGCCGGCGTTGTGCGGCCAGTGTTCTCCGAAGTACGCGGTGTCCAAGGCCACGATGGCCGGGGTCAACGCACCGAGGACAAGCGGATTGATCGCGACGGCGGAGGCCTGTTCGGCCCGGTTAGCGAGCGAGACCTCGGCGGGGATCATCGACGACACGGCGGTCTCATAGGCCGCGACAGCGCTGGCCGCGATCGGCGGTTTCTCCTGGACCCAGCCCGCGAGCTGTTGCAGCGCGGTGTTCAGGCCGGTTACGGTCGCGGTCGAACTGGCTCCGCCGAGACCTTCGAAGTTCAGCGCCGTCACCGCTGTGTTCAGCGTGGACAACGAGAAGGCGAGTTCGTTACTGCCCACCAACGCCTGCCACGCTGCGGCGCTGGCCAGGGTGGTGGCGGTGCCGGCCGCGCCGGGCCCGATCAACCTGAGGTAGTTGACTTCGGGCGGGGATGACGGCCACGCGGGATCAGGCATCGCGACGAACCGGCTCTATAGCGCCAGCGCTGTGTTGCTGATGGCGTCGGTCGCGGTGTATGTCGCAGCCGCCAGGTTCTGCGATCCCGCGAAGAGGCCGCGGTTGGCGAGGTGCTCGCCGGCCGTTCCCACGTAGGAGGCGCCGGCTGCGTTGAGAGCGGCGGCGAACTCGACGGAATCGATGTCGGCACCCATCGGCATCACAGCGACGAGGGCCGCCGCGGCTGCCGACGTAGCGGCCGCGATCTCCGAGCTGATTCCCTCCTCCGTGGCGGCCGAGGCCCCGACAGTTGCAGAGTTGACGTTCAGAACCATGATTCCCACCCTTCGTTCACTGCCGAAATCGAGCAGCGGATTGGACTGACTTTAGATGTGCTGAACAAATCTGTCGAATCATCGCAGCAAACTTATTGAATCGAGCTATTTCGGCACACCGATCAGCACTCCTTCCATCACGCCGTCGGTCGTGACCAGAAGTCCACGACCTGGGGAGAGTTGCTGTGCGCTGGTTCTCCCGAACACTTTGACCACCTGCGGGTCGTTATCCATGAAGAGCGTCGGGGCGCGTGACCCGGTCAGCTTCTGCAAGAAGGGGCTCATCGCCGACACCCCCGTCCAGTTGCCCGGCAGCCGGCTCGCGATGACGTGCAGCCCGATCTCCCGGCCACGCTCGATCAGATTCCACAGCGGTGCGGTGGCCGCGGGCTTGCCGACTACTCCATTGGGCCGGAGTTCATGCTCGTCGTCGATGAGGACGAAGTGGTGCGCTCCTGACCAAGCCGGGCGCGCCAGCAGTTCCTCCTGCGTCAACCCCGATGGAGGCAGCCGGTCACTCATGATCGCAGTGATTTCGTCGAGCACCCGGTCGATGTCGTCAGCGGTGTAGGCGTATGCCCGCACGTTACGGTCCGGAATCTTTCCGATCAGAGTGGTCTTGGGGTCGATGATGGTGATCTGCGCTTGCTCAGGCGACAACCGGGCAGTGATCGCCTGCCCGATCGCGGCCAGCGCGGTCGTCTTGCCGCAGCCCTGCCGGCCGACCACGAGAAGGCTGGGTACCCGTCGGGTGGGGATAGCCAGCGGTTGCAGGGCACTCTCTCCGATCGCGAACGGGATGTTGAACGCCTCAGCGGCCTCGTCGGTGGCGGCGTAGGCATCGATGATGTCGCGCAAGGCGATTCGCTCGGGTAGCCGGGCCAGGGTCTCCACCTTGCCTGCCCCGGTCTGGGCGGCGATGACCGCGCCGACCCCTCGGGTTGTCACCCGGCTGCCGTCCGGCGCAAGGATCTCCGGGAGCCCGATCAGCAACTCGTGTCCGGTCCGTGTTACCCCAAAACCCGCGCGGTCCAATGTCTGTCGGGCCGCGCGGCGGTGCTCCATTCCGGTGCCCATCTGGGTTTCGTCGGGATTGCTCAGTCTCAGCTGAATCCGAGCGTTGGCGACGTTGAGCAGCGCCTGTTTCTGGCCCACGAGCCAGCCACTGGCGCTGGCGATCACGTGCACACCGTAGGAAAGCCCTTGGCGGGCAATGGCGATAGCCCGGTCCCCCAGTCCGCTGTCCTTCTCGTAGAGGTCACCGAAGTTGTCGATCACAAGGAAGATGTCGCCGAACTTGTCGTCGGGGTCGGTGGCCGACCCGGACATGACGCCGAATCGACGTTCGCGGAACTCCGAGATGTCCATCTGATAGCGCTTGAAGGAAGCCTCCCGGGCCCGGATCACGCCCTCGATCGTCGAGATGGTGCGGGATATCCCCTCGGCGTCGGTGATGCTCACGACACCGGCCACATGCGGGTATTCCTCGACCGGATAGAGCGAGGCGCCCACGCAGTAGAAGGTGACCCGCTCGGGCCGGTACATCAACGCCGCTGAGCTGATCAGCGTCATCAGTGTGGTCGACTTACCGCGCTGGGCAGTCGCCACGACCATGACATTGTCGGTCTCGGCGTCGATCACATGCACACGCTGCGCATGCTCCTCGGGGAAGTCCTCGATTCCGACCGGAAAAACGAGACCGGGGTTCTGACCGTAGTCGTCCCACCACGGCTTCCCTCGCCACCGCAGCACCAGGGCATCCGCAGTGGCGCTGACCTCCAGGGGCGGCAACCATATCTGGTGTGGCGGCCGTGCAGGGTTGGACAACAGCGACTCGCGGATGACGTCGAGGAGCTTCTTCCGCTTGAATCCGTCTGCGTGGTAGAGGAATTCGGCGGGTTGATCCGGCTCTTCGGCGACGGCAAGCGCGGCGTTATCCGAGTCGCTCAGCGGCTGGTACTCCCAGGTGAGCGAGCGGGGTTGAGTGAAGCTGACCGAGACCGTCTTGTCGTTGTTCACCGCCACCTTCGGGACTGCGAAAGGCGCTGAGACATAGAAGCAACGGAATTGCTCGAGCTCGCGAGGACCGACCTTGAGTAACCCGTAGCCGTTCTCCTTCGACGGCAGGTGCAGTGCGGCGTCACTGCCGATGACATCTCGGGAGTCTTCTGCGGTTTCGGCCCGCAGCGCGACCCGGAAAGCGATGTTGCTCTTCGCCTTGCTCAGCGAGGAGAGGTCCAGGCGCTGGCCGCCGAGCGTGAAGAAGACGTTGCAACCGCGTCCTTCCTGACCGATGTGGATGACCAGTTCGATCCATTCGGGATGGTGATGGAACAGCTCGAGGTACTCGTCGATGATGACCAGCAAGATCGGCACCGGCTCCAGGTCCCGGCCGGCGAGACGCATCTCTTCGTACTCGTTGGCGTCGCGGGCACCCGCCTCCTTGAAAAGCGCGTAGCGACGGGCCATCTCGCCGTCGATCGCTTTGCGCATCCGTTCGGCCAGATGGCGGTCATCCTTGCCGAGATTGGACAGCGATCCTGCGACGTGCGGCAACCCCTCGAGGTCTTGGGCCGCGGACTCGAACTTCATGTCGACGAAGATGACGACGAAACTCTCGGGCGAGTGCGTCAGTGCTATCCCGTTGCACAGCGACAGGAAGTACTCCGACTTCCCGGAGCCGGACGTGCCGATCACCACGGAGTGGAACCCGTAGCCTCCGAAGTCCTTGGCCCGAAGGATCACGTACTGGAGATCGCC
>Ga0315288_10007384_pt1 | contig 13919 bp, 22 predicted proteins | sample YL17G11_20_MG_FD_203454 | JGI IMG/M metagenome (GOLD analysis project Ga0315288, IMG submission 203454) | Sediment microbial communities from Yellowstone Lake, YNP, Wyoming, USA - YL17G11_20 | ecosystem: Environmental > Aquatic > Freshwater > Lake > Sediment | place: USA: Wyoming | collected...
AACTCCAAGGTGATAATCCTATAGAAACTATCTTTGCGGCTGCACAAAATGCTATCGCTTCAAAAATACCCGTACAAAATTATTGCAAATCTGCCGCTTAATTTTTCAAAGATCTAAAGTGTTTCCTAATTATTAATTATTAATTATGAATAGTTAACAGTGCTCTTTCTAAATAAGAGATTGCCACACTCTTCTTGCAATGACAAAACGCAATAAAAATCAGGGAACAGGGATCAGAGATTATAGACCACAGAAACGGTCGATAGTCCATGGTCCACAGTCCATGGTCGATAGCATAACATGCTTTGAAGGACAGGTCTTTAATTTTGACATTTCATATCTTTGAGCAGCCTGCGTATAGTTGATTAACACACCATCAGTGTAAAGGCTGCTTTTTTTTAAGTATATCTCCATTACGCTACCACCTACTGTATTTTCTCATACTTCATTTGCAACGAACCGGAATGGAGGAATACAATGGAAGAAAAACAAAAACCAGATAATAAAGTTATCACCTTTCGTATGGTGTAAGGAAGCTAGAGTACAAATGTCTTTTATGATTGCAATTACGTTTCTATTCATTTATAATTTAGTTGTTTTAAAGTAATAAAAAAAATTATCCCACCATTTTTTAAGGAAGTGATCTCATGTATAAAACTATAGAAGCATATTACAAGAATGGTAAAATCATTTATAAAGATGCGATGCCAGCACTTAAAAAGGCAAAGTTGTTCATAACCATTGTTGAAGAAGATATCCGAAAAGTATCAAGGCTTTCACGTTTTAGGGGTATATTCAAGAAGAAGGTTGATGGATTAGCGTATCAGAAGAGAATGAGGGGTGAATGGAACTGATATGCCAGGGTATCTATTAGACACAAATTCTATAATTTATTTTTTCAATGGTGAAGAAAAGATTTCAAGGTTGGTAGAGAAAGCTAAGGATAAGATTTTTATTTCTTTTATTGCGAAAATAGAGCTGCTTTGTTTTGAAAGCGAAGATGAAGAGGTGATGAAGAAGATTGATGAATTTTTAAGAGAGATTGAAGTCATAGCAATAGATGATGAGATTATTGCTCAAACAATTGAATACCGTAGACATATGAAACTAAAGGTACCCGATGCTATAATTTGTGCAACAGCGAAAGTAAGGAAATTAATCCTTGTAACGGCTGATAAATCTCTCACTAAGAAGATAAAAGGAATAAAGGTTGTAAGCCCCCTTTAATAACTAACTTTGAGCGCGAGTCATTTAGATCTTTAAATTCCATTTCACCCGGTATATTTCAAATCCCCTGTGCATTATTTCCCACTCTTCCCTCCACAAAACAGGGTACAGGGGTCAGGTTATATACTATGCGGCATATCTCAGAATTTCTACTTCAGCCCCGTTTTTGATTGCTTCTTCCGCTCTTAAAAGAATTTTATCAGTGACATCTTCATTAAGATAATATTCACCACAATTTTCACACACCTCAGCAGGAACATCCTTAAAAATGATGGTGCATCCTTTTCGCTGAAGCACCGCATTGATTGTACCAGGATTGGTAGTACCATTTTTACAAATAACACATTTCATGTTTATCTTCTCCTTCTAAAATCTTCTGTCCAAAGCTTTGAGTCTGGGATATAAGCTGTAACCACATAGCCTGTTTCATTTATGATATCATACGCAAATACTACATTATATGCAACCTCAGAATTAGCAGGACAAAAGGCTGGCTCAGCTCACCCCAAGATGTTGGAGAAGACCTCAAAGAAGGCTATACACAGGAATTTTAGAAATAAATGTTTTGGGGCATGATGAAATACGGTGGTTCCGTCCTGCTTGCGGTGACGAAGGTGTCATAAGTGGGTGGGGTGGTTTAAACATCTTCTGAATCGTTCCGCTATCGTCCCAATTACGCTATAACATATTGAGAATCAGGCAGTTTATCGTCCCGCTTTCGTTTCACTATCGGTATACCCGTACCGTAATACGTAGTATGTGCTTCGGCCTGATCCATGAACTTCAATCCACCCTTCGGAGACAAGCTTACCAATTCGCCTATGGGCTGTTGTCTTAGGAATCTTAAATGCCTTCATAAGGTCCTTGATGGATGCTGGACTATGAGAAGCAAGCCACTGGCACATCTTGGCCTCGTCCGTTGATAAACCAGCTGCTATATACGAAGTTAACAGCTCGACTCGGAAAGCATTGGTAGTAGGCAGAAACCTTGGCTCGGGTTGTATCCTCATATAATGCACAGGTAATAAAGGCTTCGGGGAAAATCTTTTGAGGATCACGGCTAAAGAAAAGTATGGCTGCACGGGTGAGCAATAAATGGTTATGCTGCTTCTGGGCAAGACCAAGATTTATTAATAGGTCGTCCACTCGTGTTTTTTCAGGAAGACCGCGCTTATGTAAAAAGGCTCTTATCCGACTATGATCTATGAATTTCTCAGCACCAACTTGTTCTTCAAATTGCTCATCAAAACGGACTTTGTCGGTTCTAATAGCAAAGCGGAATATCTCATCTCTGGTAAGCTGCTGTGAGTTAGGACCAATACGTAAGAAGAAACCTTCATGACATCGGTAAGGCTTATCAATCCCTTCAAGTACAACAACTTCTAATACATTACCATGAGATATAATCTTAATAGGAACACGGGGATCACAGCCATTGGCGATATCCTGGATTTGACTACGCAGCCGATTTGAATCATCTACACCTATAATCTTTCCATCATCAGATATCCCTATAAATACTGATCCACCTGACGCATTAGCAAATGCTACAAGTTCATTAGCCAGCCCCGAGATTTTGGCTTTAAACTCAGTCTTTTGTCCCTCGCCTTCAGCACAAATAATCTTAAGAATATCTTTAATGCTCATAGACTATTTTCCTTAAATCACAAAAGCAGCCCTTTATAACCAATCTTTGTAGCTCGTTTGTTAACTTATCAAATGGTAAAATAAGTGTCAATCAACTAACGTGATTATTGTGAACCTTTCGTTGGAATTAATGTATTTTCAGCATGCTGATAAAAATTCTTTTTAATTGCAAACTCTATCTGTTTCTAATACTATACCCACAAATCTCTAACCGAGGCAACATTGATGGATACTAAAAAAGAATTGATCGAAACCATAAAAAGACTTTTATCTGCAGAAGACATGGGTCTTGATTTCTTAAATAAGCTTGAAGAAAAAGAGCTAAAGATTCTAATTGCTTCAATCAACCATAGGCTGGAGGATCTAAAAACAAAATAAAATCTTAAAGGAAAGGAGGCACACCAATGACAAAGGCAGAACTCATAGATAAAGTTTCTAAAGACGCTAAGGTTACAAAAGTTGCGGCGGGGAAGACTATTGATGCTATTATTGATGGAATCACTAAGGCTTTGAAAAAGGGAGACAGGGTTTCACTAGTTGGTTTTGGTAGTTTCTCAGTATCCAAGAGGAAGGCAAGGACAGGCAGAAATCCTCAAACTGGAAAGCCCATAAATATTCCAGCCAGAAAGGTTGCTAAATTCAAGGCCGGCTCTGCATTAAGCAAAGCTGTTCGATAGTCTATTCATAACAAAACAAGGAGGGGTATAAAAATAGTATTGCCCCTCCTTTTTCCTTAATCAGCCATCCAAAATAAATGAATGAAATTAGCAACAAAAAATACCTTATTGCTCATTTTAATCTTTTCCGGTCTCTTTTGTACAATAGGTATGATCAGGTTAAAAAAACTTACAAGTTTTCCAGGCCAAAGTTACAAGGGTGCACTGCCTCCAGAGACTCAGGAGGAGGCTTTTATTCGTAGCGAACTAAAGCTTCATGTAGAAATGCTCGCAACAAAGATTGGGGAACGTAATTTTGTATATTATGTTAGGCTAAATGATGCAGCTGATTATATAGAACAATCATTTTTACAGACCGGCCTATCTGTTCAACGTCAAGCATACAGCATAGAGGATAAAATTTATTATAACATTGAAGCAGAGAAAAAAGGCCTCCATCAACCTGATGAAATTATTGTTGTTGGTGCACACTATGATTCTGTTTTAGGTTCCCCAGGTGCTAATGATAATGGTTCAGGCATCGCAGGTGTTCTGTCACTCGCTAAAGCTTTTTCTACAAAAACTCCCTCACGTACCATTCGATTTGTTGCCTTTGTAAATGAAGAACCTCCCTTTTTCTGGACTAAAAAGATGGGAAGCTATGTTTACGCAAAGCGCTGCAAAGAACGAAAAGAAAACATTATTGCCATGATGTCCCTAGAAACCATAGGGTGTTACTCAGATAAAGAAAAATCGCAGCACTATTTTCCCCTTCTTGGTTTTTTCTATCCTTCACAGGGAAACTTTATAGGATTTGTTTCTAACCTGTCATCTCGCAAACTGCTTCGAGAAGTAATAGGCTCTTTTCGTCGGAATACACAATTTCCGTCGGAGGGTGGAGCATTCCCTGGGATTACCCCTGGTATGTTCTGGTCAGACCACTGGGGATTCTGGAAGATGGGCTATCACGCACTCATGGTTACCGATACTGCATTTTTAAGGTATCCTTATTATCACACTGCTCAGGATACGGTGGACAAAATAAATTTTGAAAGCATGTCGCGTGTAGTTGCAGGTTTAGAAAAAGTTTTAGATGATTTGTCTGAGGTTAGAGAAAAAAAGTAAGTATGAGGATTTAACTGGATTGCTTAGTTGTTAGAACAAGTTTTTTATAAGGGATTGTATTATGATTGCCTGCCCCCTATTTGAAAATAGCCTATGAAAGAAATTCTTATTGGCATTGTTAGCTGTGCCTTATCTATTAGCTCTTTTCCTTCTTAATTATTTTGAATGTCTCTTCGTATATGATCCTGCGAGGTCCTATTGCAACAAGCTCAACAATACGTTGTGGAGATATTCGATAGACTATTCTAAACTTACTCACCTTAAAGTTTTTTAGACCTTCTAATTCATCTCTGAGTGACTTCCCTAGATAAGGGTCAGAAACAATCAATTCTAAGGCTGCTCTAATCTTTTTTTTGAGCTGAGGGTGAGTCCCCCTGATGAATTTTACTTTTTCATCAGGCATCCTGATTATATATCTTTTCTCTTGTGTAGCTGTCATCCTCTATTAAACAATTCCTCCAGGGTATAGAGTTTGCTTTTTTTCTTCAAAGCGGAAAGCCCTTTTTTAATTTCACTCATTAAATCAGGACTGGATTTTATTTCTACTGTTTCTTTCCAGCTCTCGAATTCATCAGGGCTCACCAGCACTGCCGCAGGGCGACCATTCTTGGTAATAATAACCTCTTCATCGGTTGAAGATACATTCTCTACAAGTTTGCTCAGCTTCATTTTTGCTTCGGACAAAGATAATATTTTCACTAATAGACCTCCATTTTAGTTGACCAATAGTATTGGTCAAAATACGGGTAGCCGTCTAAAAAGTCAACTTTTAAATTCTTTACGCCCCCTTCATCTGCGGCATCCTCGATAAAGTCTCCCACAGGCTCAACCGTCTGTAATGCATGACCCAAAATACAAATTTAAAAAGTTTGAAATACCACAAGATTCTTTTCTGTTGAACAGCAAGTTTTATAACGTCAGTGTCATCTACTCTTGGGCTAATTTCTGAAACACAAAGCACGTCATAAGCAGCTTTTCTAAGAGCTTTTACTACTGAAAAGTCGCAGCTTTCATCGCCAAGAAAACGCACGTCTTATTTCCTTGCTACCCGTTTTGATGAGCTTAGAATGATTGTTTCTTCATGAGATAAGATATCGGCTGCATACCTTATCGCAGCCTGGATATCTTTCCGAGTAAGTTTAGGATAGGCTTCTAGTAACTCTGAGTCACTTGTTCCTTCACTAAGTTTTTTAAGAATAAGCTCCACGGTAATACGAGTTCCTCGAATTACAGGTTTTCCCATCATTACTTTTGGATTGATCTCAATCCGATCGGTAATTGTCATACGTAACCTCCAATTGTAGTGAAAAAAGCCTCGAAATTAACCTTACATTTCTATAAGGGTTCTCACATTTTAAAGATTACTATATCCTCAGAATTTGTTCACAGAGGTTAGCTATTTCAGACAAAACTGCATTTTCTTCTCTCATCTCATCATTATTTCATAATGGTACACCTCTCTCGGGAAAAATCAAGGAACTTCAAAGAAAAGGGTTGACTTGTTTATTTTTTCATTCTAACGTTTCGATATCGAAATATCCGAATCTGAATTAAAGGTGTAGTGAGAAGAGTTAAACACTCTATACTGAGGAGGGTAGTAATGGACAAAAGAGCGATTGAAAAGACAGTAAAGGAAGACCTGGGTTTAAAAAAAGAACTGGTTGCGCTCAAGCCACTGAAAGTTTTCCCTAAAGATATTCCTCACTATGAGGGTGTGGCAACGCCTGGTCTCTGTGCCCAGATTGGTGAAGTGGTCAGGGAGGGCAAGGTATTTTATACCACCAGAGAAAATCATCAGTGCTACGAGGGGTTGATCGCAACCGGAGCGTGCGAGGTCTCACGGGAGGAGTACCAAAAAGCCATTGAAAGCTTTATAGAGAACTTTCCCTACCACAAGGATGTCCCCACCGCGATGAGCTTTTACGAGACTTGTATCAACGAAATTAAACCTCCTAAAGTAGAGTACAAATGCCTCCTGGTAGGTCCTCTCAGTAAAATTGATGACCCTGATCTGGTTCTGATATTCTGTAATCCCAAACAAGCTGACATTCTGGTTCGTATCCAGGCGTACTTAGGTTATCTCTTTAAAGGATTCGGTGGCAGTGGGGGATGCATTTTTAATATCCGCTACGCCTTTACCAACAGAGAGCCCACTTTTTCTACCAGTGACCTCTCCTGGAGGATGTTTATTGGACTTACTGAGAATGAAATGACCGTTACCTACCCCTATGAGAAGCTGATTGAGATAGCGCCCCACATAAAATCTACCGCGGAGTATGTGAAAAACTTTGACTCGATGTTTGATAACCTTTAGTTTACAATATGAAGTTGCGTGTTCCGGGTTACGAGTTGCGGGTTATCTTTAGCTTGCGGGCTGGCATGCTTGTAAGCTAAAAAACTGCCATTCACAATTTACCCATTTTAAGGAGAAGTAAGTGCCTCTTAAGTGCTACGAACACTGCTGCTCTTCATGTATTGCACTCGCCAACTTAGGGAAGATTGAAGGGGTAATCCCCATTTTACATGGTCCGCAGGCGTGTACCTTTGGAAATCAGATAGGTTCCATGTTCTGCAGGCCTTCTCGATTGCTCACCATTGGAACCACACTCAAAAAGAGTGAGGTGATATTTGGTGGTGAAGAGAATCTCAAGCAGCAGATCAGAAATGTCTATGCACAGTATACACCAAAGATCATTGTCATCATCAGCACCTGCGTTCCCCAGCTGATTGGGGAAGATGTAAAGGGTGTGAGCACAGATCTGCAAAATGAAATCCCTGACTTGAAGGTAACCTACTGTGAGACCGGGTTTAACCATCCCAGGTCAACTCCCATGGGGAATGATGTCTCCTGGAAGGCTATTGTCGATGTCCTTGAACCACAGGAGGTAGTTAAAAATTCAGTGGGGCTTTTAGGGCGGGCGGGACAGGATGCAGACAGTTTGGGAACACTCACCTCACCTTTGAGAGAGGCGGGGATTACCACCTATGCCTTTCCTGCCGGGCATATAGATGAGATGGCAAAGATTGTCAAGGCAGAGTTCCTCTGTCCTCTTCACCTGGTTCCTTACCTCACCAGCAAGAGGTTGAGTGAGAGATTTGGTTCGAAAGTAGAGTATATTGAACTGCCGGTGGGGGTAGAGGGAACTTCAAATTTTTTACGGGGTGTTGCGGATCTCACCGGTAGTCAAAAGCTCCGAAAGATTGTAGCCCGTGAGGAGAAGAGAGTTCTTCCCCGGTGGCAGAGGATTAAAGAGCAGTTCAAACGAGAAAAGATCAGGGTCCTGTTGGTTTCAGGTCCTGCCAATGAGACTTCCATTGGTAAAATTCTGGCTGAGCTAGGGGCGGAGGTAATTATTGTTCCCTCCATGCGTAATAAGTTTGCCCAGCAGGAGAAAAAGATACTGTTGGATCGCTATCGGTCCCAGATTACCTTTCACGAAGAGGACTTTGATACGGTTGCAAAACTGGCTGATTTCTATAAGCCTCAGGTCATCTTTGCAGATTTTCAGGGGAGAGTGGAGGTGATAAGAAAACTTATCCCCTGTCATATCAATGAGAACTACCTGAATGAGTACGGGTATGACTACGCACTCGATTTTGGTGAATATTTCTTTGACAATCTCAGGAGACCAGTGTTTGAGGAGTGGCGGGATTTAATGGCTCACTATGGAGGAGGTATCTGTGCCTAAGGGTTCTGAGCGGATTGACCGCACACCAGACTATCCAGAAGCAGCGAAGATGAAGATGAAGGAGATCCATAAACCTTCTTCGTTTGAGGGGGCGGTATGGGTTGCACAGGGTATTAAGGACGCAAGGATGATCTTCCACGCACCTCCTGGATGCTACATGATGCAGCATATGAATAGCCTCTGCAACGAGTGGCACCCTGATTTTTATAGCACGTTGGTCTCCTATGGGAATGTGATGCAGGGTACAGAGACACAACTGGAGGATGTTCTTAAAAAGGTAGTTGCTGAAAACCCCAAAGCTATTTTTGTCATCACCTCGCCAGTGGTTGAAATCACCGGAGATGATGTGGAAGGAGTAGTCAGCAAGGTTGGTTTTGATAAGACGATCACCGTCCGCCCCCCCATTGGAGGCTCCCTTGCAGAGGGGAAAGAAAAAGCCTTTATCTCCCTTATAGACTTGATGGACTCTTCCGTGGGAAAGGCAGAGAGAACGATTAACCTGATTGGTCCTACCTATAACACCTTCAACTGGAGAGCGGATGCCTTTGAGATCAAGAGGATGTTGTCCCACATCGGTGTCAGCGTTCATGCAGTTTTAACTGCGGATTGTACCGTAAGTGAAATTGAGAATGCACCTCGCGCTGCCCTTAACATTTGCATGTATCCCTACGATTGGGGGGTAGTGGTCGCGGAAAGGATGAAGGAACGCTTCAACATCCCCTATGTTGCAGATCATGTTCCTATAGGGTTTAGAGAGTCAGCTGCCTGGCTTGAGGAGATTGCTCAATTTTTTCACATCGATGCAAAATCATATCTCGCTCAAGAGATGCAAAGCGGTCTCGATTTTATCACCACCCTTTTGGTTACCAATACCTTTTTTGAGTCCAGCGCAGCGCTCTCCACTGATAATTGTGATAGCTACAGCGTGGGAATCAGCCGTTTTCTTAAAAGGGAGCTGGGCATGGAGATTGGTCTGGTAACGGTAGGTACTGATCGGGCTAAAGAGAAGGTTGATCAGGTGTGTTCAACGGTTCTGGTAAATCCGAGCATTGACGATAAGAAAAGACTGTTCTTAGAGAAATCCCCTACCATCATCCTGGGAAACTACTATGATCTGAAACTCTCAACCGATTTGGGTTTCAAGAACTTTCTCTTTGCTGACATTCCCCTTATCGGACACATCTTCTCGGAGACTACTCCCTTCATGGGGTTTATGGGGGCAAAGCATCTCGTCCAAGCGATTGGGAACGAAATTTATACCAAGATTTTTATCGAAACCAAGGGCGAGATGGAAGGGATTATCTCAGCAGGGGAGGTACCCTGGGAGCTGGATGCTGAAAGGGCATTGGGTAAGATTGCCCAGTTACTTCCCCACTTCATTCGTTCCATTGCGATTAAAAAGCTCCATCAGGTAGCGGATGAGATTGCGGTGGAGAGGAAAACGAAGGTTACCCTAGAAATCTTACGGGAGGTTGCGCTCAAGTATACGCCTACTCGATTTAAAGCGAAATATTCTACTATTTTTGCTGACATTGAAGAGGAGGGAACAGGTAAGAGTGGTCTGGAGGAGCTTCCCTTTCAGATGGAGTGGGATAAAGAGGCTCAAGAGATGCTCGAGATGGTTCCTCCTGAGTTTAGGGCAAACGCTGTTGTTGGGGCCGAAGCGTATGCACAAAAACACCACTACCTGCGTATCACTAGTCAGGTGGTTGATGAGTATAGGAGGGAACTGGGATTTTAAAAAGTGCTTGACAAATTAGTTTGTATATTATAAAATTCCGATATCGTAATATACGGATGCGGATTAAAGGTGAGCTACCATGACAGATAAAGAGAAGAAGTGCAGAACCGAAGGCGATGATCTCGATATGCAGATGCTGGTGGTAAAAGACTTTATTGATGAGTTTTATAACAAAACGCTCTTTCAAAGTGGGAAAATCCTCAATTCTGATCTGACCCCTTCTCAGATCAAATTTCTTTTTGCCTTTAAAGAGGATAATAAAGACTATCCCATAGGAGAACTGGGAAGGAATGCCCGGGTAAAGAGTTCAACCATGACTGACATGATCGATCGGCTGGAGAAAGAGGGTATCGCAGAACGGGTGAGAGATGATGGGGACAGGAGGGTGGTTAAGGTCTGCCTCACCAGTAAGGGGAAAGATATTAAGAGGGCATTTACCAAAAAGGCCAGGCAAGATATTGAAGCAGCTTTTTCAAAGTTGAGTGAGACAGAGAGAAAAGCACTCCTTAACCACCTTAAGGGTGCCTTTGAGATATTAAGAAAGATTTAGATGAGGAGTCTACCTATTGTGAAAGGAGTATCACAATGGAAATGGATTATTCAAGTGTAGGGGCCTGGACCCTCTTGACGGCCACTTTTATTCTTGCTGCCACTCATACGGTATCGCCGGACCACTGGTTTCCCTTTATCATGGTGGGGAGGGCGAATAAGTGGAAGGTCTCCTGGGTGTTGGGTCTCGCCATCCTTGCGGGTATAGGGCATGTGGGAACATCAGCTTTTATTGGGCTGATGGGTGTGTTTGCTGAGAAAGGGGTTTCCAAGGATATTGCTACCTTTCTGGAAAATACCACCCCCATGCTCCTCATCGTCTTTGGTTTTGGTTATGCTGCCTATGCCTTTTATAAACAGCGGGTGGGAGCGCATGGTCACTCCCATGGTATTCCCTTTGTTAATAAGTGGCTCGGGATTGATCCTCATGCCTATGAGTTGCCTGGTCATACCCATAGTAATGATCATCTAATTGATCTCACTATTGGCGGTGTCGAGCTTTACCTTCATAACATGGAATTGCATATAAATTTTGTTCACGATGACCACCTCCATGGGTACGATGCAACATCAGAGGAGGATCATGACCACGCCCATGCTCACGGTGATGAGGTGGTACATAATCATAAACACCAGCACCGGGTGAAGGGTCTTGAGGGACATGTCCACGGTGATGGTGTTCACCATACCCATGATGAGCATTTGCCTACTCATGAAGCGCACAGTCATGGCGATCACGCGCGAGGGCACTCAGACCATGGTCATACCGATAAGCACCATGAGCATGGTGCATCAAAGGGTAGCCTCAAGGATAAAAAAGCGGGATGGGGGCTGGTTACTATACTGGGGTTAACACCCTGTATTGCTTTGTTGCCTTTAACCTTTGCAGCGGTTAAGTATGGAACGATGGCGATTATATTAGTTAATGTGGTGTTTGCTGCCGCTACTATTGGAACCATTGTCTTGTTTACCTGGCTTGGATACCTAGGGCTCTCCTGGATTAAGCTTGAGTTTTTCGATGAGTATGGAGATATCATTGCCGGGGTGATTATAGGTTTGCTGGGAGTTATAACTAAGGTGTTTGAACTTTAGACAGTGGAGAAGTTAGAGGTCCATGCACCTATTCAGGTGTGTATAATCTCGTAAAAATCAAAGGGGATGCGATGAGTGAAATAATTACTGATATTGGGTTTGATTCGAAGAGCTTGTGGCAGGCAAAAGGGTTTGAGCCACATCCTTTCCCTGAGAGCACCTGGCCACTGATTAAGGATTTAAATCTGAAGAAGCTTGCCGCAATAGAAGAAGAAGATTTATCCCCAGTGCAGGAGATGATTAGACGCCCTATGGCTGAGGGGACCTTTCGTCATTTCTATAATGAAAAAATTGAGAAACTGGCGTTAATGTGGATTTTGATATCAAAGAGCATCGCCGGTGGCAGCTGGGTGGGCTGGCCCAATGATGAGTATGATTTTCCCGCGTTAATTATAGCTTGGGAAGAGTCAAAGAAAAGGCTCCATATTATCATCGACCTGATGCCCATCGTTGATTGTGTGGAACATGAGTGGTATCGTGAGAAATATCTGGATAGGATAGAGCCAGTGTACAATGAGTTCAAGGATCTCATTGGTCCCAATTCTACCTACCGGTGGTTCAGGGCAATGCAGAGTCCCTACCATATTTTTGATAGTCCTGGTGAGAAGAGAGATCGTGCACTTACCTGTGAGATTGAGTACATTAAAAAATGGGTGGAAGTGGTGAGAGAAGCTGAACCGGTGAAGGATGAGCACTATAAACAGTACGTCAATAGAAGGAAAAAGATTATGCAAACCCAGCTACGGCAAAGGGACCCTCTGGGATCGGTGCTTATCCGTACCCTGGGAGATGAGTTAGGGAAGAAGAGTATTGTAGGATATACCTAAAATTCGGAATCCGAAGCAAACAGATTCAATTGTTAGAAAATCATTCCGGCTTGCATGCTTGCCAGCTTTTAGATGAAAGGAGGGAGGTTATGCCATCAATGATAGAGATTATGAGAAGGGGAGCAGAACTGGTCAATAGTGATGAAGAGTTTAAAGCCCAAATGGTAGAACTGGATGGAGATATCATTTTCTGGCGTTTTGAAGATGATCAACCTGCGGTTACCACCCGTTTGGACAAAGGGGTAATAGTAGTTGAGAAGGGGGAAAACCCGAATTCCCAGGTTGGGATGAAGCTTAAGGCCAAGGTACTTCTGGATGTCATCGATAATTCTCTCGAAGCAAAGATGATGTATACGCATACTGAGCTGGTGAAGGGAGATATAGAGTTAGCCCGTCACCGTGTATTTGCACTGGTTCCCTATATTTATGGCATGCAGGACTACTACGATTCTAACGAAGCCTTCAAAAAAATGGTGGTTGAAAAGAAGAAAGAGGTCGGCGGGTAATGACTATCAATGAGCAGGAGCATACTATCATCATTGATGAAGAGAAGTGCATTGGTTGTGGTATCTGTATTGGTTATTGTAATGTTGATGCCATTGCGATTAACGAGGAGAAAGGAGTGGTAGAGGTGGTGGCGCTCGAGGACTGCATCGAGTGCCACAGTTGCCAGCAGAACTGCCCGGAGGGTGCAATAAAGGTGTATCCCCAGGTGGAGGATGCACTGCGAAACATGTAGTGGCGGGGAGAGACAGGTGACGGAGATTCAGTTTGTACTCGACAAAGAGAAGTGCATAGGGGCAGATAAGTGCGGGGGGGTGTGTGCACGTATTTGCCCGCCAGATATCATAGAGTACGTAGAAGAAGGCGGGGAAAAGGTTCCCTGGGTAAGTGATACAGAACTTTGTATGAAGGACCACGGGTGTCAGAACAACTGCCCGGTGGGGGCGATTACCATACTTCCTCCCCAAGGGGAGGGGAGACGATTTTAGCCATTTTGGTATAATGTTAAATTTTAAAGATAGGAGACAAGAGATGAAAAAGTATCACCTAGAAGAAGAGGTCGGCTTTAACTGTAGTACCTGGCCTGCAAAAAATGTCCCTGAGATTAGGCCTTTCCCTGAGGAGTGCTGGGAGATTCTTCGCACCCTCAACCTCAAACCCTTAAGAGGTAACTATCAAGGTTTTAATATGGACCCTTTACTTGAGAACATGGATTCGCCTATGGCCAAGGGAGCGGTACGGGTATTTGAGTCAGATAAGATTGAGAAGGTGTGCATCTGGTGGCAGGTGCTCTCAGGGCGTTCTATCTCAGGGGCGGTCATCGGCTTTCCTCGGGATGAGTATGATTTTCCGGTGATGCTGA
>Ga0315288_10007385_pt1 | contig 13919 bp, 16 predicted proteins | sample YL17G11_20_MG_FD_203454 | JGI IMG/M metagenome (GOLD analysis project Ga0315288, IMG submission 203454) | Sediment microbial communities from Yellowstone Lake, YNP, Wyoming, USA - YL17G11_20 | ecosystem: Environmental > Aquatic > Freshwater > Lake > Sediment | place: USA: Wyoming | collected...
AAAGATCAATATCAAATAGCTAAATCTAAAGCATTGGTTGATCCGAATAAACAAACCGCAACTCAATCCGCAAATAGTGTGACATCCGAAGAACCACCCGCAACTGGACAAACCGCTGGTGAAAAACCACCACAATCTCAACCTACAGCTTAATATGAAACAAATTCTAATCGACGTATTACCTTTTGAATTTAAAAGAACATCACTAAACGAATCATTGAAAGATGGCAAACTCCTTGTTAATGGAGTTTTGCAACGTGCTGATGCAAAGAACCAAAATGGACGTGTTTATCCAGAAGATATTTTGAAACGTGAAGCTAACAAATATATGGATAACTTTGTAAAACAACGTCGTGCTATGGGTGAATTGGATCATCCAGAAAGTAGCGTTGTTAACTTAAAGAACGTTAGTCATAATATCGTAGATATGGGTTGGGATGGTAAAGATTTAGTGGGTACTGTAGAAATTCTTCCTACACCAAGTGGTAATATTTTAAGAGATTTACTACAATCAGGTATTCTTTTGGGTATCAGTAGTCGTGGTCTTGGTAGTGTAAAAAAAGACATGCGTGAAAACGCGGATGTTGTACAAGACGATTTTGATTTAATTGCATTCGACTTTGTAAGCAATCCAAGTACTCAAGGTGCATTCATGTATCCACAAGGAAAGATCAATGAAAGTATTGATCAAAAAATAATAATCAATCCATATAGCAATGTAGAAAGATTAATTCACAATATTCTTTCTGAATTGTAAGTTCAAACAATATTTATATTCATATGATCAAGCTAAAACATTTAGTAGAAAACTCCACAGAAGTTGCTTATTCCGCTTTAACAAAAGAGGAGAAAAAGAAGTTATATGAAACAATCAAAGCTTACAATGAATATCGTGGTTCATTAAAGGCATCATCTATCTATGAAACCGCAACCAAAATTATGGAAGCTGTTAATCTAGCCGAACGTTATGCCATTAAAGAATGTAACGAATGGATGGAAGCCAAGATGATCGAACGTGACATGAAGGATGTAAAGAAGATGGCTGGTAAACTATACGAAGAAGCACACAAGATCAAAGGTGTTGAAAAACAACTTGAGATGTTGTACGAAGAAATTGGTTTGAAGTTGGAACGTTATTTTGAAATTGCAGATCCAATTACAGAAGCACCACAATCTTATCAAGTACAAGGTAGACCAGACTCAGTAAGTATCGCTTCTTCAAGAGATATCGATCAAACCAATTAAAATATTCTAGTTGGAATACTATCAATATATTCAATTAATTTATTGAAGGTTTCAAATACGTAACGGCGGGATGTTTCCAAAACATACCCGTCTTCTTCTTTATAGATTTTAATAGTTTGTTTGTGGTCTTCTAGTTCTAGACTTGGGATTTCTACTTCACATGATAGATCATAGTCATCATCCATCTTAAAACCCATATGTCCTAACGTATCAATTTCATTAAATGACCAACCATTTGGATTGTCTATGTCAGCAATTTTATATTTTTGAATTTCTTCAAGTTCATTATTCACGAAGTTTTTCATCTTAATAGAAGTAGGCTTATAATTAAAATTATCATTGTTTCTAAGCTGTTTTAAGAATTTAATATTACTTTTATTAAGTTCCATGTGTTTGCTGAAATTTGGGTTGTAATTATAGGCCATATGAGTTAATTCTATCTATAAAATCGGCTAAGATTTTTGTTTTTTGTGTTCCGCCATCTTCGTCGAATATGCTGCTCAAAGTATAAAATACTTTATCTTTTGGTTCGTCGGAATCATCGGATAGTATTCTAACGAAACAAGCGTAGTTATAAAATCCTTTGTTTTGATTATTGGTCAATTTCTTGAACACAAACTTTTTGGTAGAATCGTTACTTTGTACTTCAGCGGAAACTTCTTTGGTACTTCTTTTATGAACAAAGTTTGTTTTTCCAAATCCAGCAAAGCCACTTTGTTTTGATTGAAATGTTAACAATTCTTTTTCATCAAATGGAACCCCAACGTTTTCTCTCAAAACTTGATCGAAAGGTTTGTCAGTAATTTCTTTTGCTTTACTTAGTGTATATTCAGAACCCTGTGATTCATAGTCTTCTTTTAGTTTTTTAATGATTTCTTTTACTTTTGTGAAATCTTTTACACTACTTGGTTTAATTGTATGAGCCATTTTACGTACTTGTGGGGATACTTTACTTGGTTTAACATCACCTTTTTGGAAGGCTCTTACGAGTCTGAATAGTCTTGCTTGCTTTTCACTTTGTGCTGGCATATACAATAAATATCATTTTTTTTAACATCTTACGATTTTTAATTATATTTATTTATCAAATACATCAATCATTTGATGTCACATCTAAATTAAATCTTCTTTGGAGTTCTTCAATAACTTCACCAAAAAAACAATAAGAAAGGATAGTAATATTATATGAGCGATCTATTAAAGGAAAGTATCGCAGACGCAAAGGCTGTTCGTGAAACAGCAATTGCCAATGCAAAGACCTTTCTTGAGGAAAATTTTGCTAAGAGCATGAAAGAAATGTTCGCAGAAAAACTCAAGGAAGATATGACAGACGAACCATCTGATGAAGACCAAGTTGACGAAAACTTGTCAACTTCAAAGATTGGTGGAGAAAAGGGAAATGTAGCTTCTAAGCAACATCCTGTAAAGCCATCATCATCTGCTGACAAGAGCACAACTGCAGCCGGTAAACAAGAATTCGACGCAAAATTGGAAGAAGAAACTAATATGGACGACGAAGAAGTAACTAGCGAAGAACTAGATGAAATTCTAGCTGAACTTGAAGGTGAAGTCGTTAGTGAAGAAATGGTAGAAGACGGCGAGGTAATGGGTTCTGAATCAGATTCTGATGGTGAAGAAGTAAATCTTGATGAACTTCTAGCTGAATTGGAAATGGAAGAACAAAACGTTGATCCAATGGCCGTTGCACCTCCAGCAGCACCAGTTGCACCAGTTGCGCCAGTTGATCCAATGGCTGCTGTTCCAGCACCAGCTGTTCCAGTAGCTCCAGTTCCTGGCCAAGTTCCATCACCATCTGAAGGTGAAGTAACCTACGAAGAAATGGCAGAAGCTCTAGTAGCTATCAATGAAGAAAACGAAGCATTAAAGAACCAATTGAGTGAACACATAAACACCGTCAAGTATTTGAAGGGTGTGCTCGCAGAAACCAATTTGTTAAATGCTAAGTTGCTATACACCAACAAGTTGTTCAAAGGTAAGTCTCTTACCGAAGATCATAAGTTGAAGATCATTAACACTTTCGACTTGACCAGAAACATCCGTGAAGTCAAGTTGGCATATACCGTTTTAGCCGAATCATTTAATTCCGGTGGATCAGTTGTCAAAAAGAAGACCAATGCAACTGTAAGTACTATCACCGAAGGTTTGGCAAGCAAACCAGTATCATCAACTAAGCCAGTGTCTACTATTGTAGAACCACACGCTGACGAGATGACTTCAAGATTCCAAAAACTCGCAGGAATCAAGAAGTAAAATTAGTTTGCGAGTAAAAACCTAACAATAATAAAGAAAGAAACAAAAATATGAGTATCGACGTAAAGAGTCTACTAACAAATAATATGAATCCACAGGCTAAGCTAATGGCTGAAACCCGTGGACTACAATCCAAGTGGGAAAAGACAGGTCTTCTTGAAGGCGTAAGTGGCGTTGAAAAAGCGCACATGTCAATCCTATTGGAAAATCAAGCAAAGCAACTACTAGATGAAGCTTCTTCAACTGGTACATCAACCAGTTCAGAACAATGGGCCGGTGTTGCTCTACCATTGGTTCGCCGTGTATTCGCTGAAATTGCTGCAAAGGAATTCGTCAGCGTACAACCAATGAATCTACCATCCGGTCTAGTGTTCTATCTAGACTTCAAGTATGGTTCTGGTAATCATTTGGGTCAAACTCCAGGCACTAGTTTGTTTGGTGGTACTAATTCTGCTAAGTTCGGTTCTACCGATGCAGCAGTAAATGGTCTATATGGTCAAGGACGTTATGGTTATTCTGAACGTGTAGTAACCAGTTCAGCATTCACATCTGCAAATGTCACCGTTGCTTCAGCAAGCTGGGTAGATCTACAATTTGCTAGTGAATTCAGTTCATCATTGAGAAGCGGTAACGTTAAGGGTATCTTCAAGCTTGCTCTAGACATTAATGACAATACACAAGCAAGCACCGTAGTAGCTTCGGGTTACGTTTGGAATGTTGACTTGAATGCAGTACGTTCATTTGGTCTACAAACTACTGGTAACGTTGCTTACACCGTATTGAACACATACGCAACCGCAGTGAACACTAGTACAATTGCATCACCAAATTACGTAATTAATTTGTTCGTGAGTCAATCAAGTACCGCTGCTACACCAGCACTAACTCCAAAGTTGAATTACACACTTCAACCTACCGATAACCTACGTGGTGACTTCGAAGCTGGTAAGACCGCTGGTGAAGGTTCTGGTAACATCAGTGCAACAGCAACTCAAAATATTGATACTGATATCAATATTCCTGAAGTAAACTTGGTACTAAACAGCGAACCAATCGTTGCTAAGACCCGTAAGTTGAAAGCAGTCTGGACCCCAGAATTGGCTCAAGACTTGAACGCATATCATTCTATTGATGCAGAAGCAGAACTTACTGCTCTATTGAGTGAATATGTATCTATGGAAATCGATCTTGAAATCCTAGACATGTTGAATGAATCCGTAACTGGTACCACAACCGAAGCTTGGTCTGCCCAAATCGGTACTGAGTTCCAAAAGACAATTAGCTTCGCTGGTGGCGCTACTGGTACCCCAGTTGCTAACTTCACACGTGTAGTTAACAGCTCACCAAATCGTACTGCTTACGTAAAGAGCACTTGGTTCCAAACTCTTGGTAACAAGATCCAAAAGGTCTCTAACAAGATTCACCAATTGACTCTACGTGGTGGTGCAAACTTCTTGGTATGTTCACCAGACGTAGCAACCATCTTGGAATCAATCCCAGGATATGTTGTTAACACCGATGGTGATTCTGCTAAGTTCGCAATGGGTGTTGCCAGAGTTGGTAGCTTCGCAAGTCGCTTCCAAGTCTACAAGAACCCATACATGACCGATAACGTAATCTTGATTGGTTTCCGTGGAAGTAACTTCCTAGAAACCGGTGCAGTATATGCTCCATATATTCCACTAATTCAAACTCCATTGGTCTATGATCCAGTGAACTTCACTCCACGTAGAGGTGTAATGACCCGCTACGCTAAGAAGGTCGTCAGACCCGAATTTTATGGAAAAGTTATTATCAGCGATCTCGACACCGTATAATATTTAGTAGAAATAAAATAATTCAAAAACCCTCTGCCGAAAGGTAGGGGGTTTTTTCTTACATTATTCGAAAAATTCGTTGGTAGAGTTTACAACAATTTCTTGCACTTCTTCTTTGAAAGATGTACTTTTCACATATGGTAAAACTTTATGTTTTAGAGATTTAATCAATTTCTTATTTTCTATTTTGTTGATTATAAATTTGATGTAACGATGTTTACCGCTTTCACGTTTGCGCCAAAATGTTTTACCAATACGTTCTTTTAGTTTATCTACACTATGAGTTTTCCATCGTGAATATACACTTCTACTATGTATCCAATCATATTCAGTGGGGCCAACTAAACTAATACTATAGTTAGGCATTATAGCGATATCTACATAGTTATCACCTTGATATAGAAATCCGGTTGCTTGATAAATTGTGCCTGTGTGACCAACCTCACTATCTGCATAACTCAAAATACATTTTATTTTTGGGTAATTTATATTTAGTAATCTAAAACTTTCAGCTATACAATAACTTTCAATATTCTTACCATATCCATCTTCTATCCACAACCGAGTTAATTCAAATACATTATCATTTGTTAATAGTGGGGTTATACTTGTGCTAGCATTACGTCCAACAGCATTACCATACACCAATACGCCTATTAGTTTGACATTATAACCACCAAAGAAACTGCTTTCTATATAATCTTTATAATAAACTCCATATGCAACCGTACACAACGTCCATTTGTGTGTATAGTGATTCTTTTCTATCATACCTCTTGCAATCTGTTTACTTATAGGTTGTAAAAAGATTAGTGATGTGTCACAATATGGTTCCTTCATTAAAACATACTATAGTATAGCTGCTAGGAATGTCAACAACTTTTTTAGGTTCAAGTCAATCCCCAGATAACAGAGACCAGTACAAACCACCACCAGTTGAAGGTAGCTCCATTTAGCTTCTTATACAGAAGGTAGCCCCAACACACGGCCAAGATGGCATTGGAAGTAATAGTGAAAGTCAAGTCCATATCTTTATTTATTAATTTTTAATTAAATTACACACTCAGATATTTAAGAATGAAGTAATTACAAATAAGATGATATGTGTTGTCGCTAATGATGTATAACCAAGTGGTTAAAAACTTTGGTCTTGCATCCTCATCATCATTTTTCCAATCGTCGTAATAACCTGTTATGTTACATTTATCAAACGATGGATATGACCAGTCTGGTCCAATGCGATTTTTATACCAAATGAAATATTTGATGATACACCATCTATCTTGAATAAAATGTGTGACAAAAATAAGAAATAGTGCCAATACATTTTGGGTAATCAATAAAAACGGCATCGTATATAAAATACAATGAACTAAACAAGGTAATGATTTTTTATTCTTGTTTAGAGCCATCCAATCACTTTGGAGATAGTAATCGGAAAAAAGATGAATAAGTAACTGTTCCATACTTTATAGTATACATCACAAAGTTGGAAGGTGTCAACCTATTTTTCAACTTAGATCAAATAAAACAAGCCTTTTGAATTATAAACTACAATTCTAGTCTTGGTAGTATCATCTTTAATGATACCAAGTTTATCTGAAATTTGAAATGGACCTGGATGATTACTTGTACGAACACCCATGACTTTATCTTTTATTTTATATACATCCAAATCTGTATTAACAACACTTGCATGATATTGTCTTCCCAAAGGTATCATTTTCATAATGGTTTATTTGTTGTTGGTTCTGCTTTTTTTACTCTACTTGATGGAAATGCTTTGTTGCCAAAGTCACTGCCATGTAAACTATATAAGTGCATCACTACACCGTGTTTTACAACCACATCTCCTAAATCATTCACTAATACATATGCGGGTCTATCATATTTCAACATTACATCTGAACTAACCAATAAATGATTTGTTTCACCCGCATCCATTACTCTTTGAGCATAATTGATGCCGTCACCACTTATATTCAAATTGCCATTAATGTCTTCCATTGGAATTACTGGTCCACAATGTACACCCATTCTCATTTGTAAGTCTGGTCTATCCTTTACTGCTTTAGCTATAGCAACGGCACAATTCATTGCGTCTTCCAAATAAGTAAAGAATCCCATTACCATACCATCACCAGTAGGTAATATAATTAACTTTTCAAGAGCATTAGCTGTCTTATATTGCATTGTTGCTTTAACCAATATACCCAAGTCTTTACATGCTTTCTTTTGTTCATCTGTAGTCTTTTTACTATAAGCCACAATGTCCATAAAGAATATGTAACCATCTTGTTCTACATCCAATTGTAATCTACTGGATTTGACTTCTATATCAACTTGTTCAACTTTCTTGACAATTTGTTTAACGGGTTTAATAACTTCTACTTTCTTTTCTTCTTTCTTTTCTACAACCGGCATATCTTTAAGTTTCAAAAAGTCTTTCCAGTTAATCTTCTTTGCAGGTGCATCTTTCTTTTTTGGTTCTTTTGCAGTCTGTTCTGCTTCTAGTTTCTTTATTGCGTCTTCTTCACGATTACGCTTTTCAATAAACAACGCTATTTGTTTCTTGACTTCATCTGTAATATAAATATTTACATCTTTGCCACCACCGCCTATATCATGTTTCTTCTTTCTTAGAGCACCTTTGGCTTGTAAATAACTTTGCATTTCTACATTACCTATCTTGAATGCGATATCTAACGGAGCAATTTCACCCTTAAAATCAGCACCATTAACATTTGCACCCAAATGTATCAAAAACTCCACCATATCAACATCATTAGCGTTAACGGCATAATGTAATGGCATCCAACCATTCTTTTCATCTCTACCATTAATTTTACCATCTTTATCATAGAATGATTGTAAACCTTCAAAATCACCCGTTTCAGCACAAAAATGAATATTAACACCACCAGCAGATTTAGCACCGTTTTTATTTAATAACTTAACAATTTCACCTCTATTAACATTAGATAACACATCTATTGGATTGTTTTTGCCTAAGAAATCTTTCTTGTTGACATCAGCACCTTTAACAATTAAATATTCAACCAAATGTTTTTGTCCGTAATTCACTGCATAATGTAGTGCAGTCCAACCTTTACCAGCGTCAACTTCATTGATATCTTGTTTTTTACTCAACATTTCTTCAATAGAAACTATATCACCATTCTTAGCAGCTAAATGAAAACTGCTGCCACTACTATACTTCCCTCCTCTTTGTTGCAATAATTCTGAAATGGGTTTAAACCCTTTTTGTTCTGATATATCTAATGCGGTATTTTTGCTTGTCCAATCTTTTACATTTACATCCGCACCACGATTTAATAACAATTTGACTATTTCTATTTGATTTTCTTCTACCGCAACAACCAATGGCGGATTGCCAGTTTCATCATCTCTTTGATTAACGTCTACTTTATCTTTTTCTATACAATTGTAAACATTATCAAATAAACCTCGTCTTATATGTGTAAAAATATTAATTGCCATAATTTATTTCCTCTCTATTTAAATTGTTTATTGACACTATGATTAATAACAATTTATGGAAATAAAACCAGTCAACTACATTAAGTTATAATAAGTATAACTTGCAAACTTTATTAGTTATTCATTTTTCTTAAATCTGCTTAGGTCTAGATTTGCAAGTGGTTTTTCTATGTTAAGACTAGCTAATCTTTCATTTTGAACCACTAATTTATTACCGCTTACAACTTTTCCATCCACTATATCATATATGAAGAAAACGGTCTTAGTAAGGCCGACGCGAATAATTCTGCCTGGTTTTCCATCAACGTATACAACGTCGTCTTCTTTATAATCAGATCCAATGAACATGAAAAGTGCTGCAGCTAACTTTTCAATGCTTGACTTAAACATCAATACAACTAAGCCAGCCAAGAACATCCAGACATATTTGCCGGTCATATCTTGAGCTGTTGATTCTAAAACATTTTGAGATATAGTGTGTATAGTATTAGTATCCATAATTGTATTTGGTTTATTAACATATAACACTCGTTAACGATCTAAAACAATTATATAATAAATATTAATATTAATTTACTTAATCCACTTTTGTTCTTTTAGAATATCGTCAATCAAGTCTTTTTCAGTACTATCCATTTCTTTATCAAATCTTTTTAACACTTCGGTCAATGGATATACTCTATCAGGAGATTCTTTTTGCTTTTCTTTGAGTTCCTGAATTACATCAATTATCTTAGTAAGTGGCGACTTATATTCATCAACTTTGTCTTTTGAAGCAAAGTTAGCCATTTCAAATGCATGTGGAGTTAATGCTTTTACTAAACTTAATAGGCCGGATCCGATCATATTAAATATACTAAATGCTGCACCCGCTGCTGGGTGTACTGTTGCTAATATTCTAAGTATAACGAATACTATAACAAATATGATAATTGCGGTCATTGCACTAATAAAAAACTTCTTTAAACCCCAAAATACAGCATTTAATCCAAACATACCACTCATGGTATCAAGTGTAGCTTTGCTTTGATCTGCTTCTTTTGCAATTTCTTTTGCTTTATCAGTCATTTGCCAAAGTTCATCGTCATACTTTTCTTTCAAAGCCGACTTTTCTTTTTGTAATTTGTTTATGACTTCATCACGTTGTGATAACAATTGGTCACCTTTCTTTCGTTCTTCAGCTACTTGAGAATTAAGCAGATCTACAGTTGCTTTAATTCTTTTAATTTCATCTATGTGTGGAGAACCAACTATGGAGATAACACGTTCATTCAATGATTTAGCTGTGGTTACTTGTATAGGAGGATTTGAAACTTGATTTAACGAATGTTGAATACCAATTGATAAAGAAGAAGTTTGTACTAGTTTACCTTTTTCTACTTTTTCTAATTCTACCATTGTATTGTCTACTTTGGCTTCTTGTTTTGCAACGGCATCTTGTGCATTAGACACTTGTTTTGCAGATTTAACTTCTGAAGATATACAACCTGCTAAAACCAAGACAAATAGGGTGGTTATTATAGATATAAAAATACGTAAATTATTTTTCATAGACAAATATATATAGTACTTTTTATAATTAAAATATGTATATAGTCATGATTAAATTCGATGATTTTTTGGTAAATCAGTTATTTAACTATATTTATAAAATAGGAGATTATTATATGACCAAGAATGATATTAAAAATTTGATTAAAGAAGTTTACGAAGAAATTGTTTCTGAAAAAACTTACAAAGAAGTAAAAGGTAATAAGGTTAGTAAACCAACCAAGCCAACCAAGCCAACCAAGCCAACTAAACCAACTAAACCAACTAAATCTTTAACAAAAGAGCCTGAAACCAAGGTTACCAAAAATTTGTTGAATAAGATTGAAGATCGTGAAAAAGCAAATAAAGCCAGTGGTGATAAATCCGATGTAGATGTTCTTGGTAAAGTTCACAAACTATTGAAACGTCGTATTGGTCAAACACTTGAAGAAGCCGATGTTGAAAAAATGATGGAAGAAATGAATTGTGAAGAATTAGACCCAGTTGGTAAAGAAGATGGTGATGTTAATAATGATGGTAAATCAGATAAACAAGACAAATATCTTTTGAAAAAACGTAAGGCGGTTGGATTTGCTATACAAAAAGCAAAACATTTAAAAAATAAATAATTAATGTAACCCATCGTAAATGATGGGTTTTTTAATGCCCAAAAATAATATGAAAACGCCATGTAAAAGAATTTGTGTGATTGTGGATGCTAAACTATGTGAAGGATGTGGTCGTACTTGGGAAGAGTTACGAGAGTGGTCATTTTATAGTGATAAACAACGTGACGAAATAATGGAACGATTGAAACACTTTAAAAGTAAGCATAAGAGTAGATTTGATTGATATTTATAAGTATATGATCAAATTTAAGTCTTTACTTTTGGAGAATCCAGATACTGTATATTACAAACAAAAAACTTATAGTTATACTTCTCCAGCGAATAGATGTGCTTTTCTTGTATATAAAGATGAAAAGAGTAGTAAAAATGCTATATTTGGATATAGTGTGGTTAAAAAAGACTTTGTTTGTGATGATAGTGATGTATTAAAAGAACTCAAAGAATTGGAAAATAGTAAAGATGTTAAATATGATTCTAATAATAGAGATCAATTAGATTATTGGGCACAACAGGGTATTAAGAATTTAAAAAATGGAAATAATGGTGGTGGTCATTTACAATTAGAGAATATTTTAAAAGGTATGGGTAGAATTGGCATTTATGCTGATCCACTTTTGAAGGGTAGAATATTTGAAGTGGATGATGCTAAGGATGTGGTTGATGATTCTGATTTAAAGATTGAGAGTACAATACCCAGTGGCAAAGCTATTATTGTAACATTCTGGGATGCTAGAAGAGAAAAGATAGTTAAATATAAAGATCAATATGAAAAAGTAATAGAGTTCAATGGATATGACCCCAAAGAATGTTTGTATGAACCAAGTATGAAATTTTATACTTATACTGAATTTTATACCAATGAAGAACCCAAATCAATTGAATCTAAACCTGTTCAACCACTTGCTGGTACCCAAGCTTCAGATAGTTTCAGCGTCGGTGATAAAGTAAAAGTTAAAGGAATGAATGTTGCTGGCGTGGTATTATCTGTCAGCGCAGCTAATACTATTAAATTAAAAGTAAACAAGTCAGATTTAAAAACTGTACCCGTTGGTTCTGAATTTGATTTTCCATATTATGGTTTACAACTTGATACCAGTCATACTACAAAATTCAAAGTTGGTGATAAAATAAGATTAAAAGGTTTAACTGATATTACCGGTGAAGTAACGCATGTTGATGGTAAACATATTACCATTGAAATAACAAGTTCAAAATATTCATTTGGTGCGTTTAGACAAGGAAGAGCTCTTAAAATACTAGCTTCTGGTGCGGAACTTGTTCAACCACAATCAGATGATACTGTGACTGCTTCTGTCAAGCTTGATAAAGTAATTGATGATAAAACTCAAGAGTTTGTTGAAAAACGAGGTAAATTACATTCAACTGGTGCTACATTTACTCCAGCGGAAAAACAAAATTTAGAAAATGAAGTGGATAGTTTAGAAATTGAAATCAAGATACTAAATGATTTATTGACTTCGGGTGAAAAGTATTATACAGACAATGTAAAAGATGTTGTAGCTACATCTGTACAACGTAAGTTGGATGCTAAACAAAAAGAAAAACAAGATAGATATAGTTTGATAGCCCAAGCTGAAAAACAATATGGTATGCCTATTGCACAAATAAGACAAAAGTATAGAAATGTACCATTGGATCAATTGGTTAAGAAAGAATCTAAATTAAAAGAAATACTACGTAGTATTTTATATAGAAGAAAGTTTGCAAATGACAAATATTAAAAAACTAAGGGTATTTGATTTCGATGATACTTTATTCCACACAACCGCAAAGATTTTGTTGAAACAAGGTGGTGGAAATTTCACATATTTAACTCCCGCAGAATATGCGGTTTATGAACCTAAGTCAGGTGACGTGTTTGATTTTTCACAATTTGATCAAATCATAAATCCAAGTTTGATTAAACCAGTCGCTAAACGATTCTATAAGATTATTAACGCTGGTTTAAAAGATAGATTGACCGTTATTTTGACTGCAAGAGGACCAAAGGCTAATGTTCATATCAAAGAAATTATACATAAGATTTTCAAAATTGATTTGCCAGTAATTACCTTGGGTACAGGAAGTCCACAAGCTAAGGCTGATTGGATCGTTGACAAGATTAACAATGAAGGATATAATGATGTATTTTTTATAGATGATAGTCCGAAGAATGGTGACGCTGTTTATAGATCCATCAAAGATCTTCCTATTAAGTATAAAGTTGTGGATTTATCTACACCTCGTAAATATGAAGGAAATAATTTAGATACGGATCATGTCGGACTCAGTGAAGATATAAAAAATATAGTTGATAAGGAAAGACTTAAAAAGGCTTATAAGTTCTTTGCTAACTTTTTAAGCTTACCATCTAACAAAGTTAAGTTGGAGTTTGGTAGTTTGGATGGAAAAGTTCAAGGTAAGGTTGATGTAAAGGGTAAATCAAAGCCATATAAGGTGGATTCTTATATAATCATTATGAGAACTAATAGTCCTTTTAGCAATGATGATCAAATTAAGACACTAGCACATGAGTGTTGGCATATTAAACAAGTTGAAGATGATAGATACAATATAGTTGATAATAGTTGGGATGGTAAAGTTTATCCTAAATATGACGACGATGATCCCAAAGAAAGAATGTTGCCTTGGGAGATTGATGCTCGAATGAATGCCGAGACGTTGTATGTAGAGTATAATAGATATGCTAGAGAAAAAGGTGCGGCTACCAAGATTATAAAGATTAATTAATTATAATGAACCAAAATAAAGATTTGGATTATAGTTATAATGTATGGCTACAAGATATTCACCATCAATTGTTACATCAGGATTAGTTTTATGTTTGGATGCTGCTGATAAAAATAGTTATACTGGCACAGGTACTACTTGGAGAGATTTAAGCGGTAATAACAATAGCGGATCA
>Ga0315288_10007386_pt1 | contig 13916 bp, 13 predicted proteins | sample YL17G11_20_MG_FD_203454 | JGI IMG/M metagenome (GOLD analysis project Ga0315288, IMG submission 203454) | Sediment microbial communities from Yellowstone Lake, YNP, Wyoming, USA - YL17G11_20 | ecosystem: Environmental > Aquatic > Freshwater > Lake > Sediment | place: USA: Wyoming | collected...
CAACATTCACCGCAAAGGCGCGAAGAACGACAAGAACAGGGGACGGCCGATCGGCCGTCCCCTGTGTCACAGTCGTGCGCTCCGATGGTCCGTAGGCGCTACTGGTAGGCCGCGGTGGGCCACGCATAGGTCAGCCTCACGTACATATCCTGGTCGCCGGTGGCCAGGCCGATCGGTGAGGCGTTCGTCAGGCCGATCTCGAGGTTGGTGCTCGTGCCCCATGGCTTGCGAATGGCGATCGAGAACAGCGCGTCGTCCTCGAGGTTGCTATCCTTGAAGCGGTACTCGGCAAGAAGCTCGAGGTTGCGCCGTCCGTAGCACTGGACGCCGAGGAACGGCCGGAGCAGGCTGTCACCTCCACCGTTGTCGGCATCTACCCTGAGGTACATCACGCCGGCACTGCCGACGATGCGCGTGCCGGGGGCCTCGCCCCAGGGCCACTCGCCCGTGTAGGTCGGCATGAACTGCTTGGTCGCGACCAGATAGGCGCGCAAGGTCTCGACATCGGTAACCGCGATCGTGTCGTACATCCCGGCAGCACTGAACCCCAGGGCATCGGACCAGCGCCCGAGGCTGGCGCCGACGGCGACCTTGGTGCCGCCGAGCAAGCTGCCGCGCGGCAGCAGGTTCTCGCCGATCAGATACTTGGCCCCGTACTCCCAGATGTTTCTGTCCTCGCCGTTGGTGGCGCGCTGAAATGCAATCCAGAGTTCCGCATCATCAGCCACGCCCTTCACCCCGCTCAGGGCCCAGATGGATACATCTATGTTCTCAGCGCCGTACATCTGAGCAACTTCGAACGAGCGGTGTCCGATGCCGATCTGCCATTCGGTGCTCGGGGCGATGTCGGCCGTCGGGAGCATGACCAGCCCGGTAGGCCCGGCCAGCGATGGTACGGCGAAGGCGGACCCGGCCCCCGCCGCGAGCATCGCCGCCGAGAGCAGCACAAGCAGCGACAGTTTCATTGGCGTCTCCTTCCCATGTGCAGTGTCGAACAGGAGCATATGCCCCACTGCCGCGCGCCGGTGGGCGCGCTGGCATGCCTCTGCGCCGGTAACGTTCTCTCCTTCTCGCACCACCTCCTCTTCGACCTGCCGATCCGGGAACGCCCGCACATTGTACCACCGCTGTGGGTGGAGGCAATAGGGGATGGCGATTGGCTGCCTGCGGGGCACAAACGCGAGCGAGGGACGGCTTGCGCCGTCCCTCGCTGATGCCTGCCTCCGGCGGCAAGCCGCCGGGGCTCACAGGCTACCCAACCTACTGGCCGACGGGGAAGGTGTAGCCTAGGCGGACGAAGACGTCCTGGTCGTCGAGCCCGATGCCGGACGGACCAGCATTGGTGGTGCCGACCTGAGCCTCGAACTCGGGTGAGAACCTGTGCGTGAGCACCGTGGAGAAGACGGCCTTCTGGTCAATGTCATCGTCCTTCCAGCGGTACTCAAGGCCGAGGCTGGTCCCGGCGGTGCCGATGAACTCCACGCCCACGAACGGTCGGGTCATGCTCTCGTCATCGCCGGCGTCCGGGTCAACGTTGACGTACATCAGGCCGACGCTGCCCAGAATGCGCGTGGTGGAACCACCCACCTCCCAGCCCCCGGTCGTCATCGGGGTCAGGTCCTTGGTAGCGACGATGTAGGCCTTGAGGACGTCAATGTCGCCAACGCCTCCACCGTACATGTCAGTACCCAGCGCGAGGTCAGACCACTGCTCCATGCTCGCGCCGACTGCCAGGGATGCCTGATCCTTCGGCTCACTGGTCAACTGATACTTGCCGCCCAGAGCCCACATGTGCGCAGTTTCCGATGCCGTCGGGCTGTCCTGATCGGCGAGAGCATAGGCTGCCCATAGTTCCGCCCCTTGGCTCACGCCCGCCAGAACGTTGACTGCCCAGATGCTGACATCAATGTCAGCATCGTACATCGAGTTCGTCTGCGACTGGTAGGTCAAAGCGGTCTGCAACTGACCGGGTGGGGCAACCAAGGCATTCGGAACCGTGACGATACCCGTCGGTCCACCGAGTGACGGGATCGCGTAGGCTGCTCCACCGGCTGCGACGACGGTGAACGCCGCCAGCAGCGCGAGGGTCCAAAACTTTCTCGTCATCCTCCCTCCATCCTTCCTTTCCTCAGAGCGCGCTGGGACCACTCGCGGTCCCATTGGGCGCTCCGTCTGGTATTGGCGCAGGCGCAAAGGCCGTACGCCAGTATCAGATACCATATAATCGGTGCCAGCTACCTCTCAACCTATCTGGCGGGGCGCCAGGCGCCCCTGGTGGGCCGCGAGGCCCGGGGAACGGTTCTCTGTTGCCGGCTGGGGGGCAGCCGGTTTGACAGGCCTGGAATGGCAACCTATAATCCAGTGTCGGGTGTAAACGCGCCTTGTGCACCACACCCGCGCATCCTCAGAGAAGATCCCCTGCGGTTAGGTCCGCCGGGTCGAGCGCGGGAGGAACCCAGGGGTCGCTCAGGCAGACAGCATGCAGTTGGCAAAGCTCTATCCGGCGCTGGACGGACTGCTGGCCGAGGTGGAGGCCGGCATTGAGCAGACATGGAGGGGGGAGCCGGGCTTCCTGGGCTCATCGGCTCGTCGCGCGTTGTCGGGGCGAGGGAAGCGACTCCGGCCGGGGATCGCGCTGCTTGCCGCGGAGAGCGCTGGGGGCGCGACCCAGACTAGCGTGGCGCTGGCGGCGGTGATGGAGGTGCTTCACACCGCGTCGCTGGTGCATGACGATGTGGTGGATGGGGCGACCTCGCGCCGGGGGCGCCGATCGGCCAACGCGATGTGGGGGAACAAGGTTTCGGTACTGCTTGGCGACTACCTCATCGCCCGCGCGCTCGAGCTGATTCCCGCCGAGGAGCATGAATGGCTGGCGCCGCTGGTGGCGCGGGTGGCAGCGCGGATGTGCACCGCCCAGGTCAAGGAGGTGCGGGCGGCCGGCACGCCCCTGGCCGAGCAGGACTACCTCGACATCGTCAAGGGAAAGACCGCCAGCCTCTTCGGCCTGTGCGGGCGCGTCGGGGCGCGCTCGGCGGGCGGCTCCCCCGCGGTGGTCGAATCCCTGGCCGCGTTCGCCGAGAGCTTCGGGGTGGCCTTCCAGTTCGCCGACGACATTCTCGATCTGGTTGGCACGAACGGCAAATCGGGCAAACCGGAGGGCCGGGACCTCGCCGAACGCAAGTTTACGCTGCCGCTGATCGTGGGAGTGGAGATGGGGGGCCGGCCAGTGCGAACGCGACTGGCCCGCATTCTTGCGAAGCCGGCGATCGCGGAGCAGGACATCGCAGAGGCGCGCGACTTGGTCGAGTCGGCGGGAGCAATCGAGCCGGCGTGGGGCCGGGTGAGAGCGTGGCTCGAATCAGCGCTGCGCGAGCTTGAGCCGGTGCCGGACAGCGATGCTAAGGGAGCCCTTGCAGCGGCGTGTGGCGAGCTCTTTCCCATGCCGGTGATGGCGGGAGAGAGATGAAGGTGGCGACCGGTCGCTCGGCCGCCCTGCTTGCCCTCGTTCTGCTCTTCGCAGTTGTGCCTGCCTGTCCTCAGGACCAAGTCAGCGTCCATCGCATGGCCGCGCGGCAGTACGAGGTCCCCGGCCTCGTCGAGGAAGCGGTCGCCGAGTGGCTCAAGGTCCTCGCCTTGTCTCCCCAGGATGCGGAAGCGCGGGGGCGCGTCGACGCGCTGGTGCGCAAGCAGATGCCGACGTGGCTGCCGGAGGAGGCGGAGCGCGCGGCGCCGTTCAAGTGCAAGGTGGTGTGGTGGGAGTGGCAGTCGGGCGGCGCAGGCCCTAGCCTGCAACCAGACCGGCAGCCGCAATCCGCCTCCGCAAAGGCCCCTGCCGAACCGGAAGTGCGGCAACGCTTTCTCGTAACCGCGGTCGAGTTCGCGGCGCGGGAGGGCGAGCGGTGGGATGAGCTGCACGAGACCGGGTTCCCGCACCTGGACTACGGCTACGTGTGGTCGCAGGCGAAGCGGCGGTACGAGGCGCGGGCGGTGGCGCACTGGGAGGATCGATCGCAGGGCGAACTGGCTCAGAAGGCGCTGCGCGCGACGTTGGTGCTCTATGCGTTGGCGCGCGAGCAGTTGGGATTCGATCCAACCAGGCCGTGGGGCGATCCGGTTGACGTTTGGCTGACGAACAAGGGAGAGCCGGGCGCGCGGGCGCAAGGCAGCTCGATCTACCTCTACGCGGCGAAGACCGAGCGGGCGCCCGGCGAGTGGCTGCGGGAGCTCGCGCACGAATACGGGCACGTCTCGTTCCCCGGCATCGGTGGGTTCACCGCGACGGACGACCCTTGGGCGGATGGGGATCTGGCAGAGCTGCTGTTTGCGAAGTGGCTGGCAGAGGAACGCGCGCCGGAGTGGATGCCGTGGTCCATCTCTGAGTGGGAGGGCGACGCGAAGGCGGAGCGGGGGAGGTTGACGGGGTTGTGGGGGGAGGAGGAGACGCGGGAGTTGATTGGGCAGGAGACGCGCTCCTGCCCCACCTCCCTGGTGGGCGCGGATGCGGCGGCGAAAGAGGCATTCCTCGGTCTGGCCTTGCGGGTGGAGGAGATGAAGGGGCCGCGGTTCCTCGGAGAGGTGCTCAAGAAGTGCCCGCGGGGGACGGCGGGGCAGTTCGCGGGGGTGCTGGGGCGAATGCGGTGAACGCGGGCGGCATCAGTTGGAGACGAACGCGGATGCACACAGTCGGGGGCCGCGGGTTCGCCTGCCACTAGCTTGTAGCGGACAACCAGATGAACAGCGAGGCCGCTATCGCGAGGAGCGCGCCTGATACCATGGCGAATCTCGCGTATTCGCGGCTTGCAGGCGTCCCTCTGCGTCGCGCCCTACGCCCAAGCCATGCTCCCGCGACTAGGTCGAGGGCGGCCGGGGCAAGAGCCAGCACCCACGCCTGAAGCGGCGCCGAGCCGGCACCAACCCAGCTTCCGCCAGCAAAAGCCCGGGCTGCAGCGCTCGCTCCGAACGCCAACGGATAGCTGAGCACCGCGAGGAGGAAGACCACACGCCCCGTTGCGTCAAGCCCCTTGTGGTCGCTTTCCATGTCTCGCCCCCGTCGCAGGGCTGCGACCCGTCATTCTAGCATGCGCGCTGCACTTTGCGCGGTCCGTCGCTCTATGCTAGAATCTCCCACTCATTCCCAGGAGGTTCCCAGGTGCTGAAGATCGCGGTTATCCCAGGTGATGGCATCGGCCCCGAGGTAGTGCGCGAGGGGCTGAAGGTGCTGGCGGCGGTGGCCGGCTCGGCCAGTGTCAGGTACGAGGTCACGGAGTTCGATTGGGGTGGCGAGCGCTACCTCAAGACGGGTGAGGTGCGGCCGGCGAACGCGCTCGACATCCTGCGCCAGTTCGACGCCATCTACCTGGGCGCGGTGGGGCATCCCGACGTGCCGGTCGGGCTGGTCGAGCGGCAGATTCTGCTCGACGTGCGCTTCGGGCTGGACCTTTACGTGAACCTGCGGCCGATCAAGCTCTACCCGGGCGTCTGGACGCCGATCAAGGACAAGGGCCCCGAGCAGATTGACTTCGTCGTAGTGCGGGAGAACACCGAGGACATGTACGTCGGTACCGGCGGGTTCGCCCACTATGGGACGCCCGACGAAGTGGCGACACAGGTGGCGATCTACACCCGCAAGGGTACGGAGCGGATTATCCGGTACGCGTTCGAGTTTGCATCTGCGCGCGGTAAAGAGAGAAAGGTCACGCTGGTTGACAAGTCCAATGTGCTGACCTATGGCCACGACCTCTGGCAGCGCGTCTTCCGCGAGGTGGCGGCCGAGTACCCGGAGGTGAAGGTGGATCGGGCCTATGTTGATGCTGCCTGTATGTGGATGGTGAAGAACCCGGAGTGGTTCGACGTGATCGTGACCACCAATATGTTCGGGGACATCATTACCGACCTGGGCGCGATGATCCAGGGCGGGATGGGCGTGGCGGCCTCAGGCAACATCAACCCCGAGGGCGCGGCGATGTTCGAGCCGATCCACGGCTCGGCGCCTAAGTATGCGGGCAAGAACCAGGCGAACCCGATCGCCTGCATCGCGGCGATGGGGATGCTGCTCGATCATGTCGGCGCGAAGGCGGCGGCCGCGCGCATCGAGTCAGCCATCGCGCAGGTCTTGGCGAGCGGGAAGATTCCCGATCTGTCGGCCGGCAAGTGCCCGCCGACGAGCGTGATCGGCGACATGATCGCAGCAGCGGTGGCGTGAACCGCTAACCACAGATGAACACGGATCCGGCGGGAGCGGTGCTCTCGCCGGGCGGGGGGGAAGCGCACAAGGCGGGCGCCGCGTGCTAGAATGGGCTCATCCCTGCAAGGAGGGACGGCGTGATCAAGATCGAGGCCTACCAGGATGGTGAGATGTGGTGCGCCCGCGGGCTTGGGGTTGACGTCTTCACCCAGGCAGAGACCCTCGACGAGCTGATCGCCAACATCCGCGAGGCGGTCACACTGCACTTCGAGGGGGAAGCCGAGACGCCGGACATCCTCGTTCTGTCCGAACTCAGGGCCTCGCATGCCGAAGCTGCCGCAGGTTAGCGGCGACGCCCTCATCAAGTTGCTGCAGTCGCTGGGGTATGAAGTGCTTCGCCAGCGAGGCAGTCATGTGACACTCAGCCGTTCCGGCCCGCCCGGAGAGCATCGGGTCACCGTCCCTCGGCACAAGACGGTTGCCAAAGGCACACTGAACGACATCCTCGCCCAGGTTGCGGCGCGGACGGGGGTCTCCAAGCATGACTTGCTCGATCGCATCCGATAGGCTCGGACGCGAGCCTTAGTTCGTCGTTGGCGTTCGTTCCATCCCTCCCTTGCCAACCTCCCCGGAATCGCGTAGAATACGGCCTGGGGACGGAGGCTGTCATGTCCGGTCATTCCAAGTGGCACAACATCAAGCTGCGCAAGCAGGCGCAGGATAAGGCGAAGAGCAAGATCTACGGGAAGCTCTCGCGCGAAATCATCACTGCGGCGCGGGAGGGCGGGGGCGACCCCGACGCGAACGCCCGGCTGCGGGCGGCGATCGAGAAGGCGCGAGCAGCCGGGATGCCGCAGGACAATGTGAGGCGCGCCATCCAGCGCGGCACCGGCGAGGTCGCAGGAATCGTGTACGAGCCTGCGACCTACGAAGGATACGGCCCCGGCGGGGTGGCGATTCTGACTGAAGTGCTGACCGATAACCGGAACCGGGTGGTGGGCGAGTTGCGCCGCGTCTTCAGCCGGAATGGGGGCAACCTCGGGGCGAGCAACAGCGTCGCCTGGCTGTTCGAGCGGAAGGGAATCATCCTCGTGCCGCGAAGCGCGGCATCGGAGGACCAGCTGCTCGAGACGGCGCTGGAGGCCGGGGCTGAGGACATGACCGCCGATGAGTCGTCATACGAGATTCGCACGGGGGCGCACGAGCTGGAGGCGGTCAAGCAGGCGCTTGACGCCGCGGGGATCGGGTCCGAGAGCGCGGAGGTCACGATGGTGCCGCAGACCCGGGTGACCCTCGGGGAGAGGGAGGCGCAGCAGCTGCTGCGCCTGATGGACGCGCTCGAGGAGCTGGACGACGTCCAGCAGGTCTACGCCAACTTCGACATCCCCGACCAGATCATGGAGGCTGTTGCCGCTTAGCGGCACCTGGGGTCGTGGCATTGGGGGTAGGGGACGGGCGGCCTGTGGAGCAGGAGCGTGCTCCTGCCCTTCGGGACTCGCTTGGCGCATAGGCGCGCATGAAGGACTTCGATTTCGACGTGCTGTTGTCGCGCGTGCTGAAGCCCGCGCGCTATACCAACGGGGAATGGAACGCGGTTCACAAGGACCGGGCGGCTGCGCGCGTCCGTGTAGCGTTGGTCTACCCCGATGTCTACGAGGTGGGGATGTCCCACCTCGGGCTTCAGATCCTCTATCACGTCCTTAACTCCCATCCCGACTTCCTTGCCGAGCGAGCGTTCTCTCCCTGGCCGGATATGGAGGCGGAGCTCCGGTCGCGGGGCCTGCCGCTGACCAGCCTCGAGTCGCGCACTCCACTGCGCGAGTTCGACGTGGTGGGGATCACGCTGCCGTACGAGCTGACGTACAGCAATGTCCTCAACGTGCTCGACATCGCGGGTATACCGATCAGGGCCGCCGAGCGGGGGGAAAACGACCCGCTCGTGATTGGCGGGGGGCCGGGCGCGGTTAACCCCGAGCCGATGGCGGAGTTCTTCGACGGGATTCTCGTCGGGGAGGGGGAGGAGGCGATCGTCGAGATCGCCGAGGCCGCGACCGCCCCGCGCCGCGCTGAGAAGCTCGAGAGGCTTGCGGAGATTGCGGGCGTCTACGTGCCATCGCGGTACGAGGCAGTGCACGAGGGCGCGGGGCCGCGCGGCGCGGTTCTGCCGCGCAACGGCGCGCCCGAGCGCATCGAGCGCCGCGTCGTCGAGGATCTCGACGCGGCGCCATTTCCAACGCGCCAGCTCGTGCCGTTTCTCGAAACAGTGCACTCACGCGTGACACTGGAGATCATGCGCGGGTGCGCGCGGGGCTGTCACTTCTGCCAGGCCGGCGCAACCTGCCGCCCTGTCAGAACGCGGAGCCTCGAGACGCTGCTGCGCCAGGCCGAGGAAGCGGTTGCCGCCACCGGCCATGACGAGATCTCGCTGCTCGCATTCACCAGCGTGGATCACCGCGATATCCGCGAGCTGGCGGCGAAGCTGGTGGAGCGGTTCGGCTCGCGGGGCATCGGCATCTCGCTGCCATCGCTGCGCGCCGACGCGTTCTCGGTCGAGCTGGCGAACACCATTCAGCGGGTGCGCAAGACCGGCCTCACCTTCGCCCCCGAGGCGGCGACCGACCGCCTGCGGCGCGTCCTGGGCAAGCAGCTTGCCGAGCACGATCTCTTCGCAGCGGCCGAGGCCGCCTTCGCCTCGGGCTGGAATCGCCTCAAGCTCTACTTCATGATCGGGCTGCCGACCGAGACGGATGAGGATGTCGCCGCCATCGGCGACCTGATGCAGCGGCTCGCCAGGTTCGGGCGGGGGGTGATGGAAGGCAAACAGGGACGGCTCCGGATCGGGATCAGCGTGTCGGCGTTCGTCCCGAAGCCCCACACCCCATTTCAGTGGGTCGGCCAGGACCGGCGAGAGGAGTTGGCGCGCAAGCAGGCCATCCTGCAGCAGACGCTGCGGGGCCACCATCTGAAGCTGTCGTGGACCGATGCGGGGACCAGCGCACTGGAGGCGGCGATCTCGCGGGGAGACCGGCGAGTGGGCCGGGCGATCGAGGCAGCGTGGCGGGCGGGCGCGAGGTTCGACTCGTGGGGCGAGCACTTCGACTTCGCGCGCTGGGAGCGCGCCTTCTCGGAGGCGGGGCTCCGGATGGAGGACTACGCAAACGCGGCGCTCGGGTACGACGACAGGCTGGCATGGGATCACGTCTCATGCGGCGTGCGGAAGGAGGCGCTGAGGGCCAAGGTGGAGGCGGCGCTGACGGAGGGGGAGACCTGACATGGCCCAGTTCGTCTGTCGGTATCGCAAGGGCCCGGAGGTGCGATGGATCTCCCATCTCGATCTGAAGCGCACGATCGAGCGGGCGATGCGGCGGGCGGAACTGCCGCTCGAGCTGACGCAGGGCCACAACCCGCACCCGAAGATGAGCTTCGGCCCGCCGCTGCCGATGGGCGCGACCGGCGAGGCGGAGCTGCTTGCCTTCCACCTGGCGCAGGCGGCCGATCCGGCCCAGGTCAAAGAGCGCCTGGACAACCAGCTTCCGCCGGGGCTGGAGATCGGTGAGGTGTGGCTGGCGCCTCCTCAGAAGAAGAAGGAGACGTTCGGCGAGGTAGACCTGGCCGAGTACCTAATCACGGTCACAGGTCAGGTGAGCGCCGAGCAGGTGAGGTCGCGAGTGAAGGAGCTGCTTGAGGCCGGCGAACTCATGGTTCACCGGGGAGGGGAGCGGCCGGAGCGAGAGGTGGACCTGAGGCCGCTCATTCAGAGCCTGGATGTTGTGCAGGCGGGAGATGATGAGGTAGTGCTTCGGGCGAGGCTGAAGACGGGCAGCCACGGCGGAGCGCGGCCCCAGGAGGTCGTGCAGTTCCTTGGGCTTGAGAGAGACGACTGCCTGATAGGGTATCACCGGACCGGCGTCTATGCGAGCGCCGAAGCGACGGCCCCGAAGTCGCGGGGCGTATGGCGGCGGTGGTCCCGGTCGCGGGGCGGGCCCGGAAGAGGCGGAACGTAGTGATGAGAATGTTAGGAAGAAGCTGATGGCGATGCAGAGAGAGATCATAGTCAACGCTGACGACCTTGAGTCGAGAGTAGCTATCGTGGAGAACGGGCAGCTTGCCGAGCTTCACGTCGAGCGCGAGGCGCGCATTGTGGGGAGCATCTACAAGGCGCGGGTGGTGAGCGTGCTGCCTGGCATGGACGCGGCCTTCGCGGAAGTGGGGCTGGAACGCAATGTCTTCCTCAGCGCTGACGATGTCGGGTTCGTCAGCCGCAACGGGGTGACCGTGAGCCCGGCCCCGCGGCGAGCATCCATCAGCCAGCGGCTGAAGGAGAGGCAGGAGATAGCGGTCCAGATTGTGCGCGCGCCGGTGGGGGGAAAGGGCGCGCGCGCCGGCACCCGACTGGCATTCCCGGGGCGTTACCTCGTGCTGTTGGCCGCGCATGGAACGCAGGTCGGGGTGTCGCGCAAGATCGAGGACCGGAAGGAGCGCGACCGGCTGCGCAAGATCGGCGAGAAGATCCGCCCGGAGGAATCGAACCTGATCCTCCGCACCGAGGCGGAGGGGCACACCCTACAGGAGCTGGAGGCCGATCTGAAGGTGCTGCTGGACCTTCGCGACCGCGTTATGAAGAAGGCGGCGCGCAGCAAGGCGCCGGCGCTGCTGCACCAGGACCTGACCCTCGTCTACCAGGTGATCCGTGATGTCTTCACGGAGGACGTGCAGCGACTGGTGGTGGACGAGAAGGGCGTCTACGATGACGCGGTCGAGCTGGTGAAGCTGATCGCGCCCAAGCTTCGGCGGCGGATTAGCCTGTACCGCGAGAAGATGCCGATCTTCGACAAGTACGGGATCGAGGGGGAGATTGACCGCCTGCTAAGGCGGAAGGTGTGGCTCGCCCAGGGCGGCTACATCAGCATAGACCAGGCGGAGGCGTTCACTGCGATAGATGTGAACACCGGACGGTACACTGGCACGACCGGCCTCGAGGACACGATCTACCGCACCAACCTGGAGGCGGCGGAGGAGGTGGCGCGCCAGCTCCGGTTGCGAGACCTTGGCGGCATCATCGTCATTGACTTCATTGACATGGAGCGCGCCCGCCATCGCGACCGGGTGGTGAAGGTGTTCGAGGAGGCGCTGAAGCGCGACCGCCAGCGCACCAAGATCCTGCACCTGAGCCCGCTCGGGCTGATCGAGATGACGCGCAAGCGGCGGGGCGAGAGCCTGATGGGCATTCTCACCGAGACCTGTTCGCACTGCGCAGGCCTCGGCCGGGTCCGCCGGCCGCTGACGGTGGCGCTGAAGCTGGAGCGGGATGCAGGCCGGCTGGCGGCCGAGGGCAAGGTCGGCGCGCTCGTCATCCGGGCTGCGCCGGCGGTCGCCGGCACGCTGGTGGGCGATGATGGCAGCCGCGCAGCGGCGCTGGAGAAGCGCATCGGTTGCCCGGTCTACGTGAGGGCTGGCTATGGCCTGGAGGTTGAGGAGCACGAGCTGGTCCCTACGACGCGGGCGGAAGCGCAGGGGCTGGTGAAGTCTTACAACAAGGGACAGGAGTTGACGCTCGACCGGCTCGATGCACGGGAACCAGGAGGGGAGCAGGAGGTCTACGGTTGGGCAGAGGGTCTCCGCGTGTTGGTTGACAGTACTGCGCGCATCGAGCTGGGCGCGGTGCTCGTGCTCGACGAAGCGGGGCAATCGTTCGCGCGCGCGCATGTCAAGGGAGCGCAGAGGAAGGCCGAGGGGCGCAGGCGCGGGCGAGGTAGTCGAGAGGGTTGGCCGCGCGATGCCGCGCCAGCCGAAATGCGGGAGGTCGAGGCCCCCCCGCCGGAGGAGCGAGAACGCGAACCGGCGCCTGTTGAGGTTCGGGAAGCTGAGGCCGCCCCGAAGCCGCCGCGGCGAAGCCGGCGTGGACGGCGGAAACCACGGTCGCCCGAGGCTCCCGCTGCCGCAGCGCCGCAGTCGCAAGCACAGCCGGCGCCTGTTGAGGTTCGGGAAGCTGAGGCCGCCCCGAAGCCGTCGCGGCGCAGCCGGCGTGGACGGCGGAAACCACGGTCGCCCGAGGCTCCCGTTGCCGCAGCGCCGCAGTCGCAAGCACAGCCGGCGCCTGTTGAGGTCCGGGAAGCTGAGGCCGCCCCGAAGCCGCCGCGGCGCAGCCGGCGCGGGCACCGGAAGCCGCGGCAGACCGGAGCTGCCCCCGCCGCCGCAGCGCCGCAGTCGCAAGCACAGCCGGCCTCCGCTGACGCTGAGGCGGCGAAGCAACCGCGGCGTCGGCCGCGTCCCAGTCGCCGGCGCAGGCCGCCACGGGCCCAGCCCGTCGAAGCACAGGCGTCGGCCGCACCGCCTGCCCCGGCCGTGCAGGCGCCGCCCGCGGCCCCGCCCCCGAAGCGGATGGGCCTCCTGCGCCGCGGAGCGAGGACGATCGCGAGGGTGGTGAGGGAGGGGGACTAGAGCACGCGCGAGCCACAATGCGGGCGCCTGCCCAAGGGATGCTCAGGTGTGACGGACGCTTGGTAGTGGGTCAGTTTGAGGAGCGAGAGGCCAGAAGATAACAGCCAAATCCTAGGTGTACTTCAGGTGAGACTCGCAGACTTCGTGTCCGGGGTCCCACCAGAGGAGGTGCAGGATCGCGTCCCGACGAATCCCCCAGACTCGCTCTTGTCCGCTGAGGCGTAGCGAGAACAATGTATCTTCCTGATCGCGTCCGATGTCTACCAACCGACTCCACGCCTCTGGGGTTATGTCACCAACACCGATGGAATGAGTGCCAGTCTTGGCCTTGATCTCGGCCCATGTCATAGTCTCGAAGTTACGCAACTTACCTATCACATAGCGCAACTTCTCGATGCCTTCTCTGTAGAAGCACCATTTGCCGTCTATGTCCATCATTCCGAACGCCCAACGTGGGAGCGAACCGTCGGTACTGAGGGGTTCTATACTGCGAGGGACCTTCGATGGTCTGGGTTCGTAGCTGCGGCCAGGCCGCTTCCGCTTAGCCACGATCCTGGAGGCCGGAGTAGTACTCTTCGAGGGCGGCCAGAGTTATCTCCACTGATCCCCTCTCGCCGTCGGGTATACCCACACGCGCATTCCGCCAAGGGGCTTCCGCGTGCGTCAGGTCGCTTAACCATTGCGCGCTCTTATCGCCGTAGTAGTCGCAGACGGCAACTACCGTTCCTTCGTCTGCCTTGCCCAGCTTGCTGCGGTCCCCCAGTGGCCAATCAGCAACCATGAACTGCCCCCGATGTACCGCGTAGATATCAGGGACTACCGGACCGTTTGACCACGCCTCGATACGGGCGTCAAAAAGAGCCCGCCCTTCCCAGACGACCGACCATGCCTGCGAGTAGTAGACGAGCTTCTGCAGTTTCATCGCAGTCATCGGGCCGCACCGTTTGAGGATGTAAGCAGCGACATCATGTACGCTTGCGATTGCCATGGCCTGCCTCCCCTCCCGACTTCCTCGCGATCTGGCTGCTCCGCCAAACGGCGGCTTCCTCCGAAGTATACCCAATGCAATGCGACGTGTCCAATGAATTATCCTATTCCACACAGCGCCTTTCTCCCGAGATTAGGACACTACCCCGATTCGCACCCGTTTGACACCCCTCCTGGCTTCCTGCTACACTGACCTGTCTGGAGGCTTCTAGTACATGTACGCGATCATTGACACCGGCGGGAAGCAGTATCGCGCGACGCCGGAACAGGATATACTGGTCGAGAAGCTGGAGGCCGAACCCGG
>Ga0315288_10007388_pt1 | contig 13916 bp, 16 predicted proteins | sample YL17G11_20_MG_FD_203454 | JGI IMG/M metagenome (GOLD analysis project Ga0315288, IMG submission 203454) | Sediment microbial communities from Yellowstone Lake, YNP, Wyoming, USA - YL17G11_20 | ecosystem: Environmental > Aquatic > Freshwater > Lake > Sediment | place: USA: Wyoming | collected...
TGGCATGTTGATTAACTAAAGGGCGAGTAGGTGCAAGCATTAGAATTTTACTTTCCGGAAATTTTTCTAATCTATAAGAAGCCACCATTACTGCAATTAAAGTCTTTCCCATACCTGTAGGTAATATACATAGAGTATTTTTCATTACTCCTGTAGATGCTACCAATTCTTGGTAAAGTCTTGGCTGAACTATGTCACAATTAAGGAATTTCAATTTTTCCATGGTATCAACTGATATAAGCGAATGATTTTTAGTTTAATAAATTAATTAAATTTTATGGGCAAAGGGATTTCAGAATTATCTGCCATTGTTACTTTATCTTTGGCAACATTAATAGCAATATCAACTTTATTAGTATCATTCCTCATCAAGACAGAGAAACCAACTAAAAATATAAGCCTTAGCATAATAACCACTTCTGTGCCAGCAACTACTAGTATCGAACCAGAGACATCTGAACCTACTTCAACGGTAGAATCTACGATTTCATCGACAATAACAAACGTTTCATCAACTACAACATCTACTATATTTTTAAATGCATCTTCAGATAATGAAACTTCCATTTCATCAACTACTAGTACGACAAGTACCATACCGCCTGGAGAATCTTCAACATCGACCACATCTACTACTTCGACAACCTCGACGTCTACAACCTCAACCACCTCTACGTCCACCACCTCAACCACATCTACATCCACCACCTCAACCTCAACAACTATTCCATGTACGAAAGATGATGAATGTTGCTATATGTGGCGTTCATGTATTACCCGCGCCACTTATCCAAAATGTTCTTCCGGAAATTGTATTTGTCATAGCACAGGAACAAAGAATTGTTTTTAAAAAAGAATAAGTAATTTAATAGAACTAAAAAAATTCTATTTTATCCTAAACAGTTAGTATTTTATTTGGGAAAAACAAATTAAATTTTATGAGAAAAGGGGTTTCAGAACTATCTGCAATCGCTACGTTATATGTAGCCGCAATAATAGCAACTTCTACTATGCTTACATCATTTTTATTTAAACCTGGAAATGTCACTTCCGTCCCGATAACAACTTCTATTCCAATAACCACTAGTGTCAAGTCATCCCTTTCCTTCGCATCAACTGTAGAGTCTACAGTACCAAGAGAAACTACAACTATAGAAACTGAAACAACAATTTCTACAACACGCGTATCAATAGATTGTCTAGGAAATCCTCCTCATGGTTGTTATGATTTCCAAGACATAGAAAGCATAGATTCATTTACAGCTCCAATTTCAGCCAATTGTGGAGAGACAATCACAGTTAGTTTTGATTGGACAGGCTTACATTATGGAGACAAGAATTATTGGGGATTCTTTATAGACTCTACTTTTATTGATTCATGTGAAACTTTTGCCGGGGACACAACTAAATATTATACAATGTCTTGTAGTGTTACTATACCCAACAATTTAAACAACGGTGACCATACAATATCCGTAACTGGGTGGGGCTATGGCGGTTACTGTAATCCTTATGAGGCCGGTCAATATTCTAAAGAAAAATCAAAAATTATTACATTGAATAATTGTCAAGGATCATCAAATACAACATCCTCTTCGACAACAACTACCATACCACCTGGAGAATCTTCAACCACAACAACATCCTCTTCGACAACAACTACCATACCACCTGGAGAATCTTCAACCACAACAACATCCTCTTCGACAACAACTACTTCATCAACCACAACTACGACACCGCCAGGAGCATGTACCCAAGCTTCTGATTGTTGTCCATCACATCCAGGAAAATGGGTTTCTTGTTCGCCTTCTGGAACATGTCTTTTCTCAGATACACAAAACTCTGTACAATATTATTATTGTCAATCATCGACCACTACTTCAACCACATCTACTACTTCAACCTCATCCACTTCCACTACTATTAGGTCTATTCCACCACCACCTTCATCCACAACGACTACTCTATCTGGGAATGGGGGAGGAGGAGGAAAAATGCCACTAAGGATGGAACTAGTTTCTTTAAACATGTTAATTATAGCAACTATCCTTTCTATAATAGCTGAAATAATAGGAGTTTACAAATATTTTTCTTGGAAATCAAAGAAAAACTAAGTAAATATAGAAAGAAAAAACTTTAGGATTGCAGTAGCTATTCCTAATGGTGTATAAATGGGTGCTTGGATAGCTTCTAATCTTGTTTTTAATTCTCTTGAATTTTTACCAACATTAGTCGATACGCGCGAAATAAAGAAGAATATGGCCAATATGAATATTAAAACTAAAGCCAGAGCACTTAATAGAGCTTTTAACATTTTTATCAAAATTATATTGTTTTTTGAAAATTTAAAAGTTAAACTCTATAGAACTTGGAAGTTTTAACATATAATCATTTAGATTGTTGCAACCTCCGAGCATTTTTCCGATGTATAAGCTTGTCCTTGAGATTTGTGCAACAAGAAACTACTTCTCATATTTAATTTTTAAATAAAGTTGATACAAAACTGTAATTCCAAAAATGATGTTCATTATGATAAGGGGCATACTCTCAATCATACCCCCATAAATTATCCAGAATATCGTTCCAATAATAGTAGCGATAATCAATCCTAAGGATATATCACCTACATTTTTTGTTTTATAAGATTTGATTACCTGAGGGATAAAACTAATCATGATAAAAATTCCAGCAAGATAACCAATAATTTCTTCAATCATAATAGAATATAAAACGGGTTAAAATATAATGTTTTCCTTAAATGCAATTTTGAAAATAATTCCTGCGATTAAATAGATTCTTAAAAATTCGCCTTGGGAGGACTGCTGATTCTATAGTCATGTTGTGTTATCTAAATTTTTGCGTCTATTTTTTGCGAATCTGTCCTGTGTGAATTGAGTATTATTTGCCTCCTGCATTTTCTAAGGATTTAGATAAAGCGGCTAAACTTATGGGTTCTGTGCATCCTTCTAGAACTATTTTAGGACCATATCGATCAATTAAATGTCCCATAAATTCACTACCCTGTCCGTAAGCTACACCTGAATAGGTTAAGGTTACAGGTCTTCTTGAAGGTTCAAAAATACCCGCTGTTCTTCTTCTAGATCTTCCTTCTGTGACACCGTATGCAATAAATTCTGCTATCATTTTTCCTGGGGTAATATCTTGTAGGTGATATTTCCTGTTTATTTCAAAAGGAAGCATTGCCACTGCCAATTCTTCAAGTTTCTGTGCGATAACAACATCTTGCATTATTTTATCACCATAAATTTCAACTAACTCTTTTTCGTATATTTTTGTGCCTTGACTAGTCAAACCCTCATGGGTTATTGCAATGTTTGAACACATCGTACCTGTAGCAGCGAATTTATCGCCACCGCAAAGCCTTTGATACTGATCCCATAGGACTGAAAGTCTATAATGACTTCCTATTTCATGTGCGATTGTAGTTGCTACATCAATAAGGGTTGAAGTATCGTCAGGTACTATTCTGCTCTCAGCTTTATATGGCCCGCCACGACCATAATCGAATGAACCACCTATGAATCTATCAGTACCAGTCATGCTGGGCGTAACAACTTTTACTTCAGCTTCTTCTGGGAATCCTGTCGTTTTTCCTTTGATTGCTTTTATTAGTTTTATTACACCCTTTTGATATGCCCCCAACATCTGTTCTTTTGACAGCAAACCAAGGTCTTTCCTCCATGCAGAGAGTTGATCCATAAATCCTTCTTCTGCAGTATATTGCCTGCCAAAATGCGGTTCATATCTTCTTTTAAATAATAATGATGAAATCTCATCCCTTTTTTTATCTATTTCTTCTCTAGTTGGTATCATGGGTGGAGATATGCCAGTCATAGTCTCTACTATTTGAGGAAATGTTGGGCAATAACCAGAAAAACCAATATCATGATAAAGAACAAGAGTAAGAGCATTCAAACCGTTCACTTGATCAATTCTTGTTTGTTGTTTTATCGGATCTTCTATTTTAAGAGCGATATCCTCTAGGTCTCGAATAAGAGAAAAAACACCCTCACGCGCCATAACATTTTCAACCATTCCAGCAAATTCTCTTCTTCTGAGATTCAAAAGACCTATATATTTTAATCTCGATGCTTCGTCTCTTGCCTCGCCTGATTTTTTAGCCAATTCTCTAATAGTCCCTGAAATAGAACGATGATATATTTCAGGAAGTGCTTTTTCTTCTCCAGCCCAAGAATCGAAAAATATTTTTTGGTCACCGTATGGACCATCACCACCTGCGACACTTTCTAAAATGCAGGCTATTTCAAGGTATTTATCCCCGAATTCCAAAATGGCTGGATCGACTCTTATTAAAACCATAAATTCACCTATTAGTAATAATCGAAGATAACAAATTTAACTTCATATTTTTCTATCTGATAGAAAACATCAGGTAGACTGAGAAAGTCTATCTTTATACTTTAATCCAGGGTTCCAATCTATTGAAATCCATTTCCCGTCTATATTCCAATCATAACTTAATATTAGTGCATGATAAGGTTTTCCAGTTTCTAGTATCTTCAATTTTATGTTAACTAATTTTTTTCTAGGAACATCTTTCGAAAGAACACATGCTGTTAACAAGGAATCATTTTCATCAGTATCGTATAAACTAACTTCTCCTACTACCGAAGGATGTAATCTACATAAATCATTCAATTTTTTTTGTAAAATTTTAGCAGTTTCTAAATCTAGATATACAGCAGTAGGTTGCATTTGCATTCTTCCAGAATCCATACCATATACGTCTTCTGGTGTTGTTTTATCGGTGATTGGTGTAATTTTTACAAACATTTTCATTTCAGGTGTTTCATCCCTGAATTCAATGGAACCAGAAGAAGTTATATCTGCTCCAAATCTATTTGGAAACATTAAATCCTTACCAATTATATATCGACCAGCATATTTTTCAGCTTGTTTTAAATCGGTTTCTTCTCTACTTACCATGTCTTAGAATGACGAAATTAAACTTTTAAACCTTTTCCAAGAACAAAAATCTAACTATTTGTTATCTTGTGACGTTACAGTATCATATTTAAAATTTTCTTTCTAAATTATTCGATAAGAGGAGTGATAGTTTGTTTAATTCAGAAAAAATGGCTAAACTTGTAACGGAATATTCTTTAGATGTTTCTGAAGGAAAGAAAATTGGTATAGCTGGGAATGCCATTGCTACACCACTCATTCAACAATTGTACAAACATATTGTTTTAAAAGGAGCATATCCTGAAGTACGTGTCGATATAGATGGTTTAGAAGAATCATTTTATGCTCATGCATCTGAAAAACAATTAACTTATGCTTCTCCAATTCTTCGTCATTACTTTGAGACCATTGACGGTTTTATAGGGATACGTTCTGAGACGAACGTCAAAAGACTAACCAGTGTGCCATCTCAAAGAATTAAAGATAGACATGCCTCCCAAGCAGAAATTATGGAAATATATAGAAAACATGCTAAACCAGGAAGCTTAAGTATTATCCCTTTTCCCACGCTAGCTTACGCACAAGAGGCTTCAATGTCTTTATTTGAATACGAAGATTTTGTAGAAAAAGCATGCTTCCTCGATAAAACAGATCCTATACAAGAGTGGAAAAGAGTGTCGAGTGTACAAGAACGTATAGTTGAGAGGTTAAACAAGGCAAAAATTGTGCATTTTGTAGGTGATGATACTGATCTAAAGGTTAATGTCGAGGGTAGAACATGGATTAATTGTGATGGAAAAATAAACCAGCCTGATGGCGAAGTTTTTACATGTCCTATCGAGAATTCTGCAGAAGGAAAAATTAGGTTCACTTATCTTGGAATCTACCAGGGTAAAGAAGTTGAAGATATATGTCTAACTTTCAAAGAAGGAAAAGTAACTAAGGCAACAGCTGTAAAAGGTCAAGATTTGTTAGATGAAATCCTTAAAATCGATGGAGCAGATAGAATTGGGGAGACTGCTATAGGCACTAATACTGGCATTACGAGATTCACGAAGAATATGCTCTTCGATGAAAAAATGGGTTATTGTATGCATCTTGCTCTTGGAATGTCTTTTCCAATGTCAGGCGGACAAAATAAATCTGTTATTCATTGGGATCTTCTAAAAGATATGAGGTCTGGAGAAATTTTTGCTGATGGCGAAACAATTTACAAGAATGGTAAATTTGTAATCTAAAATCTATCGTTGAAGAATCTATGATTGACACACAAATCACAGAAGAGATGATTTCTGTATACGTGGGCTGGAATAAATTAGAAGAACCAAAAGGTATAGATATAATCGACTTCTATCTCATACAACCAAGGAAAGGGGAAGAGTTCACGTCAAGAGAACAAGTCCTAAAAAGATTAAGAGAATTGCATGAGAGTATTAAACCAACTAATAGTCAAGAAAAATTCATCAGAGCAAAACTGAATGCTTCTATCTATTATATTCGTGCTTTAATGGGTGAAGATATACCATTCTGTGAATATGTAGAGAACATAACTGGAGTGAGGCCTCAACTAATCCCAGAAAGTGTAATAGCGAGACAAAAGGAAGTGATGAATGAGCATTTGAGAGCAGTTGGCTATAGACCTAATGCAGAAAGTTTTGAAAAATTTTACGAGAGAATACGTATTAAAAAAGAAGAAGCCATGAAGCAAGTAAAAGTATGCCAAGAAAATCTGATACCGATAGTTTTGAAAACATTAGGGTTCGATGACCTTAAACTTCTTTATGATATTCAGTTCGTAGAAGTGGATGATTATTGGGGAGCTTGGACATCTACAAAACCAGACGGATCGTTCTTATTGCGTTATAATTTTCATCCTGATATAAAATGGCGAAGAGGGGATATAGAGAGAATAACACTGCATGAAGTTGGTGGGCATTTTGTTCAAGGTTCAAACTTGATAAAAGGTATTTCAGCTGGAGAATTGAACCCATTTGTCGGAGTCACGACAGTTCAAGATCCTCATACTTTTGATGGGGAAGGTACAGCTAATGCTATATTAGATTTACCAGAAGTGGAACAAGCTCTTTCTCCATTTTCATTGTTATCAAGAGAAAGAGTAATGTTAGAACATTATTTACAGAACAATGCTATTATTTGGACTAATGAAGGTAAGAGTGCAGAGGGGATAGTAGAATATTTCAGTGACTTTCTTTTCCTTAGTAAGGATAGGCTTCTTAAGAGTGTTGATAGATGGAAGAATGATCCTTCAAGAAAAGCCTACGAATATGTCTATGGTATAAGTGGTTATACACATCGTCAATTGCTAGGAAGATTAAATCCTGAGAAACGAAAGGAGTACTTGAGGTATGCCATGACAAGATACGAGACTCCAAATGATTTAATAGATTTTATGAATCGATTGTTTACAAAGTAGAACAAAAATCCATCTGATTCTTAATTAATCCAAAATAAGGCTCTAAGTGGTTAAAAATTCGCCCTAGGAAAGTTCGATAGTTTTGGTACACTTTTTATGGCTATTAAATGGATAAAGCAGTTTAATAATAAAAATAATAGAGCAATGTATTCTAATAACATACTCAATAATTTAATTAAGCTTTTTCCCATGCACGTCTAACAGAATGAACTGCTGGTCCTAAGCACAATAAATAAGTTTGTTTCAAATATGCATCTGCCAAACGGTAAGTATCAATATAGGATAAGGCGCGACTTGCATTTTCAGGTCCAATATGTCTGCCAAGCATTTCTTCTAAAAATTTTTGACCTGTACTGTCTAAGCATTTATATAAAATTTCTTTTGCAAGTTGTGGATCTTTCATTGCTTTTTCTCTAACACGCTCTACTGCTTGCATACTAGATATAACAGTAGCTATTTGTTCTGGTTTCAATGCCTGTAACTCCCTAAGAGTTTCTACAGCTTCAAGCTCATGGTCAGCATACCAACTTTCGATGACCTTTACTGTTCTTACTGCCCTATTAAGATAATCTTGACCACCTACTTCAAGTATTTCTTTTTGATGTCTACGAACTATATCTATAACAGTTTCTTGCCTATTTCCATCAGGAATTGAATCTTCAACCATTATAGTTCACCTTATCGAGATATAGTAAGTTAATTTTAAAAACCTTATTAAAATTAAAGGAGATTCCTTAATAAGATAGTATGAAAATAGAAAAAATCTACTTTAAAAATGAGAATCAAAGAATCGAGGGAATTCTGCATTTGCCTAAGAAGCAAACCAAGTCATTAGTAATACTAGTTCACGGTTTTACTGGTACCGAAGATGGCCCTGATGGTATATTCATAGAATTAGCTGAAAAACTAGCTTCTAAAGGATTTGCTGTTTTACGATACAATTTTAGGTATACTACGAGTGATTTGAGTGAATTTCAAAAAATGACAATAAAAGGAGAAGTAAGTGACTTGAAATTGATTATTGACAAAATTTCAAAGAAATATGATAAAATCGGTATTGTCGGTGAGAGTCTGGGTGCTGGGATTTCTATCCTTAGCTATGATGATAGAATTAAATGTTTAGTTTTGTGGTATCCAGCAGTTTTTCTGAGAGAAACCGAGTTCAAAGAAAGATTCCTAACAGAAGAGGCATTAAGAGGATTAAGAAAGAAAGGATTTTTAACTGGAAAGAAAAGGAACGGAAAAGAGTACAAGGTCTCTGAAAATTTTGTGAATGAACTAAAAACTATAAATCTCATGCCAAAGATTAAAGAAGTATCTTCCCCGACTTTACTTATTCATGGATATTATGATATCACCGTTCCTTTTAATCATTCAGAAAGATTGTTGTCTATTTTGAAAGAACCAAAAAAACTTATAAAAATCGATGCAGATCACGGATGGCATGAAAAAAATTCTGAAACATATGATGCTAAAGTTCAGAAACAAGTTATTGATTTTACAATTGAGTGGTTCAAAACATGGTTAAAATAAAAAATTCGTTATTCAGATAGTGTGATCAATAGAACTAATTGTTTTAACCCAAAAGTTCGCTCTGGGGGAGTTCGATAGTTTCAGCACATTTTTTAGGGATTTTTCAGAAAAAAATTTATTTGATTCTATTGGAGTTGATTGAAAAACATTATTTGATTTTTAAAATATACATTTCTCCTTGATGATCATATTCAATATTTTCAGGAATTTTAGTTATTCCCATTCTTTTACAAAGCCCATAAAAATTTTCATCTATAAATTGCAAGTAAGTCTTATTTTCTTCGTCAAACATGCGTAATTCTCCTCTGAGGAGTAAAGTCGTAGTAAGATTTCTTATTTTTAAATAATTAAGTCCTTGTTCTTTACATAAAACATAAGGATCTTCTGAGATTATAGTAGGATATTTTTTTATCCATTTAAAAACTGCGACATTAGAAACAACTACATTATATTTTTCTTTTAAGTCTTTTGCTATCTGACGTGTAGAAAACCTCTGAGACAATTTAACAGCTCTTGAAACAATTCTTTTATCGGCTTTAAATCTAAGATCATTTCCCTCAATAAAATTATGACCACAATCTTTGCATATGAATCTCTGCTTTTTACTGCTTTTGTTGTTTCGAAAACCTTTTTTTATTCTATTCTTATGCGTGCAAAACATTTCCTCTTCAGTTGGTAGGGTTTCTAAAGACATTTTTTCTAATAATAATGATTTAATTTAACTTATTTGAATCTTAAATCATATTTTCCAGTAGCATAAATCTTCTCTAGAACAAAACTTATCTGATTCTCAATTAATCCAAAAGAAGTCTCTAAGTGGTTAAAATTCGCCCTGGGAGGGATTTGAACCCTCGACCTTCGCCTTTCCTCTGCGAGGTGCATGTATATCATCATGCTTTGCATTCAAACGGACATCTCCTCTTCATCGTTAGGGGGGCGTTGCTCTGTCCAAACTGAGCTACCAGGGCACTAAAATGCTTTTTCTAATAATACTATGTTTAAATTAACAAAAATATATCTGATTCTTTGATGTTGAAGATTTTAGTAGATTTTTATGAGAATTTTTTTCTAGTTTTATTATTCTAAACAAATAGGTCTTATTTGTCAAATTAAAAATTTATTCAAACTGCAAATTTTCTAGTTGCTTAAGTTCCTTATCTAAATTTCTTACGCAATTTGGTATTTCACTCACACTCATAGTAGGTATAGTTGCTACTCTTTTTCGAAGATCAGACACTTTTTCATGTAATATTTGCTTGCTATCGGCGGGCGCTTCGCTACCCAAGGAGAAACTCCAAGTCACGGAGAACCCCGAAATCGGACGATCATGATTCCAGAAAAGGCCCGAGTCGAATAACCACTCACGGTGACGCCCAAAACAGCCGCCACGAGCGAGAGGAGAAATCAAAAGTTCAGGCTTAACATAAAGTCTTGCATTATTATATTCTTCACTTGGTTTGTCACCAAATTCTGTTGGTACACCTCTTACTTTTTTATCAAAACCTCGAATATATTTCCAATCATATTTTTTAAAAACTTGTATTTCTGGATACTCTCTTAATTTTTGATAATCAGTTATTGCCATGGCTTTCCCATTATCAGCTGTTACCCAACTTTCTCCATGATGTGCTACAACTGGAGTGTGAAGTTCTACTTTTTCTCCGTCTTTGTATCTCACACTTTCATCAGCATATCCATCTTTACTTGGTCTTAAAACTACAGTTCCTGTTCCAGTCAAAAATGGCTTTACTTTTTCAAACAAATAACCAATATCTACGGATGAAGGGACAAACAATTTTTGTTCTGGATATAACCATTGAGCAAATTCAATTTGTCTAATTCCAGGAAAGTATTGATCAGAATAAGTATCACCATTAGCAGACCTAATAGCATATGGTAAAACACGTTTATTACCTATTCCTATAGGTACAAATTCTGTTATTTTTGGTTTTTGAAAGGCTGGTTGCATGGTCATTCAATCAATTAAAAGTTAATAAAGTGAAGGATTTAAGGTTATTCTCAACTCAACTTTCATAATATATTTTATGAAAATATTTTTCAAATTAGATAGTGAAAATTCCGTATTTGGCTGAACCTCTAATTTCACCAAGAAATAAAGTTGAAAGCATCACAGTACTTATAATTGGTGTGAATAAGTATAATTCCTTGTCTTCTTGAGAATGTACAGTTGCTAATCTCTTTAAGAAAGAACCGGCATTAGAGTATAATTGACAAAATAAATTATCTATGAAAATTCTTTTTGAGAAATTTTTCCTATAAACTGGTGCTTCACATTTACCATATTCATAATATTGAGCTATTAAACCATTGATGGTTCTTTTAGGCGGATGATATACTATTGCACGAGGATCCCAGATAATTGGTAAACCCATTTTATGAATCTTGTAACAAATATCTATATCCTCCCCTATTTTTATGTTATTATCAAATCCCCCCACTTTATTTAAAAAATCCTTTCTGTAGGAGGAATTACCACCTAATATACAATCTGATATAAAACTTATACATTCTGCTCTAAAACTTTTTTTTATTTTTTTTAATTTAATTGGTTTATCTCTTTTAAAATAAAAGTTTGGAGGTATTAATTCTTTGGCTGAGAATCTTTCAACAATTGTTTGAGTTGTATTAGGAGAGATATATGGTAGGATTGCTCCACCGCAAGCAACTATCGAGTCAGAAGAATAATTTTGAATTAAATATTTCAACCAATTTTTATCCGCAACGCAGTCAGCATCGGTAAAAGCTAATATTTCACCCTTTGAATTTTTAATTCCCAAATTTTTCTGGTATGATATACCTTTTTTGTCACTCTCTATCAATTTAACTGGATATCTCTTTACAATATCTTTTGTTTTATCAGTAGAACCGCCATCAACAACTATTATTTCTCTGTTTTCGTATGTTTGGGACAATAGAGAATTTAATGTCAAACCCACGGTCTGATCCGTATTTAAAGCTGGGATTACCACTGATACAAATGGATTATTGATTTTGACCACCTATCTTTGACTCAAAATTTTTTCTAACATTTTCCCAAATCTTATCATATATAGACATATCAATTTTAAGTATAGATCTTACATTAGTGTCAAGTCCGACGAAATCTGATAAGTTTTCTTCTTTTATTCTTGGATCAATTTGTCTTATATATTCTTTCAATCGTCGATCTACCACAAACCATCTATAGGACGAGGAATCTTCTCTATTTGGTATACTCATAATTTTTGATTGAATATAAAAATCATTATAAATTAAATATTTTATTTTTTCAAGTGATTTCATAAGATGTTTTTTCGATTCTTTCTTAATTGCATAAATTCTAGATAATTTTTTCATAGTCGATGAATAATTAATTGCAAATTCGTTTTCACTTTTGATAAATATTTCGAGAATTTCTTTTGGTTTAATATTTTGATATTTCACAAGTTGATTTAATGTTCTTATTACTGAACCATCGAAATTTTTCTTTGAGTAGATAAAAAGTTTTTCTGCGGTATCTTTGTCAATTTTCTGTAACTTTTGCATTATTTCAATATCAGAACCTGTTTTTTTCATTAAAGATGATAAAAAATCGAGTGTATCTTGAGTTAGTTCAATTTCATAGGCCTTAATTTTTGGGTCATTAAATAAATCATATACATACTTTTCTGCATCTTGACATACTCCTCTAACTTCTCTTTCTAATTTTTCAACTTCTTCTGAAAGTATATCACCAGGTTCTTTTTTTCCTAACGGATAACCAAAGAAGCCTTTTAAAAAGAATTTTTCGTATAATTCTATCCATAAAAAATACAAATCTTTCAGTTTTTCTTTTGGATTTTTAATTTCCTCGATTTGTAATAATCTTTCATTTATTTTTTTCTGTTCTCTGGGTGGCAAATAGTCGTCTCCATATCCTCTTTTAAGTAATTCAAATTGCTGATCACTATTGAAAGATCGATCATATGATCTAATTTTTGGAACCATTGGTGATTTGGCATAATTAAAAATAAAGTCAATTCTTTTTTTTCTAGTCATTAAATTTTGTTCTAAAAGAATCTCGTCTCTTAGATTCACGCCTTTATATGGAGTATTGCTAATATAGTGAGTTATTGTTTCGTGCATTTCATCTATAAAATGACCAAATTCTCCACTTTTTTTGAGATTATCAATATAAGATTCGTCGAATGGAACAAGTTTGTCATTCATCCAACCTAAACTTCTTGCTTTGATTTCAGTCACACTCCCTTTACTTTATAGACTAAACCGGTATAGTAATCTGCGTAAACCAGTAATTTGCCAGTATAACTCTCCAGTATTTTAGTTCCATTTCCTGTTCCAGTCACACAAGGAATGTTGTAATAAGTAGAAAAAATGGCTGCATGAGAAACTTTTCCGCCTGTATCAGTTACAATTCCACCACATTTGATTAAATAAGGTACATCAGGTGGTTCTGTGGAATTAACAACAATTATGTCCCCTGTTTTAATATTATTTTTAATGCTGCTAACATCTGGACCTATTTTTGCATCCCCTATAGAAATTCCTTTAGACCCAGCTTCTCCTTTAAGAATTAAATCTAATTTTCCTTCATGCAATAATTTTTCATATTGTTTCAGGTCAATTTTCATAAATTGACTTTTAGTAGTTAAGCATTTAAGACTCACCTAAGAATATAATATTTAAGGCAGTTTGGACAATTTCTACCTGGTTAAGCTACCAGGGCTAAAATGCCTTTTCTAATAATACTATGTTTAATTAACAAAAATATATCTGATTCTTTGATTATTAAAAAATTTTTTAAGGTTAGAATTGCTAATTCTAAATATGATAAAATTTCCCTTTTTCAAAAAGAAGGAGGAAAAGAAGAATTTATTTGCTTGTCCTAAATGTGGAACTATTCCAAGAGAGTTTGGGTCGTGGTTTGGTGACTTCCATAAAGAAATGGGTGAATCCTCTGAGCTCTTTGAAGAAAACAGAAAAGAAGAATTCCAAAAAG
>Ga0315288_10007391_pt1 | contig 13913 bp, 9 predicted proteins | sample YL17G11_20_MG_FD_203454 | JGI IMG/M metagenome (GOLD analysis project Ga0315288, IMG submission 203454) | Sediment microbial communities from Yellowstone Lake, YNP, Wyoming, USA - YL17G11_20 | ecosystem: Environmental > Aquatic > Freshwater > Lake > Sediment | place: USA: Wyoming | collected...
AGTGGCAGTTCCCGATCATCGGCATTGCCGGTGCTGATGACCTGCTCCCCGAAAGCTGATCCGGATGGCATGAGAGTCAACGGCCCAGGGATAGGGCGGGAGACTCTCGATGAAACCGATCAACTTTTTGCTTCAGCGCCAGGCCGTGGAGCACGTTCGTGCCTTTGGCCGGCGGCCCCGGCGCGGCCGAGCAGGAGGTGCTGACCGCTCGTGTGAAGCAGAAGAGCGATGGGGCGAACACTGTTCCGCGGCAGTTGTTCTCGACCAAGCCGGTGGTGTGATCGGGCGCCCGGAGGGATGGTTTATGCCGGCCGGGCTTTCGCGGTGATTGCCGGGAGAGTGCCGGGTTTACGTGGTGCAAGCGGGTATGCGGCGGATGGGTGGCTACCTGTCCGCCGCTTTGTTGAAGCTCAGGCGGACCGTTCGGGGCTGGTCCTGGGGGGTATCGAGGTTGACGTTGTAGGTGAGGGTCCAAGTCTTTACGGCGGGGTCGTAGTCGGTCTGCCAGTAGTCGTTGCCATGGACGGACTGGTCGACGCGCGATGACTTGCGGTCGGCGAAGATGGTCAAGCCGCCGGTTCTGAAGTCATTGAGGCCTGTGAAGGAGATGGGCAGATAGGCGAGTCCGCCGGTGATCTCGATCTCGGCCGATTGGCTGGCGTCGACGAGGACGAGCGGGGGATAGCTTCTGAGAAGCCGGCCCGCTATTGCGTGCAGGCGGAGGTTGTTTCCGGTCGCCTGGCGAAGGACGGGCCTGAAGGTGTTGGCGTCCGCTTTGAGGGACGCGAGGAGGTTGTCGTTGGGCCCGTAGTAGTCGTCGGCCGCCATGGGGATGACGAGGAGTTCGACGAGAGCCTCGACGAAATCGCCGGTCTGCAGTTGCGTGAGGCCGGGGGGGGGCGAGAGTTCGACGTTCATGCTGGGCGGGCCATTTTCGGTGCCGTAGCAGGACGCGAAGGGGTATGACACATCGCGTCCGGCGAGTCGCGCTTTGAAGGATCGGATGACCATTCCACGGTTGGCCCAGGCGCCGCCCTTGTTGTCGCGGCTAATGGCGTCATGGAGGGAAAACCAGGGCGCGAGTCCTTCGCAGGGGATGCCAAGGCGGTCGTAGCGCTTGCCGCCCTTTGCGAAGGTCCATTGTTCGATCAGGCCCTTTCCATTTCCGCGGGCGAGGAGGTTGAACTGGTGGTCGTTGTATCCGTCGGAGCCGAGCTGGTAGAACGCCAATCGGGTGAAGGTTGTGGGTCTGAGGACATCGTACCGGAAGCGATGATAGGAACGCATGATGTCGTCGCAGCGGGGGGTGGAGACGGCGAGGGTGGCGGCGATGGCGCCATCGGCGGAGATGCCGGCGTAGACGACGTCGGTGAGATTCGGGCCGTGGGACAGATAGGCGGTGCGCATTCGGGTGAGGAATTGTCTGCGACGGTTCTGATCGTAGTAGACGAGGAAATCGCCGCCGCCGACGTTGTTGGTCCAGTCCCATTTGCCCTGGCGGGCGCCCATCGGGCGGACCATGAGTGGACGCAGGTCGTCGATGATGGAGCGGCCCTGGGCCATATCGGGTTCATAGCAGATGGACTCTCCCCAGCTACCGATGGCGACCTGATCCCAGAGTTGATTGTGTCCCCAGCCGATGAGGCAGAGCTGGGCATGGGAGGCAGCGGGGACGCCGCCCCAGCGCGCCCACGCCATGGTGTATTCAAGGGAGGTGCTGGTGTCGGGTGGGAGGCGGAGGACGGTGTAGCCGTGAAACCATGGTCCCTCGTAGAGGAAAGAGCGGCGGGGTTGCCTATGCCAGTTTTTCGAGAGCTGGACGGGGATGCCGGTGGGCAGGCCGCTCTGGTCGCGCAGGATGGCGCAGACGCCGGTGATACCGGGGGTTCCGTCGGGCGAATCGAACAGGAGGCGGAAGGCGTGTGGCTGCGTGGTGGGGTTTCTGAGGGTGACGCGAAAGCGTGCGAGGCGATCCGGCTCGTCTGCGACGGACCATTGTTCTTTCGGCAACTGCACGCGGTGTACGCCGCGTAGGGCATCGTAGGCGACAGGCGCCTGGCGGTTGCTGTTGAGGTCGTGGACGGTGGCGGGGTCGGCCGGAGGTTGTGCATCGTGCGATGAACCAAAGGACACCGAGAGGCCGACGGTCTGGGTCTGGCCGGCGCGGAATACCTGGCGGGCCGGTGGTTGCCTGTCGCTGTTGAGCGTTGCCGTTTGTTGCCCAAGCGAGACCAGCAGGCTGGCGTCCGCAAGGTCGTCGTTGGGCGTGAGTTGGAGGATGAAGCAAGCCCTGTCAGGCCAGGCCTCGATTTCGAGTCGGGCCTGGGCGTTGAGGCGTTGGCCTTTGTCGTCCTCAAACACAAGCTGGAGGACGTCGGCGCGCTGCACGAACCGCCCGCTGTCGATGATGCGGACGGGATAATCGAGCATGTCGCGCTGGTTGACGGCCCCGCGTACGCAGCGGTAGTTCGTCTGGCCCACGAGGACGCACAGCCCCAGATTCCCGGCAGGCAGGCGAAGGACCACGCCGTTGTCCTGGGTTGCGGCCGCCAGGTAGGGTTCGGGGCTCTCGATCGCGCCGATGTGGATGAGCTGGACGTTCTGGACGTCGATCGCGGCGCCGTATCGGCCCGTCTGGAAACAGAGGATCTGGGGCTTGCCCGTTGCGGGTTGGCCGAAGCCGTGCGCCCACCACATGTATGTGTAATCGCGCACCTCGGGCATGCACTGGTTCGGCTGGACCGCCTTGAGCGTCGACGTAGCGGCATTGGCATGGCCGGCGAGGCACACGGCAGCAATCGCAAGCACACATAATGGGTTGGGCGTCATTCCGGGTTCTCCGCACGGGGCGGCATGCCGGGTCAGGCGTGAGAGGCATTGAACTCCGCGACCGCATCGAACATGGCGACGACATTCTCCGGGGGTACGTCGGCCATGACATTGTGAACCTGCTGGAAGATGAAGCCGCCTCCCGGCGCGAGGGTGTTCATCTGCTGAAGGACATGGGCGCGGATCTGCTGCGGCGTCGCCTTGGGGAGGATGGTGCGCGTGTCGCATCCGCCGCCCCAGAAGCACAAGCGTTGGCCGAAATCCCTCTTGAGCGCTGCGGGTTCCATGCCGTTGCAGGTGATCTGGACGGGGTTGATGGTGTCCATGCCGGCATCGATGAGGTCATCGAGGAGGGGTCGCACGCCGCCGCAGCAGTGGAGCATGACCTTGACGTTGGCGAGCTCCTTGGCGCGGCGCCACAGGGTGCGGTGCCTTGGGAAGAAAAACTCGCGGTACATCGCCGGGGAGATTTGCGGTCCGGTCTGCATGCCCAGGTCGTCGCCGAAGAGGATGATGTCGATGCAGGGTCCGACGGCGTGGAGGAAATTTTCGAGGTTGGCGAGGTGAATCTGTACGAGGCGGTCGAGGAAGCGGTGGGCCTTGAGCGGCTCGGAGGCGAGGAGCATGAAGAAGGCATCGTTGCGGTAGAGGAACTGCCCCCATTCGAGGAGATTGCCGCCGAAGAGGGCGACGATGGCGCGGTCGGTGGAAGCGCGCAAGGCCTTTGCGCCGGCGGCGAGATCTGCGCCTGGTCCGGGGGGGGCGGGTGTGGCCCAGGTGATGTCCTTCATGGCTTGCGGAAGCTCTGAGAAGTCATCGCTGGCGGCCTCGAGAAACGGCCAATACGTCTGCTCAAAATAGAGACACCCAGCCTTCTGGATACCGATGGCTCGCGCGTTGGGGCTGTAGAGAACCCAATCGTCGCCGTGTTTTCGCACGTCAACCCAGGCCGGAATCAGGCAATCGGAGCCGTCGGGGAGCGTCCAGCTTTTCCAGCACGAGTCATCGTTGCAGAACCCTCGGCCCAGCTCGATGGTGTCGATGGCGAATCGCTTCAGGACATCCTCATCGATGACGGCGAGTTGTTGTATCATGTCGTAGACGCGGATAGGGCACTGGGGCAGGGAGAGGTGCTTGCGCAGTTTGCGGTACGCGATCGCCATGATTCCGCTTGAGCGATGCGCCCCGAAATCAACGGGGACACGATCGGGCTGCTGCCGATGGATCGCAGCCAACACGCGTTGTCGAGGGGTCATGGCCATAGGCGTCTCCCGGGGATCACTTGGGGCTTCTGTGGGCGCGTGACTTTCCGTCTGGGGACCTTGGAGTTCAGTCCACGTGAAACACCTCTTGGGCCGCGGCCCACCACTCGCCGCCGGCGCGGTCGTTGAGCGGCATCTGGCAGGGCTTGCAGAAGTCCCACCAGGTGCGGGTCGTGGGATCGCCGGCCATCTTCTTCATGTCGGCGTCGAAATCGGCGCCGGTGTACTCGAAATAGCTGAAGAGATAGTGACGCCCATGATCGACCTTGCGGAGAAAGATGGAGTAGTTGCGGATGTTGCATTGGCGGATCATGCTGAGAACGCCGGGCCACACGGCGGCGTGCAGGTTTTTGTATTCGGCGAGCTTGTCGGCTCGCAGGCCGATGATGCTGGCATAGCGCCGCGGGTGCTGGGTCACGATGGGCTCCTTTTCATAAAGGTCCGGGGATTCACAGGCGAGGCGCTGGCGAAGCGACAGGTGATCACCAACATCCGCGGGAGGATCAGGCCGAGCGGCATGGCGGCTAGTATACACACTCGCGAGCCGCATCAGCGAACGCCTGGAGATGGTCCGGGGGCGTGTCGAAGAAATGATCGCTGAGGGAGCAGATGTAGGCGCCGTTGTTGCCGACCTTTTGGAAGAGTTCGTGAACTTTAGCGCGGATTCTGGCGAGCGGGGCGTCGGTGAGGACGTTGAACTGATCCATTCCTCCGATCAGCGCCAGCCGGCCGGCGATTCTCTCCTTGTACTCCCAGGGCTCCTGGTTGCCGCCGATGCTCGGGGGCGCGAGGGTTTCGGATGCGTCGCAGCCGTTCCCCACGACGAGCTCTTCGAGGCCGAACGTCCCGCCGCATGTGTGGTAGGTGACGAGGAACCCGAGCTCGTGGAGGGCATCGTGCATCTTGCGGTCATAGGGCTGGCAAAACTGGGCGTGGAGGCTGGGCGAGATGACGGTGGAGGACCCTGCGCCGCCGCCGGTCTCGACGAGATCGAACTTCGCCCCCTTCATCGACTCGATGAATCGCATTTTCTTCTTCAGGAAAATCGTCAAGAGATGGTGTACCCACTCGGGGTTGTCCACGCAACGCAGAATCAGCTCGCTGACGTCCATGACACAGCACGCATGTTGCCAGCATCCCGCCTGATCGCCCCAGACAAATCCACGCAGGATTCCGTCGTCGCCGAGCTCGTGATAGGCGGCCGCCACCTGCCGGGGGTCGAGCGCCGGCACCGGCATGTACTGATCGATGAGCTCGATGTCCTGATCGCGCTTGATGAGATACTCTGTGATCCACGTGGTCTTGCGGTCTCCGGCCGTCTTGTAGGTCAGCGCGCCCTTCGGGGTGTGGATGGTGTGATGGACGATGCGGCGGTCGGGGTCTTCGCTGATGAGGATGCCCTGATCGCGCCAGTTTTCGCGGGCAGACCAAGCGGCGTCCGCGCTGGTCAACCAGAACTGTCCCATGTCCTGGGAGTACTGGATCTGGGCGTCCATGCCGAATTTGCGGAATGCCTGGAGGGCCGTGATGCCACCGAGGCAAGTCTGCAGATGGTAAGGCTGCCACTGGTGCACCGAGACTGGCATGCGATCGGGCTTGCCGCGGTACAGCGCGATCATCATTCGTTCTTTGGGCGTCATGAGGGTCTCTCAGTTAGTTTCCGCGTTCATCGTACACTTTCTGGCCCGTGCGTATGGCCTGGCGGCTGCGCATTTCGGCGCTGAGCCTTGCGGCGTATTTCTGATCGCGCCAGCGGTCGAGCTCGCAGGGGACAAATCCGTCGGCGTCGGGCCCGGGCTCTTTGAGCAGACCCGCCCGCCCGGCCTCGATGATCTCGCGGGCCTGCGTGTACCTTGGCGCGGGCGTCTGCGCCAGCGTCGCCAGACAAGGGCTGAGCTGCGGCCGATCGAAGCTGATCATCCGCGGGTCGTCGAGCTTCATGCCGGTCAATCCGGCGAGTCGCCCGATCTGCGCATCGTTCAGAGGCGCCCGCCCATAAAGGTTATCGGGATAGGCGGTGGCGAATGAGGGATAGTAGGGCGCATTCAGATCGACCCAGGTGACGATCCTTTCGAAGCTATCGCGGTCGAGCTTGACCATGAAGCTTTCCCTGCGGATGGCCTGAACAAGCTTGCTCGGATGGGAGCCCCAGGAGTAGGGCTGCATGATCTGTGCGGGCCCGGCGCCGGGGACGGTCAACAGTCCCTTGGTCCAAAGCTCGGCATATGACATGTTGAAGGCGACGCCGCGGTCGCGCGCGAGGTTCAGCTTCTTACCCGCCTCCTGCCCGTAGGTATGACAGCTCACGCAGTGTTTGTCGAAAACGGGCTGGACATCGCGCATGTAGTCCAAGGGGCGGGTTTCACCATGCCATCCTTGCAGGCGGCTTGGGGGCCGTCGCAACGCCAAGATGGATCGAGTGTTGGGGGACGTCGTGCGGCGATCCTCGTGACAGCCGATGCAGGCGCCGATCTCTCCGGACTGCACGATGACGCCGCTGCGCATGGACTGGATCATCATGCCGTTCTGATCGAGAAGCTGGAAGTACACGAACTTCTCGCTGGGCAGGGTGAAGTAGGCGGAGCCGTCGGGTTCGACCGGGACGGTTCCGAGGATGGTCTTGTTGCCGAAGTCGTGCCAGTTCATGGCGGCGCCTTCGAAGCCCTGCCCGTTCCAGCCGGGTTTGGTCCAGTATCGTTTTTCCGGGGACTGGACGACGCGGAGGGACTTGACCTGGCCGCGCTTGACCCCGCGCATGTGCGTGCCCTGATAGACATCCTGCACGTAGAAGGCGCCGTCGTTGTTCTGGTAGTCGCGGCGGGCGGGGATGATGGGCGGGCGCGTGCGGGGAGCGAGCGGCATGGGGTCGTAGCAGCCAGGCCCTTCGACATGCAGCAAGATCTCGTTGCTGAACAGATCGATGAGATAGAGGCCCATGCGCTCGGCCTGCCCGGTCATGCGCGAGCAAACGAAGAACCGGTCATTGAGGGGATAGGGGTCTTCGTATTTGAGCTTGATCGCCATGAACAGATCGAACTGCCCGTTGAGGTCGCCAGGGTCTTTGACGAGGTTGATGGCATCGGGGGGCCAGATGCGGAGGACGGGCGAACGGCCATCGAGGCCGAGCCGCGGATCGATGATTGCGATTGCTCCCCAAGGCCGATCGTGGCAGGAGGTGAACGTGCAGATGGTCAAGTGGGTCTGGGGAATGGCCCGCGCGTCGACGACTGCGGCGGGCGAGGGAGTGTTGTTTCCCCAATGGACGGCATGATGGGTGCCGTCGGGGTAGCAGGTCCAGAGTCCCTGGGCGTCTCCGAAATTGCGGTCGACGTATTCCCAGCGGTCATACATGATTCGCCCGTCGGGCATGAGCGAGGAGTGGCCCTCGAAGAGCGTGCTTTTGCCGATCTGGTGGATGTTGGAGCCGTCGGGGTTCATTTTGTAAAGGTTGGCCATGATGTGGCGGTTGCAGGCGCAGTATTTGGGTTCACGGGTGCTTGTGAAGACGATGCTGTCATCGGGCAGATAGAGGGGATCCAGGTCGTCGACGTCCTTGGCGGACGTGAGCTGTCGCAGGCCGCTGCCATCGGCGTTGATCTGGTAGATATGGTAGCTGTCGTTGAGGTCTTTCCGCATGGAGAAGAGGATTCTCTGAGCGTCGAAATGGACATCGGGATCGCGGATGGCGCCGCGGGGGAGTTGGAGAAGCGTTGTGACGTTGCCGCCGTTGCGAAAGTCGATGGTCTTGAGCGCGGCCCCTTCCTGGAAGTGCCCGTCGTTGTATTCATTCGCGGCGGCGGGAAAGAAGGTTGCGGTGTTGTGGTGATCGCGGGCGTACTGGTTGCGCACGACGAACACGATGGATTGCCCGCTGACGAGGGGGTTGGCGATCAAGGCGTCGCGTTGGAGTTGGGCCAGGTCCGCCGGGACCATACTATCGTTCGCATTGCCCAGGCGTTTCTCGATGTCGTCCAGGCGCCTGAGGAACTCGGTTCCCCGGGGGTATTTTTCGCGCAACGTAGCCATCAGGTGTTGCACAGCGCTGCGGGTGCTTGCCGCCTGCTGATTGGGGGCAGCGGCAGGGCACCAGGCCACGAGCGATGGGCCGAGGATCCACGCCGCCAGAGCGAGGGCAGGCACGTTCCATCTCTTCATAGAACCCTTTCTGGAGCACTCTGCGACCGCCGCCGATGCTACAGGCGCCAGGGCTGGCGATAGGCGCGATGGAGCAATCGATCAGCCGGGGCGTCATTGACGAATCGCTCGGCCCTGGGGTCCCACTTGAGCGCTCTGCCGAGCCGGAAGGCGATGTTGCCGAGATGGCAGACGGTGATGGTGCGGCAACCCACTTCGACGTCGCAGATGGGCCGCTGGCGGCTGCGCATGCAGTTGATCCAGTCGCGGTGATGATTGTCGCTGGCATAGAGCCGGAGGTCGCTGGCCTTGAAGGCGACGGTGCGGAGCGACTGGGGGGTCGTATCGAGGCGGCCACGATCGACGTGGACGGTTCCCTCGCTTCCGATGAAGGTCACTCCGCCGGGACCTTTCTTGATCATGGGAATGCCGTTGGCGTAGCGGTAGGTGAGGTCCTGGACGTTCTTGCCATCGGGGGGGATGACCTCGACGGGCCCGCTCTGATCCATTCCAAGCCCCCATTGGGCGATATCAAAATGATGCGCTCCCCAGTCGGTCATGCCGCCGCCGGAGTAATCACGGTAGGACCGCCAGTTCGGGAAGGAGTCGTTATGAGGCGGGCGGAGCACGGCGTTGAAGGGGCGATAGGGCGCCGGCCCGATCCAGCGGTCCCAGTCGAGGCCGTCGGGGACGGGTTCGCCGGGGAGATCGCATTCGTGGCTCGGCCCGCCGATGCCGACGTTGACTTCCTTGATGCGCCCGATGTAGCCATTGCGGACCAGCTCGCAGGCGCGCCGGAATTCCCAACTGCTTCGTTGCTGGGAGCCGGTCTGGAAAACGCGGCCATAGGTTCGCGCGGCATCGACCATACCGCGAGCTTCCAGGATCGTGAGCGAGAGCGGCTTTTCGCAGTAGATATCCTTTCCGCCGGCGGCGGCCTCGACGGCCATGATGGCGTGCCAGTGATCCGGGGTGGCCATGAGGACGGCGTCGATGTCCGAGCGCGCGAGCAGCTCGCGATAGTCGTTGTATCCCTTGCACTGATTGGGGCCGCCCGCGACCTGCACGCCCAGATCGCGGAACATGCGGTAGACCTCGGCGACCGCGACGATCTGGACATCGCCGGAGTGGTGTTTCAGTTGATCGAGGTGATAGCTGCCCTGTTTGCCGATTCCGATGACGCCGATGGCGATGCGGCTGTTCGCTCCCAGTGCGGAGCCGGGCAGTATCATCGGCGCCGCCAGGGCTGCCGCCGCCATCTTGAAAAACCGCCGCCTGGTGAGGCTCTGTGTTGTGGTCATATGGGTCAATCCCGTGAGAACTGTATCTGGTACTCCCGTCCGGCCTGAACATCGATAAGTACCGTTCTTCCGTCGGAGGTGTTGAGGTTCAGGGTTTGGCCGGCGGAGCGGATTTCGGTGATTCTACAGCCTCGTGGCGGACGGAGGCGTTGGGGTGCGGTGAGGGAGGCGCGGAGGGTTGCGCGTGTCGGTTTGCCGTCGTTCCACTGGAGGTCGAGTTCACATCCGCCGCGAGCGCGGAGGCCTGTGAACGCGCCGTTTGGCCAGGCGTTGGGGAGCGCGGGCAGCAGGTCGATGGATCCCAGGTGGCTCTGGAGGAGCATCTCGGCGATGCCGGCGACGCCTCCGAAGTTCCCGTCGATCTGGAACGGCGGATGAGTGTCCAAGAGATTCGGGAGGGTATTACCCGCCAGGGCCTCCACGAGCATCCTGTGGGCATGATCGCCGTCGAGCAAACGTGCCCAGAAGTTGATCTTCCAGGCCTTGCTCCAGCCTGTTCCCCCGTCGCCGCGGAAGATGAGGGACTGCTTGGCGGCGGCGAACTCTTTTGGCGTGGCGGGGGTGATCTCGCTGCCGGGATGGAGTCCCCAGAGATGCGAGACGTGCCGGTGCTTTTCCTCCGGGTTGTCCTTGTCTTCAAGCCACTCCTGCAACTGCCCGTATCTACCGACCTGGTTGGGCGCGATCCGCTTTCGCATGTCGGCGAGCTTGGCGGCGAACTCGGGGTCGACGCCGAGAACCTTGGCGGCCTGTATCGTGTTGCCGAAAAGATCGCGGATGATCTGGTGATCCATGGTGGGGCCGGCGACGAGGCCGCCGATCTCCGGAGAGTTGGACGGCGAGCTGATGAGCCAACCTGTTCTCGGGTCTTTCACGAGGAAATCGACGAAGAACTCGGCGGCGCCCTTCATTGCGGGGTAGGCGCGTGTCGCGAGGAACTGCTTATCGCCGGAGAACTCGTAATGCTCCCAGAGATGATGGCAGAGCCAGGCTCCCCCCGTGACCCAGATTCCGTGGTCAGAGGCGTTGATGGGCGCCGTACCCCGCCAGAGGTCCGTGTTGTGATGGAGCACCCACCCGCGCGCGCCGTAATGCGCCGTAGCGGTTTTTCTGCCGGTGACGGCCACGTCGTCGATCAGGTCGAAGAGGGGCTGATGACACTCGGAGAGATTGGTGATTTCCGCGGGCCAGTAGTTCATCTCGGTGTTGATGTTGACGGTCCACTTGCTGTCCCAGGGGGGCTTGAGGGAGTCGTTCCAGATGCCCTGGAGATTGGCGGGCTGAGCACCTGGCCGGCTGCTGGCGATGAGGAGATAGCGGCCGAACTGGAAATAAAGAGCTGCCAGGGGAGGATCATCCGATTGTTTCTGGGCTTTGAGTCTCTCATCGGTGGGCATGAGGGACGAGGCAGTGCGCCCAAGATCGAGGGATACACGGCGGAAGAGCCGTTGATAATCCGCGAGATGCGATGCGAGGAGGGCCTGATAGGTTTTCGCTGCCGCGGCGTCGATGGTTGCCTGGCATAGCTGCGCGGGGTCAGCGGAGATGTCCTTGCAGTTCTTGAAGCTTGTAGCCGCCGCGAGGATCAGCATGGCCGCGTCCGCGCCTTCGACGGTGATCTCATCTTCCTTGAGCGTGAGCTTTCCGCCGTCGGTGGTGGCGCGCAGGCGAGCCTCAAAGCGAAGTCCTCCGTCCTTGACCTGCCCGTAGAGGGCAAGCTGGTCTGAGCCGACCGCTCGGGTCTTTGCGGACTGGTGCGGGCTGGTGAGCTGAGCGGTGAAACTCAGGGCCTGTTTCTTGTTCGTGGAGATGCGCAGGACAATCACCTGGTCGGGATAGCTTGAGAACGCTTCCCGCTCGAAGGTCACCTCCCCTATGCGGTAGGTGACCTTCGCCAGAGCCGAATCGAGGTTCAGTTCCCGCCGATAGTCTTCCGGCTTATCGGCGGCCGGGAAGGTCAGGCGGATGTCGCCGAAGGGTTGATAGGCCTCTTGTCGCACGGGTTCGCTCATGAACTCGTCCATGGCGAGCTTCTCGGCTTCGCGCTGCTTTCCTGAGGCAAGGAGCCTGCGAATCTCCGGGAGGAACTTGACGGCGCCTTCATGCTGATACTCGCGCGGCTGGCCGGTCCAGAGGGTGTCCTGGTTGAACTGCATGCGTTCCTGCGCGACCCCGCCGAAGACCATGGCTCCCAAGCGCCCGTTTCCGATGGGCAGCGCCTCATCCCACTTCGAGGCCGGCTGTCGATACCACAGCGCCAACGAGTCGGCCGGCGGCTCTGCAGCCCACGCGTTGGCCGTGATCAAGGTCGCAACAATGAGCATGAAGATCATCCCTTTGTCCATGTTCACTCCTCTTGCGGAATGTCCGTGAAACAGTGCCGAGGGAGACAATCTATGGCCCTCTGAAGCGAGCGTCAAAACAGCCTGAGGGGCAGATCGGTCACTGGGCCGAGAAGGCGAACCTTGCCGCGTGGCGGTAGGTCTGTCCGGGCCGCAGGATGGTCGAGGGGAAACTGTCGTGGTGAACTGAATCGGGGAAATGCTGGGTCTCCAGGCAGAAGGCGTAGTGTTGGTTGTAGACGCCGCCGTTGCCTTTGAGGGTGCCGTCGAGGAAGTTGCCGGTGTAGAGTTGGAGGCCGGGCTGGGTGGCGTGGATTTCCATGATGCGGCCGGTGGTGGGCTCGTTGACTCTGGCCGCCAAAGCGAGCGCGCCGCCGGTGTTGTTCAGGACATAGTTGTGGTCGTAGCCGCCTTTGACCTCGGCGATGCGTGAGCCGATGGGTGCGGGGCAGGTGAAATCCATGGGTGTGCCGCGGACGCTCCGCAGCTCGCCGGTGGGGATCAGGGTGTCATCCACCGGGGTGTAGCGGTCGGCGGCGAGCATGAGCACGTGTCCGAGGATATCGGTGGAGCCGGCGCCGGCGAGGTTGAAGTAGGCGTGGTTGGTTAGGTTGACCGGTGTGGGTTTGTCGGTGGTGGCGAAGTACTCGATGGCCAGCTCATTGTGGTCGGTGAGCGTGTAGATGACGGCGACGGTGAGGTTGCCTGGCAAGCCTTCTTCCATGTGGGGGCTGAGGTAGGTGAACTTGACGGAGCCGACGGAGCCGCTGACGGGTTGCGCCTTCCACACGCGTTTGTCGAAGCCTTTGAGGCCGCCGTGGAGGGTAGTAGGGCCGTTGTTGGCCGCGAGGGTGTATGACTTGCCATCGAGGGTGAAGGAGGCGCTGGCAATGCGGTTGGCGACGCGGCCGACGGTGGCGCCGAAGTAGGGCTCGGGCTGCAGGTACTGCTGGAGGTTGTCGAAGCCGAGGATGACATTGCCGAAGCGGCCGTTCTTGTCGGGGACGTGCAATTCGGTCAGCCGAGCGCCGTAGGTGGCGATCTTGGCGACCATGCCGTCGGCGTTGGTGAGGGTGTAGAGATCGACCGGAGTTCCATCGGGCGTTTTTCCGAAATGGGTCTTCGCGATGCTCATGGTGGGCGCATTGTAACGCGCCTTGGGCTGTGCGTGCAGGGCATTTGCATTATGCTCCGACCGCCCCGCGATGAGACATTTCGCACGGGCGCCGTTGGCGCGGGGAGTTGAGAATCAGACGCGCTCTCAGAGCAACCACGAAGGTGGATCGGGCTTCACACGGCCAGTGGCCACAACGCAACGATCCGCCACTTCGAGCTTTCCCGGGGAGGCTTTGTCTGAACTCGAGCGGGATCGTTTCAGACATCCCGACCCGCCGGTGCGGATCGCCGAGTTGGCCAGTCTGTCGCGCGCCATGGTCCAGCGTGTGCCGGATCGGTATGAGAAGGGCGGCTTTTCTTAAAGACGAAGCTTGAGCCGCATCGGGCCGAGGCGAAGCCCGGCGGCTGGGCTGACCGTCCCGCCGCAGTCCGGGCACTCCTGCAAGATGTGTTTCTCCACCCGCTCGATCTGTTCGGGAGCGAATGGCTCCCACTGATGGCGCCAGTGTCCCGGCCGGCCGCTGATATGGCGCTTGCCGCCGTTGGGGCCGGGTGCCTTGGGCGGCTTGACGATGTCGCTGGAGGGCGGCTTGGAGGAGGTGGAGGAATTCTTCAAGAGGCGGGCGACCTGCGCGGACAGATCGGCCACCTGCTGCTGCAACCGGGCGATGACAGCATCCTGTTGGGCCAGTTGCGCGGCCGGGTCGGCGACCTGCGTTTCCAATTCGGTGATGCGACGGGGTTGCCGCTTGATGACCTGTCGGCCGCTCGTTTTGTGAGTGGGATCATGGGCTGCTGTCACATTCGGCAGAGCCATGATCGGACCAACCACACGAATCACCGCAGTCTTACCGCATGTTTTATCGAGAACTGGTTTGCGTTTTTCGGGGGGGGGGGTATACTCTACTCATCCATATTCAGGCTCCGGG
>Ga0315288_10007393_pt1 | contig 13912 bp, 8 predicted proteins | sample YL17G11_20_MG_FD_203454 | JGI IMG/M metagenome (GOLD analysis project Ga0315288, IMG submission 203454) | Sediment microbial communities from Yellowstone Lake, YNP, Wyoming, USA - YL17G11_20 | ecosystem: Environmental > Aquatic > Freshwater > Lake > Sediment | place: USA: Wyoming | collected...
TAAACCCCGCCAAGGACGCCGCCGCTCCCAAGCCCTACAGCGAACTGCAGGTCACCGAGGAGGAGGCAGTGCGCCGGGTGGTAAAGAGCGCGGGAAGGACGATGGTGATCATCTCCGGCGGGGGCAAGATGGGAGACGAGAGTCTGCTCAACAAGGCACGGCTTGTGATGGCTAACGGCGCGACGGGATTGATCTTCGGGCGGAATATGTGGCAGAGGCCAATGGAAGAGGCGTTGGCGATGACCGCCAAGGTCAGGGAGATGCTGAAGGAGTTCAGGGGCTAGTCACCATTTCAAGACACAGGGGAGGGCACAAGTCCCTCCCCTACACCACAACTTCCGCTGGCTCCAACTGGTCTTGTAGGAGGCGGACCTCCGTGTCCGCCCTCTTGGCCTCGGGCGCAATGCCCGTCCGTCCAAGGGGCCGGCCGGGTCTGGACGGAAATTGCGCCCCTACACTACCCCAGGATGTTGCTCCCACACGCACCTGTAGGGGCGGGACTTGTCCCTCGACAGGCTCGGGACGGTGAGCAAGGTCGAACCGTGCCCGCCCACCCGTACCCAAAATCTCAAGAACCCGGGCAAGGACGGGCCTTCCACACGACTCGCTCTACCCTGCTCTCCCGAACCCCCGGAATAGTGGTCTTTATGTTCGCCTGATAGGGCGGGATTGGCCTTTTCAGGCGCCGTAACTGGGCCCTTGCGAAACGAACCGGATAAACGAGGGTAAGGCTGGCCTCAGGCCGAGGTTAAGAGCCGCAAATCGAGCCTACCGCCCTCGTAACAGCCTCGGCAGGCGGGTTGGCCACGATGGTCGTCTTGCCAAGCGCCCCATCGAGGAGGACAAAGCGGGTGGCCTCGGCGCGGGCTTTCTTGTCGTGGGCAAGAGAGTCGAGGCAGGCTTGAGGGGGGCACTGGGGGAGGACGATGGGCAAGCCCAGCCGGGAGAGAAGAGCGGATAAACGGGGCGGAACATCGTCAGAAACGAGGCCAAGTTCTGCGGAAAGGCGGCTGGCGGCGATCATTCCGAGGGAAACGGCCTCTCCATGTTTGATTCCCGAGTAATTGAGGGCGGCCTCAACGGCATGAGCGAAGGTGTGGCCGAAGTTGAGGACTTCACGCCTTCCGAGAGTTTCCCTTTCGTCCTCGAGCACGACCTGGGCCTTGATCTGGCAGCACTGCTTGATGATTTGTCTGAGCAGGGCTGAATCGAGGCGAAGGAGTTTTTCCGCGTTGGTTTCCAGGTGGGAAAAGAGGGTTTCGTCGGCGATGGCGGCATACTTGACGACCTCGGCAAGGCCGCAGCGGAGCTCTCTTCTCGGCAAAGTTCGGAGGCAAAGTGGGTCAATGAGGACGAGGCGAGGCTGGTAGAAGGCGCCGATGAGGTTTTTGGCGCGGGGATGGTCAACAGCGACTTTGCCCCCGACGGAACTGTCCACCTGAGCGAGCAGGGAGGTTGGGACTTGGACCAGGTTGACTCCTCGCATGTAAAGGGCGGCGGCCAGGCCGGCCAGGTCGCCGACGACGCCTCCTCCGAGGGCAAGGACGGTGGAGTCGCGGGTCATCTTGAAGTCGGCCATGATGTCGAGGAGGGACCAGAGTTGGGAGCGGGACTTGGAGCGCTCGCCGGGTGGGACGGAATGGAGAAGAGTTTCGAAACCGGCGGCTTCAAGGCTCCGGGTTACAAGAGAGGCGTAATGGCTGGCAACCCTTCGACCTTGCTCAGGGTGGTTGGCTCCGCCAACCACGTTGTGGTCGGTGACGATGAGGAGTCTGCCGCGAAGTCCCAGGGAGCGCAGCCTTTGTCCGGCCTGACGGATGATGCCGTCCTTGATGTGAATAAGGTAGGGATCTCGCTGGAGGGGGAGATCAACAACGTCCTCGGACAGCCACTGGCGGTGGAGAGCCTCGATGGAATTGGCGGCGGCTTCGGGGGAGATGCGGGAGGTATCGAGTGAGTAGTCGGCGAGGGAGTAAGCGGGCTTTCTCTCGTTGAGGAGTTGTTTGACCCGGGCGAGGGGGTCGGGTGCATCCTCGAGCATGGGGCGGCGCTCGCCCTGGGCGACGCGCTGCAGGATGACGGCTGGAGAGGCGCGGAGGAGGACGACCATGCCGTAAAGACGGAGGAGGTCGGCGTTTTCCGGGTTCAGCATGGCGCCGCCGCCGGTGGCAAGGACGAAGGGGGAGCGGGTGGCGAGGGAGCGGATGGCCTCGGTTTCGAGGGCGCGGAAGCGAGGCTCGCCGGAGGTGTCGAAGATGGCGGGGACGGAGAGTCCGGCGCGTTCGGCGATGAGGTCGTCGAGGTCAACGAAGTCAAGAGAGAGGCGGTTAGCGAGAAGCCTACCGACCTCGGTCTTGCCGGTTCCCATGAAGCCGATCAGGATGATGGAGTGCAAGGTGGGTGATTTCTGGTTCGGAGACATTTGGAGGAATTCCACCTCAAGGAATCAACTGGGACAACGGGCAGCGAGGAGATTGCCGAGGGCCTCTTGGATGCTGTCAAACCAGTATCGCTTGTATGCGTCGGATAGAAGGTTCACATCGTCCGTAAACAGCAAGGTCAATAAACTCACTCTCAAAGGGCCGTAGTCAAGAACCTTGGGGGCACCGTTGTCGCCCTCGAATATCATCTTGAACCCGTCAACCTTATGCTCGTAATCCGTGTGGGTCGTGCCCTTGGGGTCAATGAAAAGCACGAAGTAATCTTCCCCCTTCTGCAACCAGAAGACGAAATCTGGGTTGAAGCGTCGTATCTTGTTCGTGTTTGGATCGTAGTAGGGGATATAGACCTCATCAAGGGTCTCGTCCAACTTGCTGAAAACCCACCAGTCGAATTCCTTGAACTTGGTGTTACCGGCTTTCACGTACTCCTCTAACTTGTTTATGAACTTTCTTTCGCTGGGGGTCTTGATCACGTGCTTGATGTAGTCTATCTTCTCGTCTTGGGACATGATGAGAGGGACGTAATAGTGGTTGGCAACATACTTGATATCGATTGTCTTGCCATCGCTAGTGAAGTGCTCCATGCTGCTGATTCGTTGGCGTCTCTTATCGTACTCTTCAGCGGGTATCTTTCCGTATTGTTCTTTCAGGGTCTTTGCGGAGGTTGGAAAGCCTCTCACCTGGTCTGCTTTTCTCCTAAGGTCGGTGATGTCTTTGAGATGTACCCTAATAGCCTTGAAGTGCCTTATCTCGTCCTCCAACTCCTTCAAGGCCCTAAATTCCTCGGGGATGATGCTGAAGTAGCCGAGGGATCTTCGAACGAGCAGGTCAATGTTGTTGAGGCTTCGTTCGGCTTGCTTGTAGTAATCGTCAGGCTTCGCTAGGCTGTCTCTTAGGATCTGCAGGTGCCTCAAATCCGTTTCATGTATTGCCAGGAGAACCCTATCGTCGCCGACGAACTGAACGTACCTTGTGAGCAGATCAAGGTCCTGGTGTGCCACGTCAAGTTTTGCCAGTTGTTTCTGCTCGACAAGGGGCTGGTCGGCCCGTCTGTAGGTAGGTATGAGTAACTTACGCCCCTGGATCGCCTCCTCGTTAACGAAGAGCGAAAGGTCTTGCCCAGCCTCCTCTTTTTCCGTGTCAAGCTGCTCGATGACGGTGAGCAGGGCCTCTCTATTGGTTCCGAAGACAAATAAGGTCTCGACCGGCAAAACCTTGTCCTTAATCCGGTGGAAGAGGTGTTCTTCGATCTCCCTCGGAACGGCATTGTAGAGGGGCAGCAATCGCTTTCTCTTGTTCTTGAGGGGCTCGATGCGCACCCCCCTACCGATGGACTGAAGGATGAATTTCCTCGCATCCGTCCCGACCCCTATGTTGATGTAGTTGAGGACATTGGGTCGGTTGGAGTCCCATCCCTCGTAGAAGGCGCGGGAGCCCATGAGGACGTTTATGTCCGAGTCGTCTGCGTTCAACCTCTCAAAGAAGCTCTCGTCATCAAAACTCTCGTTGACCTCATACCCGCCAAGTTCCTCCTTCAGCCACCGGGAAATATCTCCGATCTTTATCAACGCAAAGGGCTTGTCGCTTGTCTTGAGCTTGAAAGCGAGTTCTCGTCTGTTCGAGGGTCTCAGGAGGACTTCAATGTCGCCGCTGGCGGTTGAGTTGTAGGCGAGCCGAAGGATGTCGTCTTGATGCAGTGTCTCGAAGGCATCCCGATCCAAGTGAACTTGTTGGCCTGCCTCAAACATGAGGGCGGGGTGCTGGCTCAGTTCGTCCCATAGTTCCTGCTTGGCCTGGTGCCAGACAGCCTGGCTGATTTCTGCTTTGCCAATCCTTTCGAGTTGCCTAAAAAATAGCTTCAGGTCGGCGTCCTTCGTGTCTACCGAGTTGACCAACGTCAGGAGGAGAGGCCTATGGTAAAGGTCTGATCGGAGGGCGCGGAGGCCTTCCCAGCAGCTGCTGACGTAAGCCAGCATGATCAAGGAGTTGAGAACGACCTTCTGCTTCTCCTGGCCGTTGTAGTCTTCTTGATCCCGGAATGGCCTCATTTCCTGTTTGAGGATGCCGATGTGCTTGCCATATCCTGCCTTGGTGAACTCGGAGAGGTTGAAGTTGAACGCAGTGGTAGCCCGATCCCTGGGATCCGTGAAGGTAGCCGAGAAGTTGAAGAGGAACCCGTTCCGAGAAAGGATGGAGTAGATGTGTTGCCGTTTGGAATCTTCTTTGTCCCCCTTGTGTGCTTCGTCCAGCAGGACATACCACTTGCCTTCATCATCATAGTTTCTGAAGTCAACGATCTTTTCCTTCTGCTCATCGCTCAAGTTGTCCGAGCGGTAGTAGAAAACGGTGACCTCTCGTTCCTTAAAGAGGGAGGAATTGTCTCGCTTGGCGGCGGCATATTGCTTTAGCTCCTTCAGCCGGATGAAGAAATCACCGCGAGCGGAGTTGAACTCGTCCACATGCCTCTTGAGCTGCTCTATCAGATCGTCCCTGTAGGTCAAGACCAGAATATCGTGGGCTGGAATCTCTGCCCGGCGAATGAGTTCTCTAAGGACCTCGATAAGCTTGACGATGACTAGGGTCTTCCCGCTGCCGGTCGCCATCCAGAAGCACATGCGGTTGATGAAGTGCTCGTAGGAGACCTTTCGGTCCTCTACGGGATAGTATTCGGAGAGCAGGGGGGCGATGGTTCTGTTCGCCCTGTCCAATCCAATGTCCAAACTCCCATCCAGTCCATTGTCCCGGAACCACTGGAACAGTCTCTCCTTGCGCTCTTGGTTGACGTCTAGGCTTTCGGCGCTATCATAGTCCTTTAGGTCGTCGTAGTACTTCCACAGGACCTTGATAGCATTCTGAACACTCTTCTCCTGGTAGTCCCAGAGGTCTTTAGTGCTCGAAAAGGCCTTTAGGTCAAACGATGTCCAGTTCACGGGCAGGGCGTCATACTGGATGTCGTCCACCATGCTCTGCAGTAGCAGCCTTGCCATCGCTTACCACCAGATCAGGGGTTTCACGAGTTTCCAGTCCAGATTGCGGATGTCCACTTTTTCGCCGTCCTCGAACTCCACCGAATCGGGCGTGATTCTCTTTATCCACTTCCCTTTCAGATTGGAAAGCGTCTCCGGAACGTCTATGTCGTCATAGAGCTTCGAGAGGTCCACCTTCACCACTTGCCTCTCTGCGTGAACCTCCAGAGCGTCGAGCATCTTCAGATCCCGGAGAAACACGTACTGGCTGCACGGATCCTGGTATGGATTGTCGAAGAGGTCCGCTTCCTCATACTTCGCCCGCCTGAGCACATCCTCATACTGCTCCAGTTCGTAGTACTTGAAGAAGCCTCCTCCCTGCCAATCCACTTGGTTGGAGATACCGCATGGCTCCCTGCGACTTCTGCCCATCAGTACATGCTTCATCCTGTAGAGGGCATCTGTGTCAAAGTATCCTGCCATTTCCACGCCTATCCATCTCCTGCCCAGCTTGTGGGCAACCGCCGCACTTGTGGCAGACCCCAGGAAATAGTCCAGCACAATGTCAGTCTTGCGTGTAGTCAGCGCAATTATCCTGAGCAGCAATTGCTCAGGCTTCTGGGTAATCGCCGAGCCGTTTGGGGTGTACTCCTTTGCATTCCTCTTGATCTTGTTCGAATGTAACTCTTCGTAATCATTGCAGTTCCACGTATCCTCGAGGGGGTAGGCACCCTCCTTCCCTTCCAGGCCAGTCTTGTACACCTTACCGGTATAATCTTTGAAAACGATCTTCTTGTGCCTTACATCTCGTGCCGGGATGCCCCACTTCTGTAGGATGGCATTGATTTCCGTCCCTATTGTCGCCTCCTGAAATGACTTGTAGGGGATCTTAGCGCTGCCCTTGTCGAAATAGGAAGCCCTCGTGTCTGCGGCTGCATAAGACAACAGAGTGTCGTGGTTCCGCACGAAGCCCTCGACCTGCGTCTTGTAGCCGGAGACCCACCCGATTCTCCAGACTATCTCATTCAGAATGTTGTCCTTGCCGAAGGCCTCGTCCAGCAAGCATCTGCCCAGGTAGTTGGCATTCCAATCGAGATGCACGAATATCGTCCCAGTCCTGTCTAGCATGCTTTTTGCGAGGTCGAGCCTGTTCTGCATGATCGTGAGCCAGGTGCTGTCCTGGAACCTGTCCGAGTAAAGAAAGTCGTCTCCTGTGTTGAATGGTGGATCAATGTAGACCGCTTGAACTCTGCCCTCGAACTTGCGCAAGATAGCATTCAGGGCTTGGTAGTTGTCGCTCTTGATAAGCCAACCGTCGAGCGCAGCGTCTAGGTTTTCGAAGAGCCCGAGCAGCTGCAGTTCCAAGGCCTTGAAGTACTTGGTGTCGATGGGGAGGTGACGATACTCGTCTCGTAGGTGTTCGCCAGTAATGTCCTTCTGGATTACGGCTAGCTGGTTGAAATCCTCTTCAACGATCCCCAATTGTCTCCATTCGGCTATCTGCGAGCTGACATTCTCGTGCTCCAGCAGCCGCTTGACGAACCCGATGTCTCGTTCGGCGATCCTGTCGAGCGTGACCACGTAGTTCGAGCGCAGTACGAACTTGGGCTTGTTCCAGATCTTCACCAGTTCGTCCTCGAACTGGCTAATGAAAGCTATGGTCTTGAAGGCTATGTCCTTGAGGAGCTGCAACTGCTTGACACGCTCCTCTGTCCAATTGCCCTCGCCCGAAAAAACGTACTGATAGAGCCAGAGGTTGAATTGCTCCTCCAAGAAGGCCTTCGCGTCCTTGTTGATGAAGTAGTCCACCTCGCTCTGACGTTCAAAGACGCGGAACGCTCCCTGCAGGGTCTCTTCACCGACCTGCGCCCCCGTCTTTTTGGCGTCCCTCAAAACGTCATCGGACTTTGTCTTTCTTCCCCTTTCGGAGTAGGCGACCTCGAAGACTAGAGCGCCATCCTGCCTCTTGTGCTTGAAGGTGTAGACAATCTCCCTCTTCTCGTTCGCCTTCTTGCCCTGCAACGTGGAGACATCGAAGAAGAACCTGAACCCATCCAACTCCACCTCCATGCTCTGGAACAACCTGTCGGTCTTGACGTAGTAGAGCATATGGGTCTTGTAGAAGAGCATGACGTCCCTATCATCGGTGTATACCTTCTCATACACTCTCTGATGCAGAGGGGTGTAGCGGAAGTAGATTGAGCCGCTCTCACTGAAGTAGCGATGGAAGAAGGCATAGAGTTTGTCAAAGAGTTCCTCGCGGAAGTCAGGAAATGGCTTCAAGGCCTGCTCAATGTCCTTCTGAAGCGCTGGGAACACACCCTCTTGATAGTATGTGGACTTGATCTTCATGAGGTTGATGTACCCGGATTGACCTTCGACGGTCGCCCCCACAAAAACGTCTGTCAGAGCAGCATAGAAACGGCCTTCCTTGCTAGACGAGGAAACGCGTTCAACAGCCGTGGATGATGAGGTCGTCCTAGGCTGCTTGGTCTGGTGATTCTCTGTTTGCCTCGCCATGTGGCCCTCCCGGGTGATATTCTCCGCCATTCACCGGGGACAGTCTACCCTCGTTGGCAATAGCCGGTCAATTGATTGGCTAGGTGGGTTTCGCCGAGGCCATCTGCAAATGAACAGGGCAGACACGGGGGTCTGCCCCTACAAGAAAACCGCGTGAGGACCGCTGAGAAAGGGATGAAAGAACGCTAGAAGGCGGCGAGGCGGGTGAGATAGTGGTCGTAGGAGGAGCGGAGGTCGGGGAGGGAGTCGCCGCCGAACTTGGCGAGGAAAGCGTCGGCAAGAACCCAGGCGACCATGGCCTCGGCAACGACAGCGGCGGCGGGGAGGGCACAGACATCGGAACGTTCGGCAGGGGCGGGGGCAGGTTGTTTGGTGGCAAGATGGACGGATTGGAGGGGGCGGGTGAGGGTGGGGATAGGCTTCATGACGGCGCGGAGGACGAGCGGCTGGCCGTTAGTGATTCCGCCTTCAAGGCCGCCGGCGTTGTTGGTAGGTCGTGAGAAGGAGGCGGTTACGGGGTCATAAAGGATCTCGTCGTGGACCTGGGAGCCTGGGAGTTCGGCCTGGCGGAAGCCGAGGCCGAATTCGACGCCCTTGACGGCTGGGATGCTTAGGATGGCCTGGGCGAGCAAGCCATCGAGGCGGCGGTCCCATTGGGTGTAGGAACCGAGGCCAGGGGGGAGGCCCGAGGCGACGACTTCGAAAACTCCGCCCAGAGAGTCGCCGGCATCCTTGGCGCGCTGGATTTCAGTTCGCATCTTCCGAGCGATGGCAGGGTCAACGCAGCGAAGGTTGTTTCGCTCCGCCAGCCGGGCTATCTCCGGCGGGGAGAATCGCCCCGGAGGGGAATCGAGTTTGACGGTGCCGACTTGGACGACGTGGGAGGCGACTCGGATCTCGAACTCCTCCAGGAGGCGGCAGGCAAGGGATCCGGCGGCGACGCGGGCGGCGGTTTCCCTGGCGCTGGCCCTTTCGAGGACGTTTCTGATGTCCTTGAAGCCAAACTTCAGGGCACCGGGGAGGTCAGCGTGGCCTGGACGAGGAAGTTCGACTGGGGTGGGGGCGGGCTGGCCGTGGGCGAGAGGCTCGGGGGACATCTCGGTGGCCCAATTCTCCCAATCGCGGTTGCGGATGAGGAGGGAGATGGGGGAGCCGAGGGTGAAGCCGAGGCGAAGGCCGGAAAGGATTTCGACCTGGTCATTCTCGATGCGCATTCTGGCACCGCGGCCGTAGCCGAGTTGACGGCGGGCAAGGTGGCGGTTGAGGAAGGACTTTTCGACCGGCAGGCCGGCTGGGAGGCCTTCAACGATAACGGTGAGGGCAGGGCCGTGGGACTCGCCAGCGGTGAGGAATCTCATCAATGTGAATCCTACTCTGTTTCGTTGATTAGGTCGAATTGCACACGGGGGCGGGTCACCTTGGTTGGCGCGCGGGGTGAAAGATTAGAGCGGGGAGTTGGCATCGCGACCGTTTCTTCACCCCCACCCGCCGTCGCGTGACCGGCTCTGGCGGGTCTGCGACCCTTGCCCTATCAACATCATCGTGAAACCATTACCTATGTGTCACCTATGTTATCGGTCTAAAGTGTTACCCATGTGCCAGAACGTTCAACTTGGTTGCACTCCAACTGGGTGCGATTCAGGGAGAAAGCCAACCTCCTGCCGCACATGGCTGATGGAAACACTTGGTTGCACTCCAACTGGGTGCGATTCACGAGCACCAGCAGGTTGACAAGGCTAGGTTGCGGCGTTGAAAGGACACGACCGAAACCCAGAGGATGTCGGCCGTGTCAAGAGGCAAGACAGTGAGAAGCAGGAGGGAGGGCCTATAGGGGCGCACTCTCGGCAGTGTGGACTATGGTAGCGGTGATGAATATGAGCAACTCGCTGTCGTTACTGACGTTCTTGTTCCTCTTGAACAGGTTTCCGATCAAAGGCAATTCGGAGAGGAGGGGAACCATGGCGCCACCCTCTTCATCCTGACGGGTGACGAGACCGCCGAGGACGACGGTTTCACCGCTGTTGACTCTCATTTCGGTGCTGACCGACTGAGCGGAGGTGATAGGGTAGGTGGTTTTCCCGTCGGGGGAGGTAACGCTGCCTGGGGACTGGGAGATGGAGAGGTTGATGGGAAGGCTAATAGTCTGATTGGCATTGACCCTGGGATAGACGTAGAGGGTGGTGCCGATGGGAACGAGCTGGACCGTGTAGGTGGTGGTGGTATTGCCGTAGAGGTCAATGATGACATTGGGGATGAAGATGGGCGTTTGAGAGGTGATGGAGAGGGTACCGGGGTAGAGAGGGTTGCTGTAGCAGGCTACCCGTGGGGACTGGACTATCCTGGCGCGATGGCGGGTAAGCAGGGCTCCGAGGGCGGCATTGACATTGCCTGAAGCATACTGAATGCTGACGTTGCCGCCTGGGTTGAGGCCGATGGTATTGAGGGTAAGACGAGCGTCGGCCATCTGCCAGTTCAAACCCCACTCCTGCTGCCAGCCGGTAGTGACGGTGACGAATTGGGCTTCGACCATAACCTGGGGGGAGGGGACGTCCACCTGCTTGACCAATTCCCTGAACTCATCAATGGCCTCTGGGGTACCGGTCACCAGCAGGGCATTGGAGGGGGGGAAGGGGACGGGAGGGTACATGCCGGGAGGAAGCATCTGAATGCCGATTCCGTAGCCCCCATAGCCAGTGGAATAGCCGCCGCCATAGCCGCCGCCATAGCCGCCGCCATAGCCTCCGCCGTAGGGGTTGGCGCCACCGTACTGGGTGCCACCGTAGGGGGTGCCACCGTACTGGGTGCCACCGTACTGGGTACCACCGTACTGGGTACCGCCGTAGGGATAGGCGCCGCCACCGTAGGGGTACTGATGAGCCTCGCCGGTGCCGTAACTGATGGGGTTGGTGGAGGATGGGACGGAATAGCCGATGGTTTCCGGGGTGGAGCTATAGGAATGGGTTGCGCCCTGCGGTCCCGGGAAGCCAGCCTCGCCGGAGCCTGTCCAGCCGAAGTAACGGGCAACGACGAAGCGATCGAGATACTGAAGACGAACGAACTGGCGGACCATGGGAAGGGTGGAGTCGTTGCCGCCCTCGGAGGTGAGGGGTTGCACGGGAGGGGGAGGGGTAACCTCGGTAGGAGGGAGAGAAGGAAGGGAAGCATAGGGATCTTGTCGGGGCGGAGGAGGCACGGAGCCATTCCCGCTCGGTCTTTCCTGATCGAAGGGCACATCGGAGACGACGTAGGAGTCTCCGCTGTGCTTCCAATAGTAACCGCTGGCTTGCATCAACTGTTCGAGGGCGCCATCGAGGTCCTGGGCTTCGATGAGGGCGGTTACGGGGCGATCGAGCTGAACGTTCTTGCCGGCAACGACAATGGTTTTGCCGGTAATCTCCTGGAGACGGTAAAGGGCCTCCATCAAGGGCTGCTTTTGGAACTGCAATTTGATCCCCGCGGCGGCGGCAGGGCCGGCGTGGAGGCCCAAGGAAATGACCGCGACAGCAAGGGCAACCGCCCAGAAGGGTGACTTGAGTGCTCGGTGTTGGGACATTATGTTCAAACCCCTCCCCTATTGGGAACGCGCCAGTCTCTGGAAGACATGGTCAAACGGGCCGGCGGTGACGGCCGGACCCGACGGAAAGACTTGAGTTTCACGCAGTTAGACAAGACGGTAAGTCATGTTTCACTGGGTCTTGGAATCAGCATTACTGTAGAGATCGCTTCAAAAGCCCCCTGTAGGGGGTATAATGAGGCCGGAGCCGTAGGGGTTGGTGGTGCCGTAGCCCTGGCCGTAGCCCTGCTGGCCGTAGCCCTGCTGGCCGTAGCCGCCGTAGCCCTGGCCGTAGCCCTGCTGGCCGTAGCCCTGCTGGCCGTAGCCCTGCTGGCCGTAGCCCTGCTGGCCGTAGCCCTGCTGGCCGTAGCCGCCATAGCCTTGGCCTTGGCCGTAGCCCTGCTGGCCGTAGCCGCCATAGCCTTGGCCTTGGCCGTAGCCGCCCCAGCCGGTGGAACCGTAGTTGGCGCCGCCAAAGAGCCCGGCTATCTGGGTGGCGTCATTGAACCTGATGCCGACCTTGGCAAGGATCATGTTCTGCTGAAGTTGGGACTGATACTGCTGAGCTGCTGTCGTTCCGTATGCGCCTCCGTATGCCCCATAGGCACTTTCCCCTGCCTCGTGGCGAACGATGGGAACAGGGGTCTCGGCCCTTTCGGGGCGATAACCGGGAACGACGCGGTCTGCGCCGGTAGGAGAACCGGCTTCCTTCTTTCTCAAGACGAAGGTATCGGGACCAAGAGAGTCGAGCTCAACGTCTCTCAGGCCGAGGGCCACAGCCTCCAGGATCGCTTCGGGCGTGGTGCCCTGGGTGAAGGCAATGGTCACCCTCTGGGTGGGGTCTATGTCCACACCAACAAGGATATTGACTTTGAAGCTCCCTTGAAGCCCCTCGATGACGTCAGCAAGGGTGGTATTCCTCAACTCCACGGCCGGAGCGGCGGGCTGTTCGCCCTGAGCGGCGGCCAACGAGGGAACAGCAAACACGGCAAATAAGGCTAGAATCACCAGTCCGAAGTATCTCATCTGTACCTCCTCCTTACCAAGTAGATTATATCCAGTTTTGTGAACCTGTAAACCTGCCCTGTTTTAGTATCGTAGGGGAACGCGCCAGGACTTGCCCTGTGCGTCCTTGATGATAGCGTAATTGCTGCCCAAGATTTCCATGCTGCCGCCCCCCGGCCAGGTGAGAGGCTCGTTGGGGGAAACGACCTGGGAGGCGAAGGTTCCCTGGGGGGTTCTCCACTCGAGGATGGCCCTGGGGAGGATGCCTTTGCCTTGGTCGCCGCGGATTATGCCGGCGAGGCGCATGCCTTCGATGGGAGGTGGGGATACGGAGGGTGACCAGGCGGAGGCGCGGATCAAGTCGTAAGGATTGGTGGGAGCGGCGGAATAGCCATAACCACCTTTTGGTGAGAGGGTAGGAAGGGGAAGAGCAGGGGTTGAGGCAACCGTGAGGGGGGAGAGATTGAGTCCGGACAGTCGCGCACCTGGAAAGGCTCGCATGCCCAGCATGGCCGAGGCGGAAGGGGCCAATTGTGCGGCAAGTCTTTCTGCTCTACCCCACCTGGCAGGGCTGAACAAGTCAACAACGGGGAGTAATCTCTGGCGGGCGGCCCCGGCGGCAGCGAATTCCTCGGTGATGCCGAAAGGATCACCGGTCTTGGTGGGGAGGAGGGCTGCTGTTGGAACGGCGCCGGCGGGCGAGGGCAGGGGCTGGGGAACCGGGGCGGGGGGAGCAACAGGCGCAACAGCGGGAGGAGGGGAAAGGGTGGCCGCAGGGGAGGGCTGCTGGGTCACAGTCTCGACGGCAGTATCCAGCGATCCCTCTTCGCCTCCTCGGGAAAAAAGGAAGATGAGGGCGCCAGCCACCACGAGCATAGCTACCGCAGCGATGAGCTTTATCTTCTGCTTTTGTTGGCTATCCACTTCCTCACCTCGTGGGCGACAGGCCGAGAAGTCAAGCCCACCGGCTATGGCACTCTTGCCGGCTGAACGCTTGTCTTCTTCTTTGCTCCTTCTTCACTGTTACTAGTCTTCGGTGTGCGGCAGTACTAAGCCAGAGGCTGCTGAAGGCTGCGCGCTAGGCTGGGCGCCTGCCGGGGAGGGGGCTGCGGCGGGGATGCTTGGCCCTGCTCCCTGGGCGGGACCATACTTCGAAGCCGCATAGGAAATCTGCCCTCTCCCCCCCTGTTGGGGCGGCGCGGCCGCCGTGACGGGTACGCCGGCGATGGCTGAGGGAGCGGAGAACTGTCCCTCGGCGCCCCTGGGGAAGGTAAACTCTTGAATGGGCAAGGAGACGCGGAGCACCTTCTCACCTGTGGGGGAATAGGTGACGTCCATTCGGATTATGTTACCGACGCCGAGGAGGCGGGGTGCGGAAGGCAGTCTACGCAGGAAGGCGAGAAAAGATTGATAGTTGCCCTGAAAAG
>Ga0315288_10007394_pt1 | contig 13910 bp, 10 predicted proteins | sample YL17G11_20_MG_FD_203454 | JGI IMG/M metagenome (GOLD analysis project Ga0315288, IMG submission 203454) | Sediment microbial communities from Yellowstone Lake, YNP, Wyoming, USA - YL17G11_20 | ecosystem: Environmental > Aquatic > Freshwater > Lake > Sediment | place: USA: Wyoming | collected...
AGGGGTGGGTTGAAAGGGCGCCCCGGCACCCCTCCCCAGGGTCGCCGTGCATGCGGGCGTGCGTGCAGCCGCGCCGCGCTCCTGCCCGGCCGCTGATCCCCGCCGACGTGTCGCCAGACGCCTCGTCTGCATCTCTCAGGGCAGGCCAGGGTAGAAGAGCGGGGGTCAGGCTGCGCGTGCGCCGGGCACAATGAAGGGCGACGGCGCGATTGAGGAGCGGCGGGGGGAGCGCCGCCTGGTTTTGACCGTCACGGCCCCGCCTGCTGCCCGCCTCGCACACACACAGCGCGAGCCACACGTCAAGGGCTGCCCCGTACCTTCATGCCCGGGTAACCGCGGCGGGCGGCCTCCGTCATCGTGAAAAGTGAAAAAAGAAGGAAGAAAGAGAGAACGGCGGGGTGGGGTGTGTGTTGCGTCCCCAGAGAAACGAGGCGTGTGCTTCTAGCTAGAGGATGGAAGCAGGTGCGCACGTGTGCGTGCGCGTGGGCAGCTGGGTGCGCGTGGTGCGTGCGAGCGGCCCCGCAGAAAGAGAGAAAGAGAGGAGTGAGAAATGGAGGCACAAAAAACCTCTCGCTTCTCTTTCTCTCTCTCTCATCTCACAACTCATTTCACCGCCGTTTCAGGCCCAACCCACACACTCACCCCTTACCTTACCCTCAGCACACGCCCCTCGCCCACACCATGGTGCGCATTTCCGTGCTCGGAGACGCCCTGAAGACGCTGTCCAACGCGGAGAAGCGGGGCAAGCGCCAGGTCCTGCTGCGGCCGAGCAGCAAGGTCGTCATCAAGTTCCTGCAGGTCATGCAGAAAAAGGTGAGGGAGAATGGATGGGGGTGGATGGGATGAGCGACAGTGGCAATGCAGCTGTCGTCGCCGCCCGGGCAGGTTGCCGAGGCGGGCGGGAGTTGTGGGCGGTGTGTGTGGGGCGGGGGCGGAAGCTTGGAAATCGGACGATTTCCTGGCGAGAAAGCCCGTCGAGCGCGCGCTCTGCCCGCCGCCGACCCCATTGGCTGCCCACTGCACCAAGCCCTTGTTGTGCAGCTTCAAGCTTGGACGCTCATTGGAGTCGAGCGGAGCGCTGGGACGTGCCTGGAGGACGCGCGGCGGGCGTACCAAAAAGCGAGGGGGCCGATCGCAGGAGTGGCGCGCCTGGGCGGCGGCGGCAGCGGCAGTGGGGGCCGGGCGCCGCCCTCCACCGTTGCCCTGCGGTGGGCGACCTCGACGCCCCTTGTCAAGACTGGCCGATCGGATATTTCTCCACGCGGCCGGCATGCTTTGGTTGTGCCCCTGGCGCGTGCCAACCTGGCCTGGGGAGCGAGAGAGAGAGCGTGGCCTCCGGGCCGCCGGTGCAACCGCGCCCCACTCTCTCCCGCTCTCCTGCCCCCTCCCTGGCCCCGCCCCGTGCCTCCTGACCCATGGGAGGGGCAACACCCAAGGGCCTGGTCCTCCGACTGGTCGTCTCAGTGGCCGCTGCCTCGGGCGCCCCTGGAGGCGCTGTGGGGTGGAGACGGACTCCCCTTCTTTTGCTTTTTCTCGATCGGCGTGGGCCGCCGCCGCTCGACTGTTGCGCGCTCACACACGCCTCTCCCCACCCCTCCCTCCCCACCCTCAGGGCTACATCGGCGAGTTCGAGTTTGTGGACGACCACCGGGCCGGCAAGATCGTGGTTGAGCTCAACGGGCGGTGAGTCATTGGAGACAGGGGGAAAGGAGGCCCCCCCCCCACCGCTCTCAACCCGCTCCGCCCTCCCATCCCCCACTCACACGCCCTCCTCTCTCTCTCTCTCTCTCTCTCTCTCTTTCTTTATTTCGCCCCCACCCCTACCACAGCCTCAACAAGTGCGGCGTCATCTCCCCGCGCTACGACGTCGGCCACGGCGACATCGAGGACTGGGTGGAGCGCCTGCTGCCGTCCCGGCTGTTCGGGACGATTGTGCTGACCACCTCGGCCGGCATCTGCTCGCACGAGGAGGCCCGGGCCAAGAAGCTGGGTGGCAAGGTGCTGGGCTTCTTCTACTGAGCGGGGGGTGGGGGTCAGGAGAGCGCACGTCGTGTTGGAGTTGAGAGAGAGAGAGAGAGGTTCTTGAAGGGGCGTCCGGTGGTTGTGTTGTGCAACAAAAGGGCAGCGGGTGACACCCGCGAGGAAAAAGAAGACAATGAACAACAACGACACCTGGGCCCCGCCCCCACTCTCTCTCACCTTTTCCTCTCACTCCTCCGCCCCGCCACCCTCGCCCTCGCCCACCCCGGGCACGGGCAGGGCCCGGTGCGTGTAGACGACGCCCGCGTCCCCGCCCACGACCTGCCCGGCCCCTCGCATCACCCACTTCGTGGTCAGGAGCCCCTCCACCCCGACCGGCCCGCGCGCGTGGATGCGGGCGGTGGAGATGCCGACCTCCGCGCCCAGGCCGAAGCGGAAGCCGTCCGCGAAGCGGGTGGAGGCGTTGGCGAAGACGCAGGCGGAGTCGACGCCGTTGAGGAAGGCGGCCGCGGCGGCCGGGTCGGCCGTCAGGATGGCCTCCGTGTGCCCCGACCCGTGCGCGTGGATGTGGTCGATGGCGGCGGGCAGGCCGGCCACCAGCTCCAGCGTCAGCGCGGGCGCTCCGTACTCGGTGTGCAGGTCCGCGGCGGGCGGCAGGCCCAGGGCGGCCGCCGCGGCCGGCCCGCCGTAGATGTCGACCACGCCCGCGCCCTTCAGCGCGGCCACCAGGGCCTCCACCCGGCCGCCGCGCCCCCACGCCTCCGCCACCAGCACCGTCTCCACCGCATTGCAGGCGGCCGGGTAGTCCAGCTTGGCGTCCGCGATCAGGCGGGCGGCCGCGCCCACGTCGGGCGAGGCGGCCGCGTCCACGTAGATGTGGCACACCCCGTCCGCGTGGCCGAGCACGGGGATGCGGGTCGCCCCGCTGACGGCCGCGACCAGCGCGTTGCCGCCCCGGGGGATGACCAGGTCGATGACGTCATCCAGTTTGAGCAGCTCCCCCACGTCGGCCCGGGTGGTGACGAGCGCCACGAGCCCCGGCCCCACAGCCGGCGCGACGCTGGAGATGGCGCCACACACGACCGCGTGCAGGGCCGCGCACGACGCGGCCGCCTCCTTGCCGCCCTTCAACAGCAGGCCGTTGCCCGACCGGATGGCCAGGGCCGCGATCTGGGGGAGGGCGTCCGGGCGCGACTCGAAGATGATGAGGAGGACGCCTTTGAAGGAGGGAGCAGGGCAAGGGGGGAGGGAGGGGGGGGGGAGGGTTTGGGCGGTGATGGATGAGAGAAAAACAAGAGGGCGGGGTCTCGCGTCCCCCCTCTCTCCCTCTCCTCCCTTCCTCTCTCTCTCTCTCTCTCTCCCTCTCTCTCTCTCTCTCCCTCTCCTCTCTTCCTCCCCATCCCTCCTCACCGATGGCCGCGGTCGTCTTGTCCAGCACCAGGCCCTCCGCGACCTCCGTGCGCGAAATGACCCGGCCGAGCGGTTCGGGCTGGGCCGCGATCGCGCGGACGCCCGCGGCCAGCGTGCCCAGCTTGGCCGGCGTCAGCTTCAGGCGCTGGACCAGGGCGCCCTCGACGCCGTCCCGGGCGGCGGCGGCCAGGTCAGCCGCATTGGCCGCCAGGATGGCGTCCGCCTGGGCTTCCAGGCCGGTCGCCAGTGCGTGCAGGATGGCGACCCGAGTCGCCGTCGGGGCGGCCTGCAGCGCCCGGGAGGCGGCCCGGGCGGCCAGGGCGGCGTCGCGAGGGGAGGGTGCCGTGGCAGGGGTGGACGCTGGCGCTGCTGCTGGTGGTGGTGGTGGTGGTGGTGGTGGTGTGTGGGAGAGGAGCGGGCGTGTGAAAGAGCAGAGCGTGTGCGGGGTCGGGTTTTGAGCGGCAGGGTAGGGTGGGAACGCGCGCGCTTTTTCGCGCATCATGAAAGCACACAATCCACTGGCCCAGGCAGATCATGCGTGACCCTGGCATTCCGCTGGATGGAGTCAAGTCATCGCAGGCGGGCTGGGGGCGGCGGGCGATGGGATCATTAGAGAGACGGCAGGCGGCGGCGCAAAGCTAGCCAGTCGATCCTCTCTCCCTTCTCACCTGCGGGCGGGGCGGGCATGGTGGCGGGCATTGTGGTGTGCAGCGTGATACCTCAGGGAGGTGCAGGTGCAGCGCGCGGGCAGTACGTGCGAGTGTGTAGATTGGCGCGACACACAAACGATAGTCGGGCGCTGTGTGAGTGTCGGTCATTTTCGCTAAGGGGCAAGAGCGGCCCGCCGTCAATTCTCAGTGCCGTCCAACCGCGCCGGACAATCTCTCCTCTTCTCCTCCGACACCCACCATGCCAGGATTCAAGGTGCGTAGGCGACGATACGATGAGAATTGAGCGAGGCTGGCGTGTGCCTTTGCCGTGGTGGGGCGCGGTGTGTCGAGCGGCGGCGCGCGCCGGCGCTACTTGCGCTCCGGAACGTCGACACGGGGTGGACAGTCGAGCGGTCGCTTTTTTTTCGGCACGGCGTGGCATGCCCAATGCTTACCGATCCTTAAATCCGGGGAGGGACCGTGCATGCCGTGCAGTTTCTCGTGCTGCACGCCCGTCTCGGGGCTAGCTAGCCCCAAAAGCGAGAATCGGGCACGCGCGCCCTCTCCCCTTCCTCCCGTTTCCGCGACGCTCTCCGGCCTCGTGCCGCCCTCTCCCGCCCACGCGACGCCGTGATTTCGATGACGCATATCGTCAAGCGTGCGCGTCTGTGTGGAAATCGTGTTGAAAGTGCGCGCTCGTTTGGCAAAAACCGCGCTCGGCTCGCTCTGCGCACACCCGCCTCCCCGCACCTGCCCCTCTTCTCTTGCATCCATCCTCATCCACTCACACAACACAACACACACACACACAGCGCGCCTCCATCGCGGCCGCCCTCCTCGCCCTGGCCACCCTGACCTCCGGCCAGGCCTCCTTTGCCACCGACCCGCCCAAGCCCAAGCCACCGACCCTCGTGGGGGCGGCGGCCGCGGCGGGCGCGCCCCCGCCTGCCGTCGCCGGCCCGCCCGCCAACCCGTTCTCCAACCAGAAGCCCGTCAAGCCGGGGCCGGCCGCGCCGCCCCTGGGCGGGGACCCGACCGCGCCCGGCGGCCCTGACGACCCGGACGCCGACCTGGTCCCCGGCTACAAGCCGAAGCCGGACCGGAGCGGGGATGTGGCCGCCAAGGACTACGATTTCCCGGTCCTCTGGAACCCGGCGGCCGTGAAGCACGCGGCCGTCAAGTACTTTGACGGCCAGGTCAACCTGACGGGCTACCTAGCGTACGGCAACGCCAGCGACGTCGTCGACGCCAAGCGCCCCGTCGTCCTGGTCATCCCGGACGCGGACGGGATCGGGAATTACGAGAAGTGGCGTGCCCACCTGCTGGCGGCCGACGGGTACGTCGCCTTTGTGCCCGACCTCTACGGGTCCGGCGTCCTCCAGGGGCCCGCCATGGCCGTCAACACGCGGGCCCAGCTGGCCAAGACGTACGTCATGTCGGAGGGCCTGCTCAAGGGGCGGCTGATGACGGCGGTCAATGCGGTCCGCACCCTGCCCATGGCCGCCCAGGGCCAAATCGCGGCGGTCGGCTGGAATTTCGGGGGCTTTGCCGCGCTGCAACTGTTCCGGGCGTCGGGCGAGACGGAGGCGCTGCAGCTGGTCGCCGCCTTCCACCCCTCCCCCATGAGCGTGGCCACGTCGGGCGCGCCCATGGAGCCGGGCGCGGCCCGCCTGAGCGTGTTCATGGGGAATGACGACCTGACCGTCAAGGCACGGGACGTGGCCGCCTTCAAGGCCGAGCTGGACCGGGCGGGCGCCCGCTACACCTGGACGACCTACTCGGGCGTCGCCGCCGGCTTCGGCATGCGGGACCTGCCGCCCCGGGCGGACTCCGCCGCCAAGATGGGGTACGACAGCGCGGCTGACGTGGCGTCCTGGTCGGCCCTCCGCGTCCAGCTCATGCAGGCGTTTGGCCTGTGGGCGGGGGCGGACGAGAAACCTTTCACCTCCGCGGGGGGGAGGGCCGACTGGGCGACCGGGTTTGGCGGGGTGAGCGGGCTGGGCGGGCTGGCAGGGGGGGAGGGCGGGGACGGCGGCGGGGGGGCGCGGGGCGATGATGGGGTCCCCATCGCCCCGCCCAAGCCCAAGCCCGCGGACTCCGCGCCCGCCGCGCCGGCCGCTGCTGCTGCCAGCCCTAAGCGATTTGCGGACATTGGCGGGGCGGCGACGGGTGGTGGTGGGGCGGCGGCGGTGGCGGCCAAGAGCTCCAAGGTGCCGCCCGCGTCGGTTTGAGAGAAGAAGGGTGGGTGGGTGTAAAGATTGGTCGTGAAGAGAAGGGGAGGTCGAGGTCATTCTTTTTCCAGGTCATTCCTCTCTCCCTCTTTTTGTTTTCGCAACTTCTTTCGCAAAACCAAGATGGCCCTGATACGTGTCCCCGACACTACCACCAGCCTGACCTGTGAGCGCCATGTAGCCATCGCCGTGGACGACAGCGATGTGAGTGTGTGTGGTTTGCCGGCAATGCATCGCTTCCAAATGCGCGCCCCTCAACAGCCCCCGCTCTCATTCCCTTCCATCCATCAACACGCAGGATGCCCAACGCGCGCTCGCATGGGTGCTGGCCAACCTGGCCCGCCCCGGGGACGGCATTCACATCCTACACGCCATTCCGGACGCCGACCCGGCGGCGTCCCTCCAAATCCACCCGGGCATGTGGATCCCGGTTCATGAAGATGATGGGGTTGATGACGACGCGGCCGCGTCCGCCGCAGTGTGCATGGTCCGCCGCCGCTTCACGGCCCAGCTCGCCGGTGCCGGCCTGCCGTACGAGGTCCACCTCCTGCCGGTCCCGGATGAGGAGCCCGCCACCATCGCGGCGGCCGTGTCAGGCAAGGCGGCCGCCCTGGGCGCGGTCTGCGTCGTCGTCGCCCACCACCCGGCCTCGCCCCTGCGGTCCTGGTGGCGGGGGTCGGTGGCAGCGGGTGTGGCCCGCGGGGATAGTGGAGTGCCGACGCTGGTGGTGCATTGACGGAAGCAAAGTGGCTGTGGGGAGAGGTTCGAAGTTTTATTTACCCGTTGTTACTAGACAGACTCGGGGCGGTCCAGAAAAAGACACGCCGAGCGAGGGACATACACACACACCTCCCCCGCACATGACCCGCCTGGCGACCCTCCTGCGGCGTGGCGGCGGCGGCCTGCCCCCACCCCCACCGCGGAACAAGGGCGGCGCATGCGGGGGCGCGCCCACGACGGCGGCCGACGAGCCTGCGGCCGACGACGACGACGACGACGACCTCTCCCTGCCACCCTCTGTCGCGGCGGACCTGCTGTTCGGGTCCCTGGCCGCGGCGGCGCGCAAGCAAGAGAAGCGGAGGCGGAAGGAGGAGGAGCGGAGCGCGCCGCCGAAGAAGCAGAGGACGGCGCGGGGGAGCGCCGGCGCTGCCGCCGGCGCCAGCCCGTCGACGCCGGCCGGCGCCGGCCCTGTCCTTCCTCTGGCTCCCCCGCCCGACGACGCGGCCGCCTGGGCCGCCGCCGCCACGGCGCCCGACCCGGCCGACGCCTGGCTGGCGTCTGACCTGACCGCCGCGGACGTCGCCCGCCTGGAGGCGGGCAGCGTGCCCGTCGCCGCCTCCGCGGGCGCGCCCTTCCTCCTCCCAGCCTGGGGCGCGCGCGCGCGGTGGGTGGTGACCGGCCCGGCGCCCTTGCCGCACGCCATCCCGGCCTCCCCTGCCACCCTGGGCCTGCGCCCCCGCGTGGCCGGCCTGTGGGCCAACCTGCAGGCCCCCGGCCGGCGGGCGCCCGCCTTTGAATCCCCAGCCCAGGCGGCCCTGCTGTGCGCGCTGCGGACGTACAAAGACCTCCTCTGGCCGGCCCGGCCCTACCCGGCGGCCCGCCCGCTGACCGACCCGGACCCGGTCATGGATGCCTACCTCGTCCACATCGCCTCCCACGTCGTCGCCGCGGCGGCGCGTGTGCGCAAGGGCAATGAGAGGGTGGCGGCGGCGGCGGCGGCGGCCGGCGATGAGGGCGCCGCCGCCCCGCCCCGGGACCAGGGCTTTGCCCGCCCGAAAGCCCTCATCCTGCTGCCCACCCGGGCGGCCGCCAGGGTGGCCGTCCTCCGCCTGGCCGCCTTGCTCCAAGCCGAGAACCGGTCCGACTCCATTGCAGGCAAGGACCGGTTCCGGGACGACTTTGGCGACGACGAGGAGGAGGGCGAGGGAGGAGGGGAGGGGGAGGCGCAGCAGCAGCAGAAGGCTTCTGGCCGCCACGCAAAGCCGGCCGATTTCACGGCCCTCTTTGCCGGCAACACGGACGACCACTTCCGGCTGGGCATCCGGGTCACGCGCGGCCACGTCCGCCTGTACGCGGACTTCGAGACCGCCGACATCGTGGTCGCCTCCCCGCTGGGGCTGGCGACCCACCTGGCCGCGGCCGCGGAGGACGGCCCCGGGGGGGGAGACTTTCTCTCGTCCATCGAGGTCGCCATCCTGGACCGGGCCGACATGGCGGCCATGCAGAACTGGGCGCACGTGGAGGCCGTCTTCGGCGCGCTCAACCGCCTGCCCGAAAAGGCGCCGGCCTGCGACGTGATGCGCGTGCGGGAGGCCGCCCTGGGCGGGTGGGCGCGCTGCCTGCGGCAGGTCGTCCTGTTGGGCGGCCACACGACCCCGGCCCTGGCCGCCCTCTGGTCCCGCCACGCACACTCCGCGGCGGGTCGGGCCCGCCTGGTGCCCTCCTATGAAGGCTTCCTCGCCTCCGCGCCGCCGGCCGTCCAGCTGACCTTTGAACGGTTGAGGGAGGGTGTTGGTGGGGGGCGCCCCTCCCCCTCCCCCTCCCCCTCCCCCGCCCCCGCCCCCGCGTCCGCGCCCGACGCCCGCTTTGCGCACTTCACCTCCACCGTCTGGCCCCGCATCAAGGCCGCCGGCCTGCCGGGCCAGCTCCTGTTTGTGCCATCCTATTTCGACTACGTGCGCGTGAAGGCGTTCCTGGCCGGGGAGGGCGTGGGCGTGGCGGACCTAGGAGAGTACGTGGCCCCGCCCGACGCCGCGCGCGCGCGCACGGCTTTCGCCAAGGGGACGGCGGCCGGCGGGACCGACCACGCCCTTCCCCGCCTCGCCCTGCTGACGGAGCGCGCCCACTTTTATCACCGGGCCGTCCTGCGCGGCGTCCGGGACGTGCTGGTGTACCAGCTGCCGGACCACGCGGCCTTTTACCAGGAGGTCGTGTCCTGGGTCGGCGCGCGGGGGGGGAGGGGCGGGTTGGGGGGCGGCCCCGCCTCGGGCGGGCGGGCGGTGGCCCTGTTTTCCGGGTTGGATGCCCTGGCCCTTGAGCGTGTGGCGGGCAGCGTGCGGGCGCGGCGCATGCTGAAGGGCGCGGAGCCAGCGTTCGTGTTTTGTTGATGTGATGCAAAAAAAAGAAAAAAAAAAGTAATCTTCTCATATCTTCTTATACGCACCCTCTTTTTTTGTCTCTCTCAAGCCTCCGGCCACCCCTCCAAAAACAGGCGTTTCAGGACTCCACGGGACACCGGGCACTCGGCCCGGGCCCACCAGCCCTGAGAGCGCAAGCCCGCCGTCTCGCCCCACAGGCCGGGGAAGGCGCCAAAGCCGTCGGCGTCTGGCAGGACGCGCACGTCGGCGTGCTGGCTGCGCGGGGGGCGGCCCCGTGGCGGCGTGGCATCGCACACAGCGCGCCCGTCGCCGCCCAACACCTCGCACCCCCGGCACTCGACAAAGCCCAGTTCAGGGGCGGACGCTGCACCGGGCGCCGGGTGGAGGTCCCCCCTGTCCGCGGCCAACAAAACTACGCTGCCTGGCCGCCAAGTCGCACCGGCCGCCGAGCAGTGGTCATTCGCCAGGCCCCACGCCCGGGCGTGGATGCCTGGGGTGGGGTAGGTGCCGTGGCCGTGGCGGGCGACGTACGCGACGGGCCTGCCGGTGGCGGCCTCGATTTCCACGCCGCCCGCCCCCGCCCACGCCCCGTCGCGCGGGCGGTGGCTATTGAACCAGGCGCCCAGCAGCTCGCCGCTTTCCGCGTCCAGGCGGACGGTCAGGCGCTCCAGGTCGCCGTCATGGGCTCCCACGGACGGCCCGCCCCACCCCTCCCCCAACGGGAAGTACGGGCCGTTGTGGGCGTAGAGGGCGACGTACGCGAGCTCCAGCGTGGGGCGCCCCCCGCCGCCGCTGCCCTCCCCCGCCGCCGGAATGGCGAGCTGGGCGCGGACGTACAGGGGGACGTGGGCGTCCAGTTCGGCGAGGGGCTGGCCGTGCCGGGCAGTGACGTCCAGGGCCAGGCGGACTGCCCGGGCGGCGCCGACGGGGTCGGCCGGGTGCGCAGCCGCGGCGCCCTCTGCCGCCGCGACCGCCGCCGCCACGCTCGCCCGCCCCACCGGCGCCAGCACGCGCCCGCCCGTCCGCTCCAGGAGCACGGACCGGGCCGCAAACCAGGCGCCCGAGCAGGGGTGGTAGGCGTCCGTGGGGTGGAGGCGGAGGGTGGGCGCCCAGGCCGACACTAGGTGGGACAGGCGGGCCGGGGTCGGGGCGAGGGAGGAGGGGGGCGGACGGAGGGTGCGAGGGGGTGGTTTGGGAGGGGCGGCGGCGGTGGCGGCGGTGGCGGTGGCGGTGGAGCCTGCGTCGTCACACGGTCGGCCTGGCGGCGGCTTGGGCGGGGACGGCGGCATGCGGCGCGAGGTGGGGGTGTATCACGTTGCCTCCTTCCCGCCTCCTTCCCCGGTCTCCTCTTCGCCCGCTGCGCCGTCCCTTTTTTTTTTGCCCAACACCCCGCTCAGGCTGGTCGAATCGCCCAGGCCGCGCGCGCCCTTGTAGCACGCCCAGAACGCCTTGTTCTCGGCCACGCAGCAGGGCTTGAAGGGCGAGGTGCAGGCCCCGATGCAGTGGAGGAGCGTGTCTGAGCGGGAAAGTGGAATAGAATGGAGAGAGCTTGCATCAAGGTTGGGAAGCAACGACGGAGCGCGGCGCGCGAGGCAAGTTGGCAACGAGCGCACATTCCTCCCCCGTCCTCTCTTCAAAATAACGCACGGTGCTCCTCCGCGCACGAGACCAGGGCGTCAGCCTTGGTCAGGCGGGCAGGTGGGGGTGAGGGGGGTGGTGGGGGTGGCGGCGACTCTTCTTCAGGCGTCGGCGAGGCGGTGCGGGACGGCCAGAGACCCATTCTCCGCTGTGGAAGAGAGAAAAAAAAAAACGCTGTGGAGAAAAACTCCTCGCTCTACATGAGTACTCACACTCACGCTGCACACTCACACCGCCGCCGCCCCATCCTCGCCCTCCCCGCCTCCGCCCTTGTCGCCAACGCTGCCGCCCACCCCCGCCAGCCCCCGGCCCACGATGCTGCGCACGGCAAACATGCCGCCGACCACCCCTCCCAGCACGAAGCCGCCCACCACGTCCGCCGGGTGGTGCCGGAAATCGTTGAGGCGGGTGGCCCCAATGCCCCAGGCCAGGGACAGCTGCGCCAGGGACGCCAGCAGGGCAAGGCTCAGCACAAAGTCCCGGGCGCGCGGGGAGGCGGCGGGGGCGGGCGCGGCGGGCCCGCCGCCCCGCACGCGGCGCAGGCCGGTCGCGGCCGCCCACAGCAGGTACGTGGCCGCAAAGGCGGCACTGACCGTGCTCGTGCTCGTGTGGCCGGAGGGGAAGGAGAGGCGGGCGGGCCTCTGGGCGGCCGCCGGCGCCGTGCACGGCGGCGCGCCCCCCCCGGCCCCCCCGATGTTGAGGGCGATGCCGGCGGCGGCCGCGTCGACGGCCGGCGCGCAGGCGGCCAGGAAGTACGGCCGCAGCCAGCCGACGCCCAGCTTGGTCGCCTCCGTCAGCAGGCCGGTCGTCAGGAGGGCAGAGACCGCGTCGCAGGCGGTGTAGAGCACCCCCGCCGCGGCGGCGGTGGCGCACCCGTTGACCGCCCGCCGGAGGCAGGCCTCCCCAAAGACGGCCGACGCGAGGGCCAGGAGCAGCGGCACGAAGATGGCGGCGGCGGAGGGGACCGTGTTTGGGCGGAGGGGGCGGGCGATCGTCGCGTCGTACACGTCGTGCGGGCGGGCGCGCGGGGGGACGTGCCCGAATTCGAGGACGGCCAGGGGGATGATGGTCAGGGCCGCGATGGTGACGGAGGTCGCCCAGGGGGCGGAGGCGAGGACGGCCCTCCACGCGATGGAGCGAGGGGACCAGGGCGAGCGCCTGTGGGAAAGGGGGGACGGGCGGAGAGTGAGATTAGAGAGAAGGGAGCACGAACGCGCTTTTGCCTTTGCCCCCAATGGTCGTGCAGCAAAAAAAAGACGCGTGTCCGCAGTGAGCCCTCACTTTTCAGGAGCCTCCCTGCCTGTTGTAATCCTGTGGATCACTCGATCAGCTCACCTGGCCTGTGCTGGGGGGCCGGACATGTTGGTGCGATGTTAGAAAGGGACAGAAGAGAAAACAAATAAAGAGAGAGAGGCAGACCACTCTCGCATCCCCACCCCGGCGTGCGAGCGAGCGAGCGAGCCGACGGCCCGTCGTCGCTCTCGCGCCTCCAAAAGACGCGCGCGCGCCTCCGCGCACGCCTCCCCACAACAACAACCCCTTCCTCGCACAATGGGCAAAGCCGCCAAAGCCCATAAAAAGGGCGGCAAGCTCAAGGGCGCGAAAGGAGCGAAAGTCGCCAAGAATGCGAAGAAGGGGAGGCGCGACGCCTCGACCGCCGCGGTCGCCGAGGGCAAGCCCGCCCCGCGCCTGAACCAGGACCCGGCGGCCGCCAAAGCCCGCAACCCGCGGGCGTTCACGGTGCAGAGCCGTGGGCGGGCCAAGCTGCAGAAGGCGCGGTCTGCCGAGAAGGAGCAGAGGAGGATGCACGGTAAGAGAGATGGCACAGGCGGCGGCGGCCCAACCAAAAAAACGCCGGCGGCCCGGCCCCGGCCCCGACCAAACCCTCCTCCTCTTTCCATTTTTTTCCCTCACCGCCGACTCACTGCCGGGGGGCCGCGGCGGGGGGGGGGGGGGGGGGGGGGGGGGGGGGGGGGCGCGGGGGGGGGGCGGGGGGGGGGGGGGGGGGGGGGGGGGGGGGGGGGGGGGCGGGGGGGGGGGCCCCCCCCCCCCCGCCCCCCCCCCCCCCCCCCCCGCCCTCCCCCCTTTCATCCCCCACAGTCCCGGTCGCCGACGCCGCCACCGGCCCGGACGTCCCCGACCCCGCCCCCTTCCTCGTCCTCGTCCAGGGCCCGCCCGGGTCGGGCAAGACGACTGTCATTCGCTCGCTCATCCGCCACTACACGCGCCAGGGCGTGCCCGACCCGGCGGGGCCGATCACGCTCGTCGCGGGCAAGGCGCGCCGCCTGACCTTCCTGGAGTGCCCCCAGTCCCCGACCGCCATGGTGGACGCGGCCAAGGTGGCGGACCTGGTCCTCCTGTGCGTGGACGGCGGGTACGGCTTTGAGATGGAGACCTTTGAGTTCCTCAACATGCTGCAGGTGGCGGGCTTCCCCAAGGTTATGGGCGTGCTCACCCACCTGGACGGCTTCCGGGAGGCGGCCAAGCTGCGCAAGGCCAAGAAGGTGCTCAAGGCCCGGTTCTGGGGCGAGGTGTACGCGGGCGCCAAACTGTTCTACCTGAGCGGCCTGCGCCATGGGCGGTACCCAGACCGGGAGGTCCTCAACCTGGCCCGCTTCATCGGCGTGCAACGCTTCCGCCCCCTATCCTGGCGGGCGGGGCACGCCTACCTGGTGGCCGACCGGTTCGAGGACGTCACCCCGCCGGGGATTGTGGCGGCCGACCCGGCCGCCGACCGGAGCGTGGCCATTTTTGGGTACGTCCGGGGTGGGGGCGCCCTGCGGGGCGCCCACCCCCGCCTCCACCTGGCCGGGGTCGGCGACTTCGAGGCGGGGGCGGTGGCCGTGCTGCCCGACCCCTGCCCCTTGCCCGCCTCCGCCGCTCGGGCGGCGGCGGCGGTGGCG
>Ga0315288_10007396_pt1 | contig 13910 bp, 10 predicted proteins | sample YL17G11_20_MG_FD_203454 | JGI IMG/M metagenome (GOLD analysis project Ga0315288, IMG submission 203454) | Sediment microbial communities from Yellowstone Lake, YNP, Wyoming, USA - YL17G11_20 | ecosystem: Environmental > Aquatic > Freshwater > Lake > Sediment | place: USA: Wyoming | collected...
CCAGCAGATCCGGAGCAAGCTCCTCCTACAGCAGATCAGGAAGCTATTCAGTTCCTTCAAGAAGCTCTGGCAGTGGAATGTCTTCAGGATCTTATAGTTCAGGCAGCAGATCATCCTACAGCGGCGGATCATCGGGAGGATCAGTTTCAAGAAGCAGTTCCTATTCTTCAGGTTCATCTTCCGGTTCTTCTTCATCAGGAGGTTCATCATCAGGAAGTTCATCATCAGGTTCCTCATCTGGCGGTGGTAGCGGCAGAAGACAATAGAAGAAGGTAGCTTAAAACTAAATAATACAGTTGACTTTATTACATTCTAAATATTAAGAGTGCAGGGATACTCTTCAAAAAAAAGTAAAATAAATGAAAAAATTAGCATTAATATTAGCAGCAGCATTCCTGACATTTACCGGGGTATTGGCCCAGAATGTCGATGATGCTTTAAGATACTCACAGATATTCTACAACGGGACAGCCAGGTTCATGTCAATGGGCGGAGCATTTACAGCTTTAGGAGCTGATCTGTCTGCAATCTCTCTTAATCCGGCAGGAACAGGTGTTTTCAGATCATCAGAGGCAAGTCTGACCCCACAATTATATTATTTTAATTCATCTTCTCTATTCAATAATTCATCTTCTTCTGATTTTAACTACAAATTTAATCTGTCCCAGGCTGGAGTTGTTTCAAATATTCTATCTAACGGGAATAATACCGGTCTTATAAGCCTGAATGTGGCTTATTCGTTTAACAGGACAAATAATTTTAATGAGCTCACAATTATTAACGGAATAAGTGATAACAGCTCAATGGCAGATTATTGGGTTTATAAGGCAAATGGTTATTCAAAATCAGACTTACCGAACGCTCCATGGATTGCATCCGAAACTTATATGATTGATTATCTTCCCGGATCAACAGATTCATATGGTACCGTATTTTCACAATGGGGTGACAGTGCATATGCCACTTATGGACAAAACATCAGAAGAATAATTGATAATAAAGGCTATACAGGGGAGCATACATTCTCAATCGGAGGAAATTATTCAAATAAGTTTTTCTTCGGTATGGCACTCGGAATAAATTCACTAAAGTATATCGGGCATTATGAGCACCTTGAATCAGATATCGATAATGTGATTTATGATTTTAAAAATTTTACATACACAGACCATCTCGAAGCTAGTGGAACAGGGATTTCGCTGAAAATCGGAACGATATACCGACCGGTTGAATATTTAAGAATTGGGTTCGCTATTCATTCACCAGTGATTTACAGGATCACTGAATATTTTAATGACAACATTACCTCAGCTTTCGACACCGAAGTAGATGGTATAAGCAAATACGAAAGTTCAAATGAGCCATCAAGATACAAGTATACATTTACAACTCCATTCAGAATAAATGCTGGAGTTGCTCTTCAGGTGAAGAAACTGGCTCTAATAAGTGCTGATTATGAATTTGTCGACTACAGGATATCACGATTCAGCAACGCAAGCGACAACTACAATTATTATGAAGAAAATGACGGGATCAAAAATATCCTGAAAGCAACTTCAAATTTCAGACTGGGAACTGAATTCCGTTTTAATTACCTCTATCTGAGAGGTGGTTACAGCTATTATGGAAAAGCATTCAATCCCAACGAGGAGAACAAAGACCTCGATTATAACGCACTATCATTAGGAATTGGCTTCAGGCAGCAAAGTTTTTACTTCGATCTGGCTTTTACAGGCCTCTATGATACCAGGAGTTACTATATGTATTATGATCCTCCTTATCTGACTCCTGCAAACATTGAAACATCAAGGAATTCATTTATGGCTACTGTGGGATTTAAGTTCTGAAGATTAATTTATTGACCTCATCTCCAACCCCTTCTCCTAAAAGAGGGCGTTACAGACGCCCTCTTTTTTATATGTAATCCGTCGCTTGCGGTCCCATATTGAACACCAGATCAAGGATGCTCAGATCCGGAATAAACTTATTATTACCAAAAACCTGAATATACGGCCATGAAGCAAATCCTGAACCTGTCTTGGGAGATATCCTGTATCTGAAATCCTTAGGAAGTCCACTGTCGGGCTGGAAAATAGAAGTGTGAAGTATACACTTATTGATATTCAAAAAATCAAGGCATCTTATCAGCAATTCGTCATTTAGGTCAATAAGAAATCTGTGGTTCTTCAGCAGTATCTTTTCGAGATGTTCAGAATAAAACTGGAAATATGGTGATCTGCTGTAGGCAGAGGTCATCGCTCTCAGATGTATCTGTTGCCATCTCTTTGAATAATCAATCTCAATATCCTTTACCTGTGCCTTTAAACCACGACCTTTCATCACCGGAACCGAAAGGCTCAGGATCCCGTTTGATGTAAGTATTTTACATCTGTTCCTGTAAGTTTGTTTAATGTAGTTTTCCTCCTGTTCAATAAAAACAGTGTCCGCATTTTTTATCAGGCTGAAGTATTCTGCTGTTGGAAAATAGGCTGTGGAAAGAAGTATTTCACCCGGCATAGGAAAGAATTCACTTCATCTGGTTTATCATGCTTGCAGAGAATCCGGCTCCGAAACCGTTATCAATATTGACAACGGTGACCCCGGACGAACAACTGGTTAGCATTGCGAGCAATGCAGAAATTCCTCCGAAGTTTGCACCGTAACCGACACTGGTAGGAACGGCAATTACCGGTTTATCCACCAGCCCGCCTACTACACTGGCAAGTGCTCCCTCCATTCCGGCAATCACTACTATGACCCGGCATTTCTTTATTTCAGGCAGTTTGTCGACAAGACGGTGAATTCCGGCTACTCCTGCATCATAGATCCTTAAAACATTGTTACCCAGAAGTTCAGCAGTAACTGCTGCCTCTTCAGCAACAGGCATATCTGAAGTACCTGCAGTTATCACAGCAATCTTTGTGTCGGGACATATTAATTTCTTCCCCGGGATGCTTATGATCCTTGCGACCGGGTAATAAACTGCTTCCGGAATTATTTCCTTTACAGACTCGAACAGATTCTGGTCAGCCCTGGTGCCGATCACATTATTCTTTTTCCCCAGCATTATTTTGAATATCCCTATTACCTGGTCAGCCGTTTTACCAGCACAGTAAACAATCTCCGGATAGCCGGTACGTATCTCCCTGTGATGGTCTATTTTTGCATAACCCAGGTCGGTATATGAGAAATTCTGCAGTACTTCAAGTGCTTCTTCAACACTTTTCTTCCCGTTTTTAATCTCTATCAGAAGATTTTCAATTTCATTCCTGGTCATAAGCGGTTAATTTCCTGGTCAGCACTGCCTGACCTGTATCCTTCAAGATCCAAAGATACATATCTGAATCCGATTTTTTTCAGCTTATTTATAATAAGTTCTTTGTCAGGATTTTGAATAATTTTTTCAAAATAGCCGGGCAAACATTCAATTCTTGCAAGATCACCATGGATCCTGACCCTTGTTCCGGGATACCCTTTATTGAGAAGAAAATATTCTGCCTGTTCAATCATCTTTAGCATGCTTTCGCTAATAATTGTATTGTAAGGGATTCTGGTAAGAAGGCATGCCATGGCAGGTTTGTCCCCTACCGGAAGGCCTTCCTGCCGCAACATTTCCCTGATATCTTTTTTTGTAAGGCCGGCTTCAAGAAGAGGACTTCTGATACCCAGTTCCCGCAGGGCCCTTAGCCCGGGCCTGTACACATTTGTGTCATCGGCATTGGTGCCGTCAATTACATACCTGAAACCATTTTCACCAGCAAAACCAAGCAATTCCGTAAACAGAGTTTTTTTACAAAGATAGCAGCGATCAACAGGATTGCTTCTTACAGCTTCAGGGAAAGAGAGGTCGATGATCTTGTGATTAATGCCATGCAATCTGGCAAATTCAGCTGCTTCATCCAGTTCAACTTCAGGGATATAGGGAGTTCTGATTGTAACTCCGGTCATTTCATTCTTTTTTAGGAAATGAGCCCTGTACAGCAGAAATGAACTGTCGACACCTCCTGAAAATGCAACAACAAAAGATTTTAATTCATTTAAAATGGCATCAAGCTTTTTCTTCTTATTCTCAACCATACTTTATTTCTTACTCTGCGTTAATAACGACATTATGTTGTAATAGACCTCTTTCACAGGGATATTTCTTTCTGAGGCGATTTTCCTGCATTCCTCATATTCAGGTTTTACGGAAACCTCAATGCCTTTATAGAAAGAGCGTTTGACAGTTACCTCGCCGTAAATAGTATTCAGCTTCCCGAATTCTCTTGCCAGGGTATCTTTCCTGAAATCAAATGTTCTTATACCCAATGTGGTCGATTCCGTAAAAATTATTTCCTTGATTATATCCTCTAACCCCTGTTCGCAGATAACATTTAAGATAACACCCGGTCTCCCTTTTTTCATTATGATCTGCGAACAGTAAACATCCGATGCACCTGCCTTAAAAAGCCTGTCAGAAATGTGGTCGTAAAATTCCGGATTCATGTCATCTATATTTGATTCTATCAGGAGAGCTTTATGTCCCGATCCTTCGATTTCGGAAGTTTCTCCAAGATAAACCCTGAGCAGATTTGGAATTGCAGGATGATCTTTATGTCCGACGCCATAGGCGGTTCTCTCAATTCTCATGTGCGATCCGCCCCCAAACTCCGTTCCAAGAACTGAAAGGATAGCAGCTCCTGTCGGGGTAGTAGCTTCAAAATCGACTCCGCCGGTTCTGACAGGTATTCCTTTGATTATCTCAGCTGTGGCAGGAGCCGGAACAGGAAGCTTCCCATGGTCGCAATTTACAAATCCACCGCCAAGCTCAACCTCCGAAACATACACAGCACCGACATTTAAGGCATTGAAACAAATTGCAGCGCCAGCAATGTCAATTATTGAGTCTATTGCACCCACCTCATGAAAATGAACTTCTTCAACAGCGATCCCGTGTACGGCTGCCTCTGCCGTTGCGATCCTGCTAAAGATTTTCATGCTCAATTGTTTAACAGTCTCCGGAAGAGTGGAGCCGGAGATTATTTTTTCAATATCTGACAGATGCCTGTGTGCATGTTCATGAACTGTTTGTCTGACAGTGACTTTTGTCCCTGTTATACCATGTCTCTGGGCCTTTTCCGCAACAAGTTCCCAACCCCTAAGATTCAACTTCCCAAGCTCGCTCCTTAAATATGATATATCTATACCAAGATCAATCATTGCACCGAGATTCATATCACCGCTGATCCCTGAAAAACAATCGTAGCAGAGTACTTTCATAAAATGATCCTTTTAATTATATAACAAAAAAGAATGTCTAAAGTTAGAATTAACGAAACAGGATATCAACATAATTCCGTTGCTAATATACAATTTACATTCATTGAGGAATAATAAAAAAAAAGTCGTACTTTTGAAAACTTTTCTGTTAACCATAAAATGTTTCGAGGATCAATTATGAGAAGAAGAGAGTTCTTTAAAACTTCAGTTGGAGCAGGGGTTGCTGCGGGTGCTGCTTTAAGTTTGGGGGGATATGGAAAATTATGGGCATCGGTACCGGGCAGTGCCAAATATGATCTGGTTGCTGTAATGGGAGGGAATCCTGATGCAATGTTTGATCTGGGAATTCAGGAACTCGGGGGTATGGGTGCTTTCGTTCAGAAAGGTCAGAAGGTGCTGATAAAACCCAATATTGGCTGGGATGTAACTCCCGAGCTTGCAGCGAATACCAATCCTCTGCTTGTAAAAAGGATAATTGAGCATTGTTTCAAGGCCGGTGCAAAAGAGGTATATGTTTTTGATCATACATGCGATAACTGGGTAAATACATACAAAAATTCCGGTATTGAAAAAGCTGCCAGGAGTGCAGGAGCCAAAGCCGTTCCCGGCAACACGGAGAACTATTATCAGGAAATCGAAATTCCCGGGGGTGTGAAATTGAAAAAGGCAAAAGTGCATGAGCTGCTGCTCGATACAGATGTTTTCATCAATGTTCCAATCCTTAAAGATCATAATTCAACAAGAATGACAGCCTGTCTTAAAAATACGATGGGCATCATATGGGACAGGGGATTCTGGCATTCAAATAATCTGCATCAATGCATCGCTGATTATGCATTGTTTGAAAAGAAACCTGCCCTTAATGTTATAGACTGCTATAATGTTATGGTCAAGAACGGTCCGCAGGGCGTTTCCAGGGAGGATCTTGTCTTAATGAAGTCACTAATAATCACCACCGATTGGGTTGCAGGGGATTCAGCTGCAGCAAAAATGCTGAGAGTTGATCCTCAAAAGATCGACTATATTCCCATTGCACATAGAATGGGACTTGGGAACATGAATCTTGACTCTCTCAATATCAAGCGCATTAAAATGTAAGCCGAAATGACCTCTTCCTTTCTCAGAAAATTCCGGATACTATTTTCGGCTGTTATTCTGATCTGTTTTATTTTTGTATTTGCGGATTTCAGGTCTCTTATTCCAGAAAAATATATCAACTATCTTCTCTATCTTCAATTCATTCCATCTATCATTAACTATATTGATCTTAAGACAATGGCGGCAGGAGGATTCATTGTTGTCCTTTTACTGACACTGCTTTCAGGGAGAACATACTGTTCATTCCTTTGTCCGCTTGGAATCGGGCAGGATCTTTTCAGCAGGATAGGCGGTAAGGTTAAGAGAAAGTTCAGAAGATTCGGGTATAAAAAACCCTGGACAATAATAAGATATTCGCTGTTGACTTTAACTCTTGGAATAGGAATAATATGGGGTGTTTACGTAGTTACATTACTTGACCCCTACAGTATTTTCGGTCGATTTATAACCTATTTTGGCAAACCTGTAATCCTGCTTGTCAATAATTTTCTGGCCTGGGTTCTAGGTAAATTTGACGTCTATACATTACATCATATTGAGATAAAAGCATTCAGTTTACTTACTTATGTGATTCCTGTAGTCTTTTTCCTGCTCGTCGGCATTATGTCATTTATCAAAGGCCGGCTCTTTTGCAACATGATCTGCCCTGTTGGCACCCTGCTCGGCCTTATTTCAAAGGTTTCACTTTTCAGGATTAAATTCAGCGAAAGCAAATGTACACGATGTGGCAGGTGTTCACTAACCTGCAAATCATCATGTATCGATTTTCTGAACCATAATATTGATGTCAGCCGCTGTGTCAATTGCTTCAACTGTATAAATTCCTGCCCTGATAAAGCGGTATCATATAGTCTTGTAAGTTCAAAAAACTCTGAACCGGAGACTGACGAAAGCAAGCGCAGGTTTGTAGTCGGATCACTTATGTTGCTGTTCGGTATTTCACAATTTGCAAAAGGACAGGAAAAGAAGAGTGTGCCGGTCCCGAAAAAAGAATCCACGGTAAAGGAATCAAAAACCTCGCCGGTTTGCCCACCGGGAGCCGGATCGATTGAGGATTTCACAAAGCACTGCACAGCCTGTTCTCTGTGTATAACGGCCTGTCCAAACAATGTGCTTCTGCCTTCTGTAAAACAATATGGAATAGCCGGTCTTATGCAACCAGTTATGGATTACCACCGGAGTTTCTGTACATATAACTGTACTGTTTGTACCGAAATATGTCCTACAAATGCCTTAAAACCGCTTTTGCTTGAAGCCAAGAAACTGACACAGATTGGCAAGGCTAATTTCATAAAGGACAACTGCATTGTCAAGACTGAGAAAACTGCCTGTGGTGCCTGTTCTGAAGCTTGCCCGACAAAAGCTGTCTATATGATTCCATACGAAGGGAACCTGGTAATTCCGGAAACCAATCAGGATATCTGTATTGGCTGCGGACATTGTGAATTTTCATGTCCTACCACTCCGTATAAGTCTATTTATGTTGATGGAAATCCAGTTCACCAGGCAGCCAAAAAACCTGAAAACGAAAAATCAGAAATAACCACTCCTGTGGAATTTCCTTTCTGAGAGATGATTCTTAAAGGGACTTGACGTCGCTTTCCTGCATCCAAAATCCACTGCAGGAGTCCTGATTGAATTATGTGAAGTAAAGAAAATGTAAGTTTTTCTGTCCTGATCAAATGATTCTCCGATTTATTTACTGAGTCAGAATTGCCTTTGTTATCATTCCATTAAACTTGAAAAAAATTAGTAGGTTTGTATATGAAACAAACTTGTTGGTACTATGAACAATAGCTATACAACATCCGGAAATTCCGGTCCGAAAGTCAGGTCTGACTGTGAAGTGAGCCTTGGACTCAGTGACAGAGGCGGAATTGTTATCGACCTGAAATCTAAAGTTGAGGCGCTGTATGGAGAATCAATAAAAAAGCAGTGTACCGAAATCCTGAATTATTTCGGGATCAGGGATGCATTTCTCAGGATTGATGATTCCGGAGCTTTGTCTTTTGTGATTGCGGCCCGTCTTGAATCGGCCATAAAAAAGGCGGCCGACACTGAGCTTGATTATCTTCCTGATTTACTGGAAGAAAACAAATACTCAACATCTTCCGGCAGATTTCGATTTTCAAGGCTTTATGTTCCGGGAAACACACCCGGCATGATGATAAATGCAGGACTTCATTCTGCCGATGGGATAATACTTGACCTGGAAGACTCCGTTGGTCCCGAAAAAAAGGATGAAGCCAGGATCCTTGTTAGAAATGCCCTGAGACAGGTAAATTTCAACGGTGCAGAACGGATGGCCAGGATAAATCAGGGCGAAAGAGGTATGAAGGACCTGGAGGTTATTGTTCCGCAATATGTAAATCTTATTCTCATTCCAAAATGTGAAGATGCTGCGACCGTCAGGAATATTGAGAACAGGATTTCTGAGATCAAAGCCAATGCCGGGCTGAACAATCCGGTCTACCTTATGCCGATAATCGAGACTGCCCTGGGTGTTGAAATGTCATTCGAAATTGCAAGGTCCGCAGCAAGTGTTGTGGCTATTGCAGTGGGTCTCGAAGATCTGACAGCAGACATGGGAGTCCCGAGGACCGTGGAAGGCAAAGAAACATTTTATGCCAGGACCCGCATTGTAAATGCTGCCAAGGCTTCAGGAATTCAGCCGATAGATTCCGTGTTTTCTGATGTTGGCGATATGGAGGCTCTCCGTCAGAGTGTTTTATCATCCAAAGCATTGGGATTTGAAGGTATGGGATGCATTCATCCGAGGCAGATACCTGTAATCAGACAGGGCTTTGCCCCGGGACCAGAAGAGATCGAAAAATCAAAGAAGATCGTCCTGGCATTTGAAAATGCCCATTCCAAAGGACTGGGAGTAGTTGCTCTTGGCTCAAAAATGATTGATCCTCCGGTGGTTGCAAGAGCCCAGAAAATCATTGATCTGGCAGTAAGGCTTGGACTTTTATCTGGAGGCTGGATGAATGAGATTCCTGCAGAGATGAAATAATTTGATTAATAAATTGGCAATATGGCAATCGCGACCGTAATAAACGCAGCCGGCAGGAGTGTTCCTACAGAAATCAACGGCAATCCCGCAATCCCCTTCAGAGGGGTTGGCAAACACCGTCCTCATGGAAATAAATTTGGTCCGCCGATTCCTTCCTGTTCTGATTTTCCGGACGACGGAAACAAAGTAGTTGCTACCCTTGAGGAAGCGCTTTTAAGATGTGGCATCCGCGATGGCATGACAATCTCAACACATCATCATTTAAGAGATGGGGACCTGATAAGCAACAGGGTTTTTGAGATTGCTTCGGTTATGGGAGTGAAGGACCTTGTATGGTTTCCCTCAGCCTCTTTCCCGTGCAACGACCCATTGATCAAATACCTTGAGGACGGGACTATCAACCGGATTGAAGGAAGCATGAACGGACCTCTCGGAAAGTTTGTTTCAGAGGGCAAAATGAAAGGCACTGCGGTCCTGCGCTCTCATGGCGGACGTGTACAGGCTATCCAGGACGGCGAGGTGAAGATTGATATCGCAGTTCTCGTTGCCCCGACAACCGATTCCTACGGTAACGCCAGAGGCACCGGAGGCAATTCTGCCTGCGGGGTTCTTGGTTACGCGAAAGCTGATTCAATGTATGCCGACAAGGTTATTGTTGTGACTGACAATCTTGTGGACCTTCCCTGTTTCCCAATGGAAATTGAAGGTAACTATGTTGATTATGTCGTTGTTGTCGATAAGATCGGAATCCCTGAAAAAATTGCATCAGGCACCACTCAGATAACAAAAAGCCCCGACAGACTTTTAATCGCGGAATTGACGGCCGCTTTCCTTGAAAAATCAGGAATCCTTAAAGACGGTGTTACCATGCAGGCGGGAGCAGGAGGCACTTCACTCGCCATTGCTGTATTTCTTCATGAAATTCTGAAGGGAAAAGGCTGGAAATCAAAATTCGGATTCGGAGGCAGCACAAAATATATGGTTGAAATGCTTGAGCAGGGACAGATGGGATATATTCTGGATGCGCAGGCTTTTGATCTGGATTCGGTTGCTTCAATAGTTAAGAATGCAAATCATATTCCATATCCTGTCTTCAATGCCTATAATTATCACTCCAAGGGAAACCTGACAAGTATGATGGATATTATGATCCTCGGAGCCACAGAAGTGGATCTTAATTTCAACGGAAATGTGGTTACACACTCGGATGGCTATCTTCTTCACGGCATTGGAGGCTGGCAGAACTGCCTTCATGCAAGGAATGTTTTACTTCCCATACCGCTTTTCCGTGACAGGATACCGGTTATTGTCGATGAGGTGACAACATTATGCGGCCCGGGTGAGCTTATAGATGTCATAATTACTGAGAGAGGGATTGCAATAAATCCACTACGTCAGGACCTGATTGAAAGTGTCAGGGACAGCGGGCTGCCGCTTAAGACTATTGCAGAGCTTAAGGATGAAGCCGAAAAGATCTGCGGTAAGCCATCAAAGCCTGAATTTGAGGATGATATTGTCGCAGCAATCAAATGGGTCGACGGGACTGTGATCGATGTCGTCAGAAAAATAAAAAGGTAATAAAATTTTCTATGGAAAGGTATAAATGTGTTATCTGCGGTTTTATCTATAATCCTGATGAAGGTGACTCTTCCTCAGGTATTGAACCTGGCATCGCTTTCAGTGATCTTCCGGCTGATTATCTATGTCCTGTTTGCGGGGCAGGCAAGGATGAGTTTTTTGCTTATGACTGAATCCGGGTGAAGCTTATTTAGCTGATTTTCTGCTGCCGTTAGCGTGTATATTTCCGATCACATCAGTGAGCAGATTCCAGAACATTCCAACAGTTTTTATTTCAATCTTTTCATCAGGTGTATGTGCTCCTCTGATTGAAGGCCCGAAGGAAATCATATCTATCCCCTTGAATTTTTCATAGATCAGTCCACACTCAAGTCCTGCATGGATGGCCCTTACCAGAGGCTCTTTGCCGAAAAGGTTTATGTAAGATTTACGGGTTATTTTCAGGATCTCCGATTTCATGCTTGGTTTCCACCCCGGATAACCATCGGAATGCACAACCTTAGCACCCGCAAGCCTGAGGCACGATTCAACCATTCCGGCAACATCATGCTTTGAAGATTCAACGGAACTTCTCTGGGTGGTAATGATCTTTATATTGTTTTCTTCGGCAAAGCTCACCGATGCAAGGTTTGTAGAAGTCTCCACAAGGTCAGTCATTTCGTGCGACCAGGCAACCACGCCGTGCGGACAACAGGTAAGTGAGTTAAGAAGCTTTAACTGGCTCTCCTTATCCATTACTGCAGTCGGAGTTTCAATTTCTTTTATGGCTATTTTGAGGTCTTTCTCAATTTCACCAAATTCCTCATGTAGAACGGCCTGAAAGTTCATAACCCAGTCAATCACCTGGTCTTTGCTGGCTTTATCAGCTGTAATGACTGCAAATGCTTCCCTTGGAATGGCATTGCGGAGATTTCCTCCGTCAAACCTGTTTACTGATATGTCGAACTGATTCGACAGGTTCCACAATATCCTGTTCATCAGCTTAACTGAATTCCCGAAGCCTTTATGAATCTCATCTCCTGAATGGCCCCCGTGGAGCCCGGTTATGGATATTTCAAAGCCTGTCATCCCGTTTTGAACGGTCATACTTTTATAATTCATCTCGCCAACGGTATCCATTCCTCCGGCGCAGCCGATAAAAAGGATTCCTTCATCCTCAGAATCAAGGTTTATCAATGTCCTTCCTTCAAAAAAATCAGGCTTAAGGTTTATAGCACCAGTCATTCCCGATTCTTCATCTATTGTAAAAAGGCATTCAATCTTTCCTGTTTTAAGCTCTACATCGGAAAGTACAGCCAGCTGCGAGGCTAATCCTATTCCGTCATCTGCTCCGAGTGTTGTTCCCTTTGCTGTGACATACCCGTCTTCAATATAAGGAACAATCGGATCAGTGAACCAATTGTGGGGATAATCTGCATTTTTCTCGCCAACCATATCCATATGGCTCTGAAGAACAAGAGTTTTCCTGTTTTCAAATCCGGGGGATGCAGGTTTAATTATAATTATATTGCCTACGGAGTCTTCTTTCGACTCGAGATTATGCCCTGAAGCAAAATTGAGAAGATAACTTCTTATTTTCTCCTCATTCTTACTTAACCGCGGTATTTTGCAAATCTCTTCGAAATAGACCCAGATTGGCGCTGGATTTAGTTCAGATAAAATGCTCATGCTTGTATTGCTTCCTTACAGTAAGGCTCAAAACTACTGAATTTTTTGCATAAGTTGACTGAATTGCCAAAATTATTAATGGATTAAGGATCAGACAAAATTTGCTATTTTTACAGCAGTCATATCATAAGTTAATTTTCTATGGCAAAACGAACAATAGTTGCTCTGCCGGGTGACGGTATCGGAGATATAGTTTTAAAGCAGGCTTTAAGGGTTCTTGATGCTTCAGGATTAGAGGCTGATTATATCCATGGTGATATTGGCTGGGAGTTCTGGTGCAAAGAAGGCAATCCTCTGCCTCAGAGAACACTGGATCTGATAAGTAAGCATAAAATAGCATTATTCGGAGCAATAACATCCAAACCAAATGAGGAAGCCAGGGCTGAACTCAATCCTGCTCTTCAGGGAAAAGGATATGTCTACTCAAGCCCGATAGTCGGACTCAGGCAGAAATTTAATCTCGATATCTGTGTCCGTCCGTGTAAGTCTTACAAAGGGAATCCTCTTAACTTCATAAGGAGGGGAAAAGGAAATACAATAGAAGAACCTGTCATAGATGTTGTTATTTTCCGTCAGAACACTGAATGCCTTTATTCAGGAGTTGAATGGACAAATCCTCCGGAGCAGGTTTATAAAGCCCTAATGACACATCCGAAATTTGTTGAAAATTTTGGCAGGGTTCCGGTTGAGGAGATTTCCGTTTCAACCAGGATCTTTACAAAAAAAGCCACGGAAAGGATTTTGCTTGCAGCTTTTGATCATGCAAAAAAATATGGATATTCATCAGTAACTGTCTGTGAAAAACCAAATGTAATCAGGGAAACTTCGGGACTCATGTGGAAGCTGGCAAAGGAGATACAGAAAACCTCCTATCCCGGGATTAAGCTGCTCAATACAAATATTGATGCTCAGATGATGTGGCTGACAAAAAATCCTGAGGATTACGGTGTTATTGTCGCGGGGAACATGTTTGGAGATATCGCTTCAGATGCTTTTGCGGGTCTTATCGGAGGACTCGGTTTTGCATGCAGTGCCCAGTTTTCATCGGACGGCATTGCTGTTTTTGAACCAACACATGGCTCGGCTCCGAAATATGCCGGGTATGAAATTCCCATTGTCAATCCTGTAGCAATGATCGAATCGGCCTGCATGATGCTTGATTATATCGATGAAAAGGACAAATCGGATATGATAAGAAAGGCTGTAGCTGAAACTATCCTGGATGGTAAAACAAGGACTTATGATATGATGAAAATGACCGGTTCTCCTGAAGTGATCAAGGACGGTGCAG
>Ga0315288_10007397_pt1 | contig 13908 bp, 16 predicted proteins | sample YL17G11_20_MG_FD_203454 | JGI IMG/M metagenome (GOLD analysis project Ga0315288, IMG submission 203454) | Sediment microbial communities from Yellowstone Lake, YNP, Wyoming, USA - YL17G11_20 | ecosystem: Environmental > Aquatic > Freshwater > Lake > Sediment | place: USA: Wyoming | collected...
GTAAAAAAATTTGCAAAAACTCAAAACGTGATCGGTTCTCATGAGAACCGAACGCGTTTTGGGTCTTTGCAAATTTTTTTACTCGGTTTTTTGGTGCACGTTTCATTGCTTGAAACTTTACCAAAATGAACTACTTTGAAATCGGGGAGGGTCTTTTTTGCCAATACGAGTCTTACGATCTCTAAATGTTAGAAAAAAAATTATCTTTATTTTACCAAAAAATAAAATAAAAATATTTTTATTTTTTTTTGAGAAAAATTTTTTCAAAAAAATAAAATTCTTTTTTTAAAATGTTGTTGTTGTTGTTTTATTCATTTATTTCTTAGTTACTCGATGAATATCGTTTGTCGTCATCCAAATAAGGATTGCGACCGGTTGTGGACTTCTTGGGTGCGCTTTGTGTAACAAATTCGTTGACTAATTCTTCGACGCGATCGATAGAAATGCTCGCCACGACCATGACTTTCAGGTCTTTTGACGAAACTTCTTTTTCGTAAATGGTGACTGGACTCGAGACACTTCCGCGTCCGAGTTTCTTTTCCAGAAACGCAAACAAATGCTTGATAATGACGGGGCCGCATTTGATGTCGCTCTTGCACAACACTTCCGTTTTGCTTGTGGAATCCTTTTTCGTCAACTCAAACGTGTCCACTTTACGCATTTCATCGCCGCTGAACATCATCTCCACACTCTCTGAATTTGCTTCGAATTTGCCCAGAATTCCTTTTGCACGTTGCATTCTGACATACGCAAGACGTTTAGTTACGATAGTTCGCAAATCGAAAAGGATGTCTCTTTGTCTGCCCGCGTGTGCAAGATTGAAGTTCCAAGACATTGTGCCGGCTCCAATTCTCTCTGATTTCATGCTGACTTTCTGCGCAAACGCGAGTCTGGCAGTTAACAGAACTTCCAGCGCTTCCAAAGTTGGCCCAGAGAGAATATCCGAATAAAAATGTGAGTCGGCAGTGAAATCCTTTATATCGCTGTCAAGTCGCATAATATAGTCGGTGAGAATTCCAGAATCGACGATTTTTTCCGCTTGTTCTGTACTCCAGACAAATTCTTTTGTTCGTTCCATTTACTCTGGTGCGAGCGATTTGGTTATCAAAACGAAAGAACGGATTTGCGTTCAAATGATAGAATTTTAAACAAAAAAGCCGGTCGATTTCATTGAACGTTCCACATGGATTCCTCTGCAAGAACGCGTCTTTTACGGCGACGCGCCGCAATTATGTAACAACACGCGCAAAACGCAATTAGACCCAATAGGACCGCAACGAGAGCCGGAACCGAGGCGTAACACGAATTGTAGACGACAACACTGCTTGCGGAGCACTGCCACGACGCGTTGACGCCATAATCTCCGAGATGATTGAAACGCACGCAGACGCCAGCAGAGCGTGTGCCATTATCAAAAACGCGGTAACAAAGCACGCAGTCGCAAATTTGTGTGTCGCATGTGTCATTTGGAGCATGAGACGGTGGCAGCGCCACTCCCTCTTGCTCGCAATCGAAAGCGGCAGCGAATTGCGCAATGAACACGAAAGGGAAAACCAGTATCATTTTACTTCTTTTTCTTCGTTGTTTGCCAGGTCCTTTTCCGGTGTTGGTTCGCGACCCGCATACGCGCGGCAGATTGTGGAATACTCGTTGAACTTGCGACGTTTTTCTTCACGTGCCTCGAGCAGCCGTTCTTTTGTCATCGGGAGTTCCTTCTCCATCTCATTGAGTTTGTGTTCGAAATGTTCGAGAGTATTTGTTGCCGTCTCAAGTTGTCTTTTCACGTTTTTCACTTCCGCCATTTTTTTGTGATTTTCAACACATTCGACGAACTTTGGATGCGACTCCGAGAGACACCCCAGATGTTTGAGAAGTTTCTCTCTTTTTGCAATCAAATATTGCAATTCTTTTGTTTCCAGTGGAGTGATAAGTTCTGGATTGAATGTACCAGACCCACAAAGTTGTCGTGTTACTTGGTCAAGCGCGTCATCCGACGAGATGATGTCCTTCATCGTATCGTAATCTTTTTTTCGCGTCGTGCGACACTGGCAAGACTATTTCTTTATTGGGTCGACCATATAGATAATCTGGCACCATCGTGACTGTTAGGAATAACCATTCGACGTATCGTTCTTCGATCGTCGAAGTGACAGTGGTCATATTATTTTTGATTTTAAGAAAAATTTAAATGCGGAAAAAAATTTAAAGAATTTCGAGAATTTTATCATTGTGTCGGCGTTTGTCACTGCCAACTTCTATCTCGAACGACTTCTCGTCGAACACAACGGGCGTGGTGTAGTAGAGCTCCTTTTGCCAATTGAGAGAGTTGATGCGCGCCGCCTTGGCGACAATGGCGTCATACGTCGCCTTCTTCATGATGCGCCACTCGGTCGGTCCGTTGTTGCCGGGAATGCCGATCGCTTTCAACACTGAAGTCTTCTTCATTGCGTCGTTGTAGAAATAGGGTTTCCAATTGCACGGAATCAATCGCTTCATCTCCATTTCCATGGTTGTGTCGCCATCGATGCGCAGCACTTCGGTGTACTTGAACGTGAACTGACTGAAGCGCATCGTGTAATTATCCGCCTTGCCAAGTTTGATCATGACATAGTCTGGCGTCTCCTTGCCGTTGACGAAAAATTTGATTGGTTTGCCGGCGACTTCGGTGATGCGAATCATGTAGACGCCGCCGAGATTGTTTTTGTTCACAAACAGATCGCAAATCTTCTCGACCAACGATGCGATGTCGGTGTCGTTCATCTTGACGTTGCGAACAACGAGATCGCGCAATTTCGCCACTTTGTCCTCTGGTTCGATGACGGCTCTCAGCGACGCCCTCGGCTTGCGCGTCCTCTTCGTCACTTCGGCAACCGAGTTCATGATTTGTGCGACCTCAGCGTCGGCTGGATCGACTGGCACACGTGGTAACTTCTCGGCCAGTGCACGTCTGATCGTGAATTGCGGTTCCGAGCTGCGCATGTAGACAACCGTGCCGTTGAGGCGCACGTTGTATTTCTTGCCTTCATATTCGACGATGTCGTTGGTTTTCAATGGTTGCGTCATTGGGTTTTCTTTTCTTTTTGCGCGAGCGGGCGGGTGTGCGATTTTTTTTTTCTTTATTCCTCTGAAAATAAAAATTCGGAAATAAAAATTCGCAATTTCAATTTTTCGCTTTTTTCGCCGCTGGCGGCTCGACATCGTCGTCAACAACATCATCGACAGAGAGAAAGTCGACTGAGCGCTTGTTCTTCGCAGCTGCAGAGTTATCTCTCAACTCTTCGGATAACACAGTGAGTTTGCCGATTTCCTCGTAGAGATTTTTCACTTTGTCGTTCGCCGCCTTCTGAACGCTCGCGTGCACTTGCGATACCTTCTTCATTGCCTCGACAAAGTTAGCATGTGCTTTCTTGATGCGACTGGCTGAGCGTATGTTGGAAACGATCGTTTTTTGAATCGTCTCTGGCGCCTCCAGAATCTTCATTGTTGCCGGTGATTGAGTGAGAAACCCGACGTCGTACAGAGTATCTGCCAAGTCAACGAGTTTCTTTGCAAACTCAAAACATGCGCTTGTTTCAGTGGACATCGAGACGGGCGGTGCTGTTGATTGCAGTGGCTGAGGTTGATTTGCAGTTGGTTGAGTTGTTTTCTCGGTATTTTGAGGAACGACGGGGTTTGTGTTCTTTTCGCCAGATTTCGGTGGCTGCGATTCGTTCGCTTCGGGAACGACTGCTGGTTTGTTCGCAGTCGACTTTGGGCTGCTTCGATGCGGACTGTTGGAACCCGAATGGTCCGACAACGTCGCCAGTGTTTCTGCGCCATCGACAACGTTGTCATTGACAACGACGTTTGCTTTTGCAACTTTGGTCGTCAAATCTCGGTCGTCTTTTTCTGCCAGATCGAATGAGGCCTCGGCAGTTTCCTTGATGAATTCTTGAATCTCTGTTGCCATGTAGTGACCAGTGACTGGCATCTCGGTGATGCGAAAAGAGAAACGACGGTGAAGATTTCGCGCGTGCGAACGAAACGACGGCAAATTGTCGCAAGTCTTCTTGCAAACGGCGCACGTAATAGCTTCGTCGATATCTTGATTCAGAAGCGTGATGATTCTCGCATGTTTAGAAGCGATAGTCATTGTAAAAACAGTTTTTTTTCGCTCTCACTCCGAGCGGAAATAAAATAAATGCTTTTTTTTAGTTTTTATTTTTTTTCCCTTTTTTTCATTTCAGATAGGTGATTTTCCAGCGTCTTCGAGTCGATGAAAATTTTGAATCCACATTTGCCACACGTCGATGCCGTATTGAGCGCACACGTCGGCCACGCAGGATTTTTAAAGTAAGGCACAAATTTTGCATCGAGCTCGGCGACATCACAGAATTTCGTGCTATTCAAGTGCCCCAGCACAATATTGCACATTGCAGCCGCACCGGCATACTGTTGAAGTTTTCTATTGGCTTCAGAGAGTTGTTTCGCGGCCTCGTCGTTCACAGTGCCGTCATCGTTTGTCGCCAAACTTTTCAGTTGCGCGCACATTTCAAATGCCTCTTTGAGAACTGCGTTGAGCTTATCTATTCTCGTCTGAAATTCTCCAATCATTGCGTCGGGAGTTGTCATTCTGGTTTGTTTTTTTTTGAATTGGAGTGGGTTCGAATTAAATGCTCACTGGTTAAAAACGATTACATCAAGTCCAGTCAGAGTTATTTCCGAACAATTTGGAGTCAGAGTTGGTCGGAAATAATTCTGACTGAATAAATAAAACTGAAACAAAAATAAAAGTAACTGAATTTCACCGCAACAAGAAAATCCAAAAATTGATTCTATTTTTTTCGGTTTCTTTGAAATATTAACAATATGTCTCTGATTGAAAAACAACCTCGTCAACAACGTCACATCAAGCGAAAGATTCGCATTATGGAATTACATGAGAAGTGGGCGGAGCGTGAATCTCGATTTCTTCCCCTCTGTGAAGAGCAAGCGAAAATCGTCGCCGAAGAGGAAACTCTGTACGGCTTCGAAATGGCTGTTCACAATGCATGTCGTCGATTACGAGTGTGGTATGATTACACACGATGCCAGACTGTCATTACAAATATCGCACGATCGAGATATGACCAGCGCCGTCGTCAAGCCGAGTATGAAAGAGAGGCGAAAGAAGTTAGCAGTTCTCCGCTGAAAGCCTCTATCATACTTCTCGACATTGCATTGGCTCTGGCACCGCTGAAATTACCGCCGTACGTTTTGATGTGGATTGTCGATTGGCTGCCCGGATTCGTGCATTTTAGCGACTTCAACAAAATAACTTTGCTTCAGAACGTTCACCGACGTCATCGAGATTTGCCTCGACTTCGTTTGATTCGTTCGTTTGAAGTCGATCGTGTTCTTGCACGCAAACGCGAAGTCGGCGAGATGTTTTTTGGCTTTCAATTTACGCGCGACGCGATTTGCTCGACACGCGCCGCTGTTAAGACACGTCTTGCGCGTCTTGTGTTTCTCGATTTCAAAGAGAGCGAGTTTTTGAAACGATTGCGTCGAATTCGCAGAAAAGAAATTGACGCTATGAAATTGTCGATGAGCAGCCGTCAGAGTGCAATAGAAGCAGCCGAGAATGCGATTCGATCTTACCGTCGACGATGGCTGGAAATTCGAGAGGCGAAGAAGCGCGCGGTTTTAATGATTAAGCAGATTAACGATTCGAGCAAGATTTGTCGAAGCTGGGATTCTTACCGCCAGTTAAGCCTTGGTGATCTTTTGCACTCGGAACCTATATATTTTACGCAAAGCGAAAATTTTATTTCTTCAACACGGTTGATGAAGTGGGATGAACCAACTCGACCTCAACTATCAACATCGGTTATGGCAAACAAGATTCGCCATGATGAGCCGATTCAACCAACATCGTTTACAACAAATAAGATTCGCAAATCGACGAAAGAATTGGAGAAGGCGTTTGGGATTTTGAAAAAATAAACGAACGAGCGTGAATGGTGCTTTGTCACACTTCATTTAATGGCTTTGAATTTATCGAGAGCGTATTGCGCGAGTTCGTGTGCCACCGCACGAAATTTCTGCTCGCTGAGCACATTTTTGCTTTCATTGAATTCCCACAACATTGCTTCGGCGCCCGCCTTGCGTGCTTGCACTGTGATGTCATTTCTGTGCGACGCTCTCAACAGATTGGCGTAATCGAGAGACGCACTCTTTTTCACGCGTTTCATCAATTCCGCGTGAGGATAGTCATTTTCGTCCAACAACACAATCTGTGGAATCTTGTAGTGCGGCGGTTTGCAAAATGACGTGCATTCGGCGGGGAACGAATGCACGTCGAATAGAAGAACCGATTTTCCTTCGGCCAATGCCTTCTCAACTGTGTTCTGAATGTTGATTCTCCAGTTCGTGTAACGTGTCGCACGTCGGTTGAGATCGCCAATTTTGCGCTCGGTATTTGCAAAGAACAATTTCACTGGCACAGATTCTGGTAGCGCCTCGCGAAGCGCTTCTGCGAGCTTGGAGCCGCTCTCTCCAGCACGCGTGTCACACTCACGACTCATTCGCGTGGGACAGAATCCGTGCGGCACGGTGACGAGCACTTCCATTGGGTGGTGGTGGGTCGTTTTGTTGGCTCAAACGATAAAAACGCCACCGATTTCGAATAAAAGATCGTCGTTCGTTTAATAATCGTTGTCGTTGTCTTCTTTACTGTGTGGCGGATCAGAGATCGTGAAAATGCTCGCAGGTGCCAACTCCACGTCGCCTTTGCCGCTCATTGGCACACCACTGAGAAGGTATTTTCTGAATGGCAGCAACAGAAGCGGCGTTGCGCAACCCATCAACCCGATCAGCGCCCACATAATCTGACAGTTCTTTGGCCCGCTCGCCGGACAGAAGGCCGAGAGAAGATAGCCCGACATTGCATCGACGACGAATCGCGGCACAACCAAGTAAATGCCCGAGAGCGTCGAATAGACACCGGCTCGATCTTTGGGCATGAACATGCGCATGAAATCTTGCACGCGGTGCGAGAAGACCATCTCGCCGACGGTGAAAAACGCGACGGCCGATACTGCCGATGCATAGGTCATCGGCGCACACAAGATGAACACCGAGAGCGCCGAGATGGTGCTGCCAATGATCAACACCGAGTAGATGTTGAAATTTCGGAACGCGTGCGAAATGGGCAACTGAAGCAGCGTGATCACGATTGGATTCACAGCCTTAATGGTGCCAAACAGCGCATCGTCGCCCAACTCGCGCACGGCGGCTTTCGGAAACGTGATGTCCCAATGCGTGAACATCTTGAGCAACGGGAACATGATGGCTGAAAACAGTGCCATGCGAATGAAATTCGCCTCGCAGAATGTACCGAGCCACGACGGCAGCCGCGCAGTCGCCTCGCCCGCCGGCGTTGTCGAAGAAGACAGGCGCTGCGCGCCGCTCTCTGTCACAGCAATGCCAATGAGACCGTTCTCGTCGACTGTGACGTCGCGCAGTGCGCACGCAACAACCGCCGCCAGCATGGCTGCGAGTGAGCCAGTCAGAAAGATAACACGCGACGATGTAGCCGAATACTCGCGATACACAATGATGTCGTTGGATGAGCCGAAACGATAGCGCACATAGTCGACAAACAAATAGCTCAGCGACGCGCCGACATTCAATATTAAATACGCGAACATGAACGCAACGCGACTGTTCTTCTCATAGGTGTAGCGTTGGATGGCAATGGTGAATATGGGCGACGAGAATGACGCGGTGAGCGGCACAACAATGACAATGGCAAACACAACCATTTCGACGCTTTGCGCGACCGAGAGAATCACGCTGCCAGCCGTCGCGAACAGACTGCTCAATATGAGCGATTTCTTTATGCCAATGATGTCGATAATGCGGCCCGTGAACAGGCTCATGATGAGAAACGAGACGCCCGCCATCGCAAACATGGTGCTCGCCGACGTGTCACTTGCGCCAAACTCGTCGCTCAGATAGCTAACAGTGATAGCAGATGCGCCCGCCGAGCCAAACGCGAGGAAGAACACAATCACCATCAGCACGCGCAACTCGCGCGGCGCGATCATGAGATGCTCGTGTGCCTCGCGGAATGGCTCTTTCAAACATCGAAACAGGCCCATTGTGCGTCAGTTGTGTGTGCCAGAATCTTGCTCAATTGACTCTTATCCGTGTAGATTACTGAGCATTGCATGACAATCCAAGTCGTCAAACTTGTGCCGGTGACGATGGCAACGGTTGCGTTCTGTTTTTCTGGTTATTGAAAATAAAATAAAAATATTTTTATTTTTTTTTTCAAAAAATTTTAATTAAAAATAAAATAAAAATATTTTTATTTTATTTTTTGGTAAAATAAAGATATTTTTTTTTCTCACAAGTAGAGATCGTAAGACTCGTATTGGCAAAAAAGACCCTCCTCGATTTCAGAATAGTTCATTTTGGCAAAGTTTCAAGCAATGAAACGTGCACCAAAAAACCGAGTAAAAAAATTTGCAAAGACCCAAAATCGATTCGGTTCTCATGAGAACCGATCACGTTTTGAGTTTTTGCAGATTTTTTTACTGGGTTTTTTGGTTCACTCCTCCGTGCTCCAAACTTTACCAAAATGATCTACTTTGAAATCGGGGAGGGTCTTTTTTGCCAATACGAGTCTTACGATCTCTACTTGTGAGAAAAAAAAATATCTTTATTTTACCAAAAAATAAAATAAAAATAATTTTATTTTATTTGAAAAAAAAAATTTTAAAAAAAATAAAAATAATTTTATTTTATTTCAAAAAAAAATTCGCCTCATTAATTATGACCAATTTGCAATAGCGGAAACAATAAACAATAAACAATGTCTTTTTATGCGGTCGGAAAAGGTCGTGCACCCGGCGTCTATTCGACGTGGGACGAGTGCAAGGCACAAACCAGCGGCTTTTCCAATGCCGCATTCAAGAAATTCAAAACAAAAGCCGAAGCTGAAGCGTACGTTGTGCACTACAGCAGCGATTTGCGAAAACGAAAATCAGTTGAAGCTGAAGATGATGACGAGGATGTCGCCGGAAAAGACGAACGCCGCGACAAGAAATCGCGCACCACCGCAGCATGCATCGACGTGTTCACAGACGGCAATTGCGAGGGCAACGGCAAGAGCAGCGGGCGTGCTGGAAGTGGTGTCTACATATGCCGAGCGCAGGGCGCAGAGAGAATTTGGTCGCGGGTGCCCGGACGTCAAACGAATTCGCGTGCCGAACTGTTTGCGCTCGCACTTGCGCTCAACGCAACGCTCAATGATCCGCACATTCGCATTCGCCCCGATGCGCAGTATATCGTCAACGGCGTGACTGATCCGACGTGGCTCTCACATTGGGCGGCCAACAATTGGACGAAACACGGCAAGAAGGAAAAGGTGAAGAATAGAGATTTGTGGAACTTGATTCATTTGCTGCTCGCGGAGCGCAAGCGGCGCAATTTCGACGCACCCGAATTCCTCTGGGTCAAGGGGCACGCCGGTCACGCTGGCAACGAGATTGCAGACAAACTGGCCGACACTGGCATGGTTGGCTCGCCTCTGAGCGCAGAATCGATTGCTATTTTCCCGTTCTCTTTCGATGTGGAGTTGGCAATCGGTTCAGAGACACCGGTGAGAATAGCAGAGAAAAAGTAAAAAACAATTTTCGCGCCGTCCGTGTATCCCGCAGCGGCATCGGAAAAAATAAAACAGAAAATGAGCCAGAAAAAAGACGCAGTCAAGAAAGAAATAGAATTAATAGAATTGATGATTGAGATAGAAAAATTGAAAAGGAAACGGAAAAAAACAAAACAGAAGGAGCGACGAAAGAGGACAAAAAAGAGCGCCGAGATCGTTGTGTCGTCATCTTCTTCATCTTCATCTTCATCTTCATCTTCATCTTCATCTTCATCTTCATCTTCATCTTCATCTTCATCTTCATCTTCATCTTCATCTTCATCTTCATCTTCATCTTTATCTTCGAGTTCTATTGTTGGCGAGAATATCGAACAACCTCCGCCGTTCGACATTTCTGTTTTTGCAGATAATTCATATGGAGGTTTGCCAATCATGACGGTGGCCCAGTGGAATTCGTTTAATGCTTCTATGCCGGATCGGCTCGCGGCGCGAAATTTACTCGCTTCATATATCGTTGACAAGAAAATTCCAATTCCGTTATCTCGCTTTGAGAAAAAGGACAAGGTTCGAAAAATGTTCAACAATCTTTACACGGCAACTTCCGACGGCTGGTCGACCGCCGATGAGTGCAAGACGGCAACGATATCTTGGAAGACGAACGATTATCAGTTTGCCATCGGGCCACTTCTTGGCGCAACTTCGCTCGGTCATTACGGTAATGATATCAGTAATGCGTTTCAAATTTCAAACAGGCACAACTGTGGTGGGTACGATCGATTGTCGCCATCGGCCGTCTGGTTCAACAAACAACTTCTTTCCAAGATGCTCAACAGCATTTGGAGTTTCAGCAGCCGTTCCCCAAACGCTTCTTTGTCTCTATCTGGCTACAGGGCAGCGTTTCGTAATTCTGCGTCAGCTTACACGGCCGCGCAATTCAAAGTCGCTGCTGCCAGAGAATTGTTCACCCACATTGGCGCATCTCCAGTGACATCGATTCTCGATTTTTCATGTGGCTGGGGCGATCGACTTGCCGGTGTTTATGTTACAAAATCATGCATTCGATACGTTGGGACCGATCCAAACAAAGACACATGGAACACCTACATGGAACAGTGTCGAACATATGACTATTGGCGATTTCTATCTGTTTTTGGTGAGATACATCGGAGTCGTTACGAGAAGCCAGAGATTGTCGTAAACGAAACACACTTTGTCGTCACACCTAAATACGCTGGTGGAGTGCATGTAACAATTTACTGTCTTCCCGCAGAAGACATTAATTGGCTGGCTTGTTATCGCGATCAACCATTGGCCGATCTCGTATTTACGTCGTGTCCGTATTTCTCTACAGAACGCTATGCGCAAGGAACTGCACACGAAAATCTTCAGTCGTGGAGGCGTTACACAACAGCCAATGATTGGCACGAGAAATTCCTTTTCGCTACGATGCGAAACGTCACCGCTTGTGTTCGATCGGGAGGCCAAATTGCTATTAACATCATGGATGCGACCGTGCACAAAATACGCGTCCGAACTTGTGATGCTCTTTTTGAGTTTATGAAGCGACAAGAAGATGTTGTCTACAAGGGATATATTGCGTTGCGAATGAAACAAGCGCCCACGTCGCGTTCCGCTACAGAAGAGAAGAAGAAAAAGCATTGGGAGACGTGGCGCGCCGAACCAATATTTGTTTGGGAGAAACGAGTCTATAATTTGTGATTCATTCGGAGCTAATTGAGGTGTCTATGAAAAATAAACTCTTCACCTATTCTTTAATCGTGTTAAGAAGACTTTTGGCATTGATCTTGCCGTTCTCAACGAACTGATCACTCTCCCAATCGACGAGCGTAATATTCGCGTTGCGCATCAGCAACTGTTCGTGTGCTTCGAACAGATCACGCATGTACTGCAGATCGTAACCACCGACTTCCTCCTTGTCTCCACGCGCCAGCGTGCGTCGCCACGCCGTCTCGGGTGTGCAACGCAAGTAGAAAACTTTGTAGATCGGATCGTTCTGCAATGCGGCGAGCGTGCCGTCGTTGACGCCAATCTCCTCGTTGTAGAGTTCGAGGTCGTTGGCGTCAAAAGCGCCTCGCTTGCATTGCATTCGAGCGAACGCCTCGTTACCATAGAGACCACGATCAATGATTATCAAGCGCCGCGGCTTCTCCAGAGCGAGGCGTTTCGCGCGCTCATAGTCGTGGAGACGCTTCACAGCGGTGTTCATCTGGAACGACCACGCACGATGCTTTCGATTGCCAGTCTTCATGTCTTTGATGTAGTCATCGAGCACCTTCTTCTTGATCGGCTCGGATAGTTTGATCACCTCGCTGAACAGCCCGCTGTTCTCTGCCTCTGCGATAAGCGACTCGACAGCGGTGGTTTTACCGGCGCCAATCAGGCCTTCGATCACGACCACGACGCTTTTTTTTTGAAATTCAAGACGTGTTGTGTATGCGATCATCACACCCATCACAACCATGAACACATTGATAAGTACCACTCCGAGATAGCTTTGATAATCGTAATAAAATTGCAGGATTGCACTCATTGTGTGATCGATTTTTTGAAACCGAAATAATTTTGTATTTTGAGAAACCCGAAAAATAATGAATTCGTAACTTTTTTTTTTCGATAAAAGGAAAAAAAATGGACGATTTTTGGAAGCACCAAGAAGACTTCTCCCAGATCGAACCCAAGCTCGGCGGTCGAGGGCGTCCACGAGAAGAAGACGAAGACCCATATCCCGAGGAAAACGATGCATTGGATGCACTTGTCGACGAAGATCGATTTCAGAGCGAACGCAACGAACTTGACATGATCAATAATTCAAATGCGTTCGAGATCGAATACAGCGAGATTCTTCAGTCTATCTTGGAACTGCTCCGAAACGAATGGCGCGCGCGCCGACCACCACCGCCAGCGCAGATTCCGGCCAGCTTACCAGTTCCCTATTCACGCGCGCAGCGTTTGCTGCAAACAGGCGCGACTATTGTGTTGGATGAATGGTTTACGAGGAACGTTGCACGTCTTGTAGCGCAATTCGATCAAACACTGCTCGAATTTCCCGAGTACCGACGCGATCTGCCCCAGAACGCGAATCCTCTGTACGTGTTGGGTGGCTTCGCGGCACTTGGCAACGCGTCGTCGTGGCACAATCCATTCGTGCGCTTCTTGCGTCTGCACGCCATGCGGGCCGTCTATCCGCTGTTTGCCGACGTAACACGACAACGCGGTGAGTACCTCGCGCAAATGGCCGATCGCATGTTGTTTCGTCCAGCGGGCGTCAAACCGATGGCCGACACGTGGCACCGCGACATAAAGAAAGACTCGCCGCCGGGCGATACAATTTACGGCGGCTGGATCAACACGAGCGACCAGGACCAGGCGTTGAGTTGTGTGCTCAACACGCAAAACGACCCAGCCGATCCACGCGATCCACAGGGATTCGAGAAGATCACCGATCCCGCGCGCATCGTACTTTATGAGCGCTCAAAATCACTCATTGTGGTGCCGCCGGGTGGCATTCTCGTGTTCAACGAGCGCATGGTTCACGAAGTGCTTGCTGTGAAAAAAAACTATCCTATTCGTCGCGTGTTCCTCGCGTGGCTGACGACTCTCGATAACAACAAGAAATTCCCGGCCAATATCGACACGCTTCTCACGCGGCAAGCGGTCATTAAACTCAAGTCCGACCAGATGCCGCGCATGTATCCGAAATCCTACATCACCTACTATGTCGACAAACTGACGGAATGGAGCGTCACCACGTTGAAACCGGCAATGCTGATTCCAAAAGTTCAGCCAGCAACAGCCAAAAAACTTCCCGGACAAACCATTCAGATCGCACGCGCGGAAGCGCGATCTCTCGCCGAAGATGGCTTTCCGCTCTATCCGGCTTATGAACAACACGAACGTGATTTATTTGTTGCGCGACGCTCGCACACGCTGCCAACTTTCGTTGGCTCAGACCGACTCGCGGTGATGTCTCTTAATCAATGATAACAATTAAAAAAATGGCATCGATTTATAGAGTTTTTTTTTTAAATTTATTTATTTTGTTCACGACAGTATGTTTTAAATTAAGATTTTCGAATTAATTAAGAGAAAATGAGCCCGTTTTCTCTTTTATTCTTTTTCTCTGACGCACTCGAGCAACGCGAATGCGAGGTGGATGTACTCTCGCGACTGCTCAACGACTGCAAGAATCGACTCTCCAACACAAATCTCGATATTTCCGACGACATTTAAATGCTCGACAGAGTGTTAATGAA